>Ga0181612_112348_pt1 | contig 13665 bp, 11 predicted proteins | sample HoacroProtozoa21_FD_119630 | JGI IMG/M metagenome (GOLD analysis project Ga0181612, IMG submission 119630) | Hoatzin crop microbial communities from Cojedes, Venezuel. Combined Assembly of Gp0051906, Gp0051904, Gp0051908 | reverse complement strand
GGCGGGGTGTGGAGGGAGAAAAGAAGGTTTTTCCTATTAAAAAAAACCAAATTACTTGATTTCGAGAAGCCAGAGACAACTGATCATGTATTTTGGAGGGCAGCTAAAATCTGATCTACTAACCAGATCCAAAAGTGGCAAGCAATCTCTAATTTTGTAAGAGGCCAACAAACCAGCAATGGCTATCTAAACATCGAGGGCTTAGGACCAAGTTCTACACAAGCAGCAGATCGCTGTAGGTTAAAAACTAATATTTAGCCACGGAAATCCTCTGAATTCTAAAACATTCTGGGGCTCTCGTCAAACTCAGAGCTGCCAAGTGCTCATCTCGTCTGACATTCCAGAGCATCTAGACCCAGAAATCCAGGTCCAGACTTTCGTGGCTTGCGCTCCCCCAGCCCGCCTCTCGGGCAGCAAGCGCAAGCTCTGCAGCAGAAAATGCAGATCGACTTGCTCTCGGGGTTTACACCCATACCAGCTTGGTGACTTCAGTGTGGCTTGGCAGGTGCAAACAAGAAAAGAGTTTAGCTCTTGCTCCTTATTTCTTGAGTTCCTAAAGCGTTTTGTTGTTGTTGTCTTAGACCAAAAAAAGCATGCACATTTAGAGACAAAAAAACTTATATAATTTTTGCTCTTTTTTCAACCATCACGCAAATGACTTACGTAAATAATAAGCTGAAACTTGGTATTAATAATTGATCTTCAGTAAGGCTTTTTGAGCCTTACAACATAGTACTCATACCCACTTGTAGTATTTTTTTATTTTTAAATACCTTTTAACTTTCATATCACTGGCACTAAGTCTGCATAGTTTTTTCCTGGTGCAAATTTTTCCATAACGTTAATTTGAATTTTTGAAAATGGTATAAAAGGAGAAGTAGAAAAGGCAATGAAAGATATAGAAAATCCATTTAAATGGTAGCTGACAGCTCCAAACCAGATTAAACACTAACGCTGTGAATATGAAATTCTCTATTTGTGATGGTCCCTCTCTGGAGAGCTGAAACCAAGAGGTGGGCAATTTGTGGAAGACAATCTGAGCAAATGCACAAACGGCACTTGCTGCATTTATTCTTAGCCCCGAGACAAAGCAAATTCATTCATTCTCAAGGGCCAGTGAGAGCTTCAAGTCTGTCCCCACTGAAGCTGAGCTATTGCTCTCTGCCCCTCTGGAACAGCTAGGTTCAGGGAAGAGCAAGTGCAGCAAATGATGCTACGCACAGACTGGCGGGACGTCGGGAGATGGCCGTGCTAGCCCTCTTGCCAACCTGAGCAAGCAGCCCGACGGAGGGAGGAGCAGGAGGGGAAGCAGCCCTTCTCACCGAGGCAGCTGTGCAAACGCTGACTGCTGAAGCTAGCCCAGCAGCAGAGCATCTGTCCTCCCCTCCTCCAGCTGTGTGGGCATTTAGGGAACACAGAGGTTTGGGAGCAAGAGGTTTAAGAGGTCTCTGCTCCCAACAGCTCTTTCCCATCCCTCCTCTTGAAGTCTGTGGAACTCTTCACATTTATAGCTGGTTTTTCCTTTAACTAAATACAGCCTTGAGGAAGAAAAAACAAAAAGCAGCTTTTACACAAAATGGTGAAGAACTTCACCGAAATGTGGGTTTCATGGGGAAAATAAATGTTTCCTTTCATAAATCAAAAATGCTATTTAAACTGTGATTGTAGTAGTCCCTGTTAAACTGGGGGAAGATACAGAAAATTCTCAAACATATTCATATCACTTTAAAACAAATAGGGCGAACAGACAGGGAAATGATTCATTTTTAACTTTCATAGAAAAACAACTTCAAAAACATTGTGCGTGTTCATGAAAATAGATTTTCATTTACTATCAGCTCTAGAGGAAAAAAAGTCCTTATTCTCTTCTGAGTCTCACATAATCTACTAATCCACAACATATCAAACACAAAGAAATGGTAAAATACATTCATAAACACAAGTGCCAATATGTATGTGTCTGAAAAAAAGCTAGTAAGTGGTACTGTTCCCCAAAGAATGTTGTTAAAAACTGTTGCAAGGAAAATAACATTAGTAAACACCTTTATGATGAAATAATTGTGTGGGAGGCACTGTCACACAAGAACACGGACCTACAGCCAAGGACAATAGCTCTGCTACACTTCATCCATTTACGAAACATGAGGTGTCGGTTTTATGTGGTTTGGCTGAGATTGGTGTGGATTTTTTTTTTTAATTATTCCTACAAGGCTAATGGATTATAACATATTTTGCCAGAGACTGCATTCCATAGCACATATTTTATAAAGAGGATGTACGATGTATTCAAGGCTTGTTTTCCCCATGAATCAATAAATCAACAAACATCTCCCTATTGTGTAAGATACTATTGTTTGGTTGTATTTAAGAAAAGATTATTTGCTCAGAGCATTGTGAAGTTATGGGAGGAGGAGGTGCACTAGCCAAGGAATCCTTTTGTGACGGTTCATGAAAACAACCAGCAGACGCAACACTTTCCACGGCACGGACGAATGTACAGGTCGTTGGTTCGGAGCCTGCAGTGCGCTTCAAGCCATCTCCCACGCAGGATACAGTGCAGAACAGAAGCATTATCAAAGCACAGAGTAGTCTGAGGGATAGAGGCCTTTTCTACTTCTATGAATCAAACTCTGCCTAGAAACATTAGACCTCGAGTTCAGACTGTTTAATGGCTGCACCATGCTGTACTTGCCTCGGAGGAGCAGGGACACCCAAAGACAGGGCTTGTAGCTCTTGTGCAAAATCCCTCGCGCTGTGCTGTTCGCAGGCCCCAGGCGTTGTGCCACGCTGACAGCCGAGCCGCACATCACGCCAGGCCGCCAGCCCTCCCACCACCGCGGCACAGACACTGCCTGCCCCTGCGGTCCCTGGTTTTGCTCCGACCGGTACGGCCGGGCCGACTGCCCGGAATCCCAGCTGCCCGCAGCCGCGACAGCAATGTCGGGGAGGCAAAGCACTGCCGAGCCTCCACCCAAACCGAGCTGGACGTCTCCAAGCAGGTCGTCACACCTGACTTGCTTCCACAAGCGCACGGGGTACCGGCCCGGCGCGGGCATCGCCTGTGACGGCGCGCTGCGTGCACCCCGAGCTGCCGGTACCCGGCGCAGGCATGGCGGCCACCTCACACGGGATGCACAACGCCGACGCGTAAGGGAACGGCAACAAGCAGAGACTGCCTGCAAGCAGGACGTGCCATGGCCGCAGGGTGCCCCGCAATCAGGCTCCTCCCTGCAGGAGGGCAGACTTTTTGGGGGAATGGACAGACACAGAGCCGCAAGCCGGGCCAGGCACGAGGAACGGCAGAGCCCTGCTGACCCCAGGGAGCCCCCCAAGCCGTGGGGCACACCGACCTCCCTACCGGCCGTGCTCCCTGTGGATAGCTGGGCAGAGAAAAGTACACCATACTGGCACAGTCTTTTAAAACTGTAAATCACTTTTCTCTCTCCAAGTAATTTCAATGCTATTGTATAATACAGAGGGATAAAAAACCTTTTCTTTTCCGCTAAACAGGCTTTCGCACCACCTACAAGCCAGGATTAAATTTCAGAGGCAGCTACACAAAGAAAAGGATTTCTGTAAAGAAATCAATCAATCATTCGTCAAGTGTGGGTTCAGCACCTCTGAAAACCAGGCCGTTTCTCAGGTACATGAAGACACGAGATCTTTTTTTAAACCACTCCCCACCCGTTTCACTCAAGTCTCAGAAAACTGTGACCTAAATGCCTTGAAAGAGCTTAGATTTCAATCCCAGCCCCTCTGGGGCTGAGACTACCGCACCTCAGCGTTTCCCGCTCGCCTCTCCTTTCAAAGTCTGCGTGAAAAGGGAAACCCCACCATCCGCGCACGAGCCAGCCGGCTTCCACTGCCTCAGCTGCACCAGGGGCTGCTGTTGCTTACAGCCATCTTACAGCTCCGACACTGGAAGGTACGGCTTTCGGGAATCGGAACACTCAGCAAGCGGGCCTTTGGCCATACTGGCCTCCCTTCAGTTTCATTAACCTTCTCCTTTTTTACATACTTTAAAGCCCTTTGTTATAATTAACTGTCTACAACAAAGCGAGCAAAGTAAAGCTGGTGCAAGGCATTTATAAACTTTTAGGACCCCACTGTTTTATAGGCATGGTCAGAGCTCCTGAGCAGTCAGACCCCACTTTCATCTATGTTTTGTTATTTCTTTATTGTATGTACACAAGCAGAGTAGGCGGGACCAATCCATCAACGCCTGCAGTGCACTGTGGGTAACTGAAGATAACATCACCTTACCTGGAACAACTTCAGTCCTTTCCCACACAGACGTTCAAACTCTTACGTGCTTAATGGTACACCAGGGCCAGCAATCCCGGGGAATGATGTTATAGTTCAGCCCAAAGGATCAAATCAAAGCGTTTCACCAGTCTGAACATACGTTACTGAGACGTCTCTGCCACACCAGACAATCTCAAAGCGGGGAGGGGGTTATACACCGAGAGGTAACACTAGTGCCACTGTAGCCGCGTTATGCCAAAGCGCGGCTCCAGCCCGCAGCCGGTGCCAGGCCAGGCCAGGCCAGCCGCCGGAGCAGGGGAAGCAGCAGCACACGCTGCCACAGCCGTGGGGAAGCTGCTCCGCAGCCGCCCTCGCAGGGGTTTGCCCTCATTCACCAAATAGTGCACAGGAACCGACAGGCGGCTGCAGAAGCAGCTCTGGAAGACTCCTGCAAATCCCCCCCCAGCGCAAGCACAGCCCCTTCAGCGGTTCTGCAGCCCGTCTGCTCTCCCAGCAGAGACCGAGTCCAGGCAGCAAGCACGAGAATCACGTCTCAAACCTGCACAGGCCATCCCGCTGGCGGGAGAACCTGCGCCGGCGAGGGCTCGGTACCTGTTGCTCGACGGGGTACCAGGAGAGACGGCCTTTCCGCAGGTGCACACGCTGCCCGACAGCAGAGACTGGACCAGATGGCGACGTGCTCCGCTCCGTCCCTGTGCACAAAAACATTTTCATTATCAGCCACGGAGCGTTTGGAGGCTCAATATCTGCTGCTCTTTGCTCTGGCTGCTGACAGAGGCACCACTGGAGGGCTGCGATTTACCACCTTCATATTTATTTACATTTGTGTCTCAAGAAGAGTGGCAATTTGCCAGGTCTGAAAGTGCTTAATCGGATCTGATGGGCAGATTAATTAGTGCAGGTCACAGCACTAGTTGCCTTCCAGGAACATTACCTTTTTTATTTATTTTTTTGTCAAGGTAAAGCAAGAGGAGGTCAATGCCACCAGCATGTTTTACATTTTACTGGTTTAGATCTTCATGGTTTTATTTTGTTTCCTCTGAGTAAATGAACTTTGCTTTTATTCTGCCATGACAATATACTCCAAATAAAATGGTGCAGGCACACATGAAAACTGGGATGCAGAAAGACAAAAATCTTATTCATCCCCCTCTTCCTTCCATACTGTCCACAATAATGCTCCTCTTCCTCTGCCATGGTTACTGCCCCTCCGGTGTGATACTCTTGGTACCCTTCCATCTTTGACAAGAGGTGTTTTGGAGTATGGAGCATTTTCATACACACACATACACACACACACATGTATATACACACACACACATTTATAGAGACCTCTATTTTTCTATATAAATAAATATATACGTGGCGAGAGGCAGGCAGACACCGTATTTGGCTAACCATTATACCAGACTGAGCAATTAGAAACTCAACTGGATTAGTCTTCATTTTCACCGCCCTGACCGAAATTTGAATGTGGCCAATTATGTATAGACTGACAAAGCAGAGAACATCGAGATTAATTTTTTACGGCTACAGAATCATTTGCACTCCATAACCTTGGGAGTGACGCTACCGGTAATCGGGGACGCGCGTCACTGCCGTGCCACCACGGTGAACGCGCGAGGCCCTTTCGCCTCTGCCACGCTGCAGCAGGCAGGGGCGGCACGTGGAGCCCCAAACCTCCCCAGGACACCACGGGGCCCACACTACTTCTGAACAAAGGAGAAAGAACACGTTTCCCCGATTCTTCCCCTCACAAGAAGGCATTCTTTTGGACCTCAAAGAGCCAAGGAGGGCAGAACCAGCATGGGGACCACGCACGGCCACAGCGCCGGGCCCTCCAGCACCGCCTTCCATGGGGTTGTGGAGGACAGGAGTCGGCCCTCGTCGCTTCCCCACAGCCCCGAGACACCCGCACACAGCCAAGCCCGGCACTGCGAGGCGAGCGGAGCCAGCGGTCCGCGATGAGCATTTCCTGACTTTCTCCAAACGCGCCAGCCTGCCTGTCCTCGGGCCCTCAGACGGCCCCCGGCACCGAGGGGAGGAAGGACGGCGTCCCCAGCCTTGCCCAGCACCCAAGCGCAGGGTCTCGCAGGTGGGCGCCCAGGCTGACCCCGAGGGAGGCCCCCGGCCGCCCCGAGCAGCGGCGTTCGCACGCAAGAGGGAAAAACGTTTGCAAACTCTCGCCCAGGGAAGAGAGAGGCTGGGTAGGGCTCCACACAGCAATTCAGCTAAGTTGTTTGGGAAGGTTATAAATGGATTGAGGTTTTTTCTTCTTCTTTTTTAATGTATCCTCCCTCTCATGCACATATCCTGAGAAAAAGAAAGAAAAAGCCTCCCACCAGAAGAATGACCATAGCTCTAGAGCCAAACCCCGATTCAATAAAACAAGCAGAGAATGTGTTTTCACGTTTCCCTATTTACTCTGACTCATTTTATTAAGTAAGTTGAAGACGGTAATTTTTACGCATGTTTATGACCACGATTCCAACACACATGGCACCCCATAAAACCTCCCCCTGCTGCACCGCGCCCAGCTGCGCTCCAGCCCCTCCGGCGCTCTGCGCTTACTGTACGGAGGCACGGCACCAGCACTGCAGGCCAGCCTGCGCCCAAGTGTCCACTCGAACCCTTGTCTGCATGCAGGTCCCAGGACGTGGCTTTGCATTTAGCTGGGCTTTGTTTCACACACTGGGGCAAATTCACTTCCCCTCACGTTAGTTAAAATAACAAAAAAAAAAAAAACAACCAAAAAAAGCCCCACCACCATATTGCCTTATTTGATTAAATGAAGAGGAAGGAGTGGAGGGGGAGAGGACTCCTGCCTTTCGTTTGAACACCTACTTGTCTTTAATTATCTCCAGGGGTCCCAGTGCCTGGGACAGGTGGTTACAAGATGCTCGCTCTTCTCCAGCAACATCCCTCACGCATGTTCAGTTTCCCACTACTAAAGTGGATGGCGCAGTTTATTCCAAGGCCACCTCCCCTTATTGCAACAGCAATTTATAACCACAAAACTTGCACCTGTAATTTAAAACCCACGTTTGAACTGTGGGCAAAAGTCAAGTATCCTCTGTCTGTCATTGCCTTTGTGTGCAGCCAAGTCACAGAACAGGCAGCCACGTCCTCATCATTTTCTTACCAGAAGGAAAAAAAATTTCGCAGGTACAACTGGCAAAATGCGCCCTGCCCCATACAAAGGAAAGCAAGTTCTCAGCTCTTTTTAGCCACAGTGAAGTTTCTTAGCCCTCTGGATAGGAGGGAAGCCTCCCAAGCAGGGACGTAAGGCCAGACTGCTGGCTCCAGCCGCTGGAATGCTCCAACAATAGTGAGGAGAGGTTTAAGATGCTGCCTTTAATCAAAAGGGAGTGTTTAGGCTGTAGTTTAATGATGACAATGTGAACGTCAACATTGTTAACAGTTTCACTGCTGATCTGATTAGCAGGAAAACCCGGCTAGTCCAGCCTGTGGGTAATTTGAGTGCTTTCCCACCCCTTCACACCCACTCTGTCACTTGACTCTAACTTAAAAGAACTGTTAACTTTTATATAAGCCAGATATTTCACAGGCTCAGTCCTTCCTCTGGAATGGCAGCAGCTGTTATCTATTTATTTTCAAATAAAAAAAAATAGCTTAAGCAGCCACATCCATATTAAGTTTTACTGGGCAGGGCCTGTCTTTATGTTCTGTGCTTGTACAGCATCTAACTCAGTCTGGATAATAATAATAAGTAACAACTGTTTAAAAGATTGCTGTAGCATGAACTGACACAGCGGTCTACTTGAGATGAGTCTAAATACATTTCCAGTCCCAGACACTGGCTTCTTACCACTGCATGAGCACACCCCGTAGCTCCTCATCACTACTACAGATCTGGCCCCACATGGCATACTCTTATGGGAATTTTTCTTTAAAGAATGAAGAACGCCGTTCCCGGCACCAGCCGTAGGACCAGAGCAGGCTCCAGCCTACCAGAGGTGGCCCTTTACCTTTACGAGGCTGAGGTGCCCATTCTGAAATCCACTCCCTCCACAAATACACACCTGCATTAACATACAGCAGCTCTCTACACCAGCTGCTGGGCTTCTGTTGCTGCGTTCCAGAGGACAAACCCTGCACCTCAGAGATCACGGCTCCACAGTTTCAGAAGCTGGCTCTCCGTTGCTGTCCCAGCGGCAGCTGGCAGATGTGCTAGTTCAGAGGAGCAATGCACAAGGAGCAACTCGCCCTGCCGCCTTCACTGACCCCCACGAGCTCGGTGCACCCAGGGAACCGGTGCTGTGGCAAACTCGGCTGCCGGGATAAGCAGCACTTGCACTTCAGCAACTAATAATTTTTTGCAGCATCAAATCTGCTGAGTGTTTTTATTTCGACCACCACGAAATAAGGCAAGAACAGCCCTTCTGACTGACGTCTTCCACAGGACAAACCACTTTCCTGCTTCAGGGCCCATGGTTTTGGTTTTCATTGTTCTGTGATAGCAATTCCCACTGACATTAGTGCAAATCATGCATGAAAACTGAATAATTATTCCCCAGAGGAAGTATTTTTATTTTGGAGGCAATTCCTTGGTACAAGAAAATCACTGATGCCTGATCAACAAGCAAAGTACCTTAAATGCTTCAAGACATCACACGTACATACATATGTATGTATGGTAAATAAATTGAAAATAAAGAATGAAAGGACACATCAGTAATTTACAGATAAAAACCTTACAAGGGTGTTATAAATTTCAGTCCAGAAAGCATTGTTGAGATTGGCAGCTACAGCCACCTATTCCATCAGCTGTTCTCTGTATAGCTACTACAAGGGCATCTCCAACACCTGCTGTGGATTGCAGACCACCCTGAAACAAAATCATGCAGCAACAGGACTAAACCTCCTAACTATAACAAGCCCCGAGACAGAAAAAGAATTAGAGACGTTCCCTATGCAGGTACTAGATGAACTTGGGTCCTGCTCTACAGAGAGTACAAAAACTGAAAACATGACTCAGATGAAAAATCCTGTTGTGGCACAAAACCAGCAATTATTTTACTACTCTGAGCGCGTGAGCATAACTGAACGCGTGAGCATTTGGTACTGCTTGCAGGAGTTGACAGACTCGGCAACTGCAGAATTGAAATGGCAAACGAAAGTAACCCAGGTCTCCAGGAGCTCCCTGCTCCAACTCAGAACTGTGAAGCTGTCCAGTCCTCATGCCAGGCAATAACCACACAATCAGTAGTTGTGATTTCTCAGTAGGTGAATATTGATTTTAAAGACCTATTACCTTGGTGTTCATAGGGGTTTTATTGCTTGATCCCATCCTTCTCTTCATTTTTTGCCCTAAAGCAACCAGATTTGTTTCATTTGCGTGCTCCTGTGTCTTGGAAAACACTTCTGAACTCTACACAGAAAAAATGGCAAAGATTTCAAGCAGCGGGAAGGAAACTCCCAAACGAAGGCAACAAGCAACATACCTGCTCAGACCACAAATCTAAGAGTAACCTCATGGCTGTAGCAGCCTCAGCTCATGCCCACCGAGCAAGAACATGGAGTCTTCCGCATGTAACTAATCTCCAAAGAAATTACCTGAAAACCTTAGCAACTGGACAGGCTTCTCTTCATAACTCTTGGAATCGAGAGCTCCATCCCAGACCCAAATGAGCCAAAAAGTTACCATCAACGTAGCTAAGCTTCCAGACGGGCAACCGTGCCCCACGCACTGCTGTGGGTGAGAGCTCGTCTTGCCAGCGCGCCCCGGGTCTCGGGCTCAGCCCCCCTAGTGCCAGCAGGCTGCACGGCACGGCACACCTGAACGCTCTTCGGCCAGGGTGGGCACGCCTCGGCAGTCAAGGGCAAAGGACACAGGACGCGTTCAAGCAGCCGCAGCTTCTCTAGTAGCAGGTTTGCCCCTTCTTCTCCTGTTGTTGACAAGCTGCATTACTGGGTTGCATGAGCACGGCTACCATTGCCCCCGTGGAGAACACCAGCCAAAATCTCAGCTCCCGGTAGCTTTAATGCTACCCCACTTCTCCCCACAACACCCCGCCCTGCCCTGCACCACGTGGCGTCCCTGCAAACCTCCCAGGCCCCGGCGGCCAGGGGCCACAGAGCATTTCAAGAACAAGAGCTGGGTAAAAATCTCCCAACAGCAGCCCTTCACAGCGGCACGACGTCCCTCTGTCTCAGTGCCAGTCCTGAACTGAGGTGGGTCAACAGCTGCTGCCGTCCCAGTACCACAGCTCCTTCGGGCAACAGCTACACAGTTTGGAGGACACTGTTGTCCTCGGCAAATCCCTGGCAGGAATTAGGTGACAGTCATCAATACACAACCATCGTGAGAGTTTCTTCAATACCGCCAGCACTGACCATCCGACACTACAGACCATTTGAAGTATTTGCTCTGGTCTGCCAGCGTCTGAATGATGGACTGCAATTTAGCAAGGAACCTATTTTTTATAGCTTTTAACCAATTGATAGATTCAATTCTAAAACTCACAAAATTCATCCTATATTCTAAACAAAACAGCACATTTAGAAGGAGCCTCTATTTTCACAGAAAAAGCAAATGCTCAGTATCTTGGTTGGATGCAGAAAAGGGCTGCGGCTGTGCCAGGGGTTAGGCCTGGAGCCACCACAGGCCCTCCAGCACCCGTCGCAGCAGGTCCCCACAGAAAAGAGCGTAACGGAGAACTGAAATAATGAAGGAAGACAAGGACAGCTTCCACTGGTGTTAGAAAGAGAGCGTCCATTATCCATATTAAACTAATGTGATACAGGAGGTGAACTCAGGAAAACCTGCCTACCAAGCAACTCGGACAAACTCTTACCACATTCCACATGCATGGGACATTAATTTAATAGGTAATAAACTACAGTAAATTAAATACATAGTTTTCTTATTACCAGATTTGCACTAAAGCATTACCCTCCCCACCATTATCAGCAGCAGGCCATCTATCATTATTTAGTAGTAGCACAGCCTACACCAGTGAACAGGCAAACAAAAGCCAGAAGGTACATCTCGTTCCAGGGGAAGACTGCTGCTGTGGGAGGAGCAGGGCACCTGACGTGCGGAGGTGACCGGACGGTCAGCAAGGTACCGGCGGGGACGTCAACAGCACTGGCAGGCAGGCGCTGCTCCCACGGCTGTTCACGGAGTGCAGCTTCCTCCCAAGGAGTTCTGGTAAAATGCTTTTCCGCTGGGAAACAGGGTGAGAGCATTTACTTGTTTTAAGTACACTGAATAGTCATGAAATGGCACGATTGTTTCTGGTGAGCTAGGCCAGATTAAAACCAATGTCTTAGAAACAAACTGATCTGTGCCACTTCACCAGCCTCCAGAAGTATCAATCCTTCTTGAAAATGGAATCACAAAACAAGGAGGAATTTAAATGACGTAACAGCAAGAAATGGAAAGCACAGCAAGTCAGACATCAGATGGAACTAACCCATACAGACACCCAGGCTTTTCCAAATAGCCCTGCAAATAAAATTAACTTTTCTCTACGACACGTTGGCGATGAACTTGAGCAGCCACTTGCTGTTCTTCCCCGGGTGACTGCCATGTTCAGCCAGATGTCCAAATCCACCCGGGGCCTGGAGTGAGCTTCCGCCATACCTGCCATCTTCCAGAGGACCAGGGAGAAAACACATACATACACACACACAGATACAGAGTCACTCACCGAGGTACAGTGCATCGTAATGAAGATCAAGGACACCCTGATTACAGCAGCAAAGTGATACTGAACATCTGTTACTGCTAGAGAAGGTACTTCAAAGAATGAGCACAGCTGGACTTCACATAAAACGAAATCGCTAAGTGCTTCTGCGTGAGGCTGCAAGCGGGGCACGCGGGCCCCCGATAGCTGGACCAGACACGGATCCTGCCGCTGACAAGGTGACTCGGCCGGGAGAGCAGCACGAGCCCGTCTCCCACCAGGCCTACGAACCCCAGCTACTCCGCTCTACCCAAGGGAGTGCTTCTGGGGCACCAGCGTCCGCCTGGGCGGTATTTAAATCTTCCTCATTTCCACTTTCTGTGGTGCAAGCTTGGTCTCCTCCCCTCCTTCCCCCTCATTCATGAAAAATTGTGCAGCCTGGGGATGAGCTGAATTTCTGTATTTGACACTGCATGTAGCTGGAAACTGGAATTCACACCTTCCTCTACTCCCTTCCAAGCTTCAGAAAAATTTGGATTTTCTTATCAATTAAAAGCTATTCTCACTTCAGCTTAGCACTAATGAAATCATTCGTAACTATACTGCTAAATCCTTTTCTTTCAGAAATATAGGGGAAAAAAACCAAAAACCCTAAGGCAGACCAGACCTCAACATTTACATTTCATGAAAAATTTGATCTGATTTTGGAATTTGGCTTTGCTGTCAGTCAGAAATAAAATATAAAAATAAAAACAATTTCTGTGTCTAACATTGCTGTTGATGATGTTTTCAAAATATTTTGTCTCTAAAGTAGCAAAACAAATACCAAATTTTCAGTGTTTCCCGTAAAATAAATTTAAACTCTATGTGCTTTTATGAGCCAACCTTTTTGAAGATGAACAGGTAGAGGAAGAGAGTTGTGAAGTGAAAGGACAACATGAAGAATTGTACGAAATATTGGAAATCAGACAAAATTACTCAGAATTAAACACCCCCATTTACCTCTAATTTTTCTAGAAACTTTAGATCAAGCATTTAATCAAAAGTGACAATTTCACACAAAGAACTGGTTTTGACAAAATCAAATTTTTGAGTTTTCTAAACAATTCTCTGAAAGCCTGTTATTTTGACACTGTCAAAACACAATTGTTTTGTCAAGCATGGGAGGGGAAAAAAAAAAACCCACCGTTTTTTCATCTCACAAATATCAACAATTTACCTGCTCTCAGGAGAAGTTTTGATTCCAATAGCACTGCACTATGGCAGAACGTTGGCCACCTCTACCTGAAGCGGCGAGACGTGCCGCCAGCCTCCACCCCGGGCAGCCCAGCGCTGGCAGCTCCGGCCCCGCTGCCCGCCCCGACGCACCGCACACGCACGCCGAGCACGGACGGACAAGCCAGGCCTCCAACTCCTCTGCGCTGCTCTTGTCACTGCTGTTGAGGCCAGCTCCAGTGCTGTTTCTCGTGCTCAAAACAGCGCTGTTTTCTCTAAATCTTACCTTTCTGCCTTCCTAAATATTCACCCTTGGGGGGGAAAAAAAAAAAAAAATCTAACTGATCCTTTTTCCCCCGAAGAACCTGTTGTTTTTTTTAAGCCATTTTTTGTCAAACTTAAAGATCTTTTTTACCTGGCCGTTTTCTACCTCTTCAAATTAAAAAAATATTGATGTGAATGTACCACGAGGAAAGAAGGAAAAATAATTACGCTGCAGTTACTGACAGTAAGTCACTGATAAGAAGCACCG
>Ga0181612_158243_pt1 | contig 13667 bp, 13 predicted proteins | sample HoacroProtozoa21_FD_119630 | JGI IMG/M metagenome (GOLD analysis project Ga0181612, IMG submission 119630) | Hoatzin crop microbial communities from Cojedes, Venezuel. Combined Assembly of Gp0051906, Gp0051904, Gp0051908 | reverse complement strand
TGATGGCGGCGTACGTGTTCGTGGGGATGCTGCTGCAAACGATCACTTAGCGCGGAACACAACACAGATGGTTGTTGATGAGGATATATTTAAAACACAGATTTACACAGATTAACACGGATAAATTTGATTTTCAATGATTTGAGTTGTATTTTGAAGGGAAAGTTGGTGTGAATCGTTTTTTATCTTTTTACTGGGCTGGCCGGTGGGGTGGGCCTTTTTTTGTTGTTTGGGGGAGTGGGGGCTTTTGCGTTATTTTTCATCGGTTTGGGGTTTTTAACATGGTGGGTTGGGCGGTGTGTGGTGTAGTTTTATTACCTTTGCGGCGCAGAAAGTGCGCCTCGCGGGTTGCGGGGCGGGACTGCGAACGGATTGAAGCATTTTTTTGAAAGAGATATATGAGCGAATTTCTTGCGTCGCATCACATACAGGGCCTGGTGATCGGGCTGTGTTCGTTTTTGATCATTGGGGTGTGTCACCCGATTGTGATCAAGGGTGAGTATCATTGGGGCCAGCGCCTGCGGTGGGTGCTGCTGGTGGCTGGTATCGGCCTGTGTGTGGCGTCGATAGCGGTGAGTGACGTGCTGGTGTCGACGCTGCTGGGCGTGGGGGCGTTCTCGGCCTTTTGGGGCATCAAGGAGACTGCCGACCAGCAGGAGCGTGTGCGCAAGGGATGGTTTCCGCGCAATCCGCGGCGCCGATATCCGTGGGATGTCGATGAAAACGACCCGTCGGTCGATAAAAAGGGGTCGCGTGATTGATGCATTGCGAAATAATCTGTAACTTTGTGGCTTATATGGCTGCGTCAGCTGGCGAGGCCTATCGAATGGAGATTGAGAGAGAAGGGATATGCGCATTGATATATTGACTGTGATGCCCGAGGCGCTGGAGTCGCCGCTGCACTGCTCTATCCTGCAACGCGCTCAGGACAAGGGGCTGGTGGAGATCTGTGTGCACAACTTGCGTGACTGGAGCACGCGCAATCATCGCAAGGTGGACGATTACCCCTTCGGCGGTGAGGCGGGCATGGTGATGCAGATTGAGCCAGTGTGGCGCTGCATGGAGCAGCTGAAGAGCGAGCGCCACTACGACGAGGTGATCTTCACGTCGCCTGACGGCGAGCAGTTGGATCAGCCGATGGCGAATGCGCTGTCGCTGCTGGATAATATCATGATCCTGTGCGGGCACTATAAGGGCGTGGATTATCGCATCCGCGAGCACCTGATCACGCGCGAGATCACGATCGGCGACTATGTGCTGACCGGCGGCGAGCTGCCGGCGGCGGTGATTGCCGATGCAGTGGTGCGGCTGATACCCGGGGCGATAGGCGACGAGCAGAGTGCGCTGAGCGACTCGTTCCAGGACGGGCTGCTGGAGGCGCCGGTGTACACGCGTCCGGCGGAGTTCAACGGGTGGCGTGTGCCCGACATCTTGCTGAGCGGTCATCAGGCCAAGATCGAGGAGTGGAAGATGCAGCAGGCGATGGAGCGCACGCAGCGCCTGCGGCCCAAGCTGCTGGACGGGAATGGCGCAAAAGAGTGATATACAGAGAGTAAGTAGTAGATTAGATATATAATATACAGGACTGGTAACGAATCATGCTAGGAAAGTTAGATATCAAACGTCCGAAGTGGATCCCGCGGTGGCTGAGTATGCCGCTGCTGGTGTTTGCGGTGTTTGTGGTGTGGCTGCTGTTTTTCGGCGACAACAACTTTGTGGTGAGCAGCCGCTATAAGGCTCAGGCGAATGAGTTGAAGAGCTAGATCAAGGCGAATGAGGACTCGACGAGGAGCTATAATGCTACGGTTCAAGAGCTGAACACCGATCGTGAGACGCTGGAGCGTCTGGCGCGCGAGAAGTATGGCATGAAGCGCGTGAACGAGGAGGTGTATATCACTGATATTCCCTAAGATAGAGAGTGTAATAACTAGCAAGATAAGAGTGATGACACAAGAAAATCAAAATACGCTGTCGAACGTGCTGCTGCTGGTGGGCCTGCTGGTGATGGCCGTGATGGCGCTGTTGCCGCTGCTGGGTCACAACCAGATGTGGATGCGGTGGGCGTTTGCCGCGGGTGCGGCGCTGACGCTGGTGGCGCAGGTGATGAACCGCTATACGGGCGATTCGCTGCGCATCAAGCGGCTGTATCGCATCCAGATAGCGAGCGCGTTGCTGTATTGCGCAAGTGCGCTGATGATGTGGGTGGATCGTGGCAGTAACGACTGGATCGCCTTCATGCTGTCGGGCGCGATGGTGCAGATCTACTCGTCGTGGATGATTGAGCGTCTGTCGGCTCGCGAGCGCCGTGAGCAGGACAAGCGTGACACAAAATCGCCGCGCAAGGGCAAATAATTTTCGTAATTGGATAGGTTTTAGTAATTTTGCGCTTTTGATGAAAGGTAATCTGACGATAGACAGTGGCAACACCTCGGTGAAGGTGGCCTATTACATCGGCCTGCAGCGTGTGGCAACGAACCGCTTTGTGAGGCGCGATGCGCGTTTGCTTAACCGCTTGTTCAGCACTTATAAGCCCGACACGGCGACGGTGTGCAGCACTGCCGACGACGGCACGACGCAGCGCATTGTGCAGCTGGCCGAGCAGCGTTGTCCGCATGTGATCTGTCTGTCGCACGAGACGCCGATGCCGATCCGCATAGGCTATCGTACGCCGTCGACGCTGGGACGTGACCGCATTGCCACAGCCGTGGGTGCGTGGGTGACGGCACGGCGCATCAACAGCGACAGCGACGTGCTGGTGATAGATGCCGGCACGGCGATCACCTATGATCTGGTGACGGCGAAGGGCGTGCTGGTGGGCGGAAACATCGCTCCGGGCCTGTCGCTGCGCTTCAGGGCGCTGCACGAGCACACGGGCAAGCTGCCGCTGGTGGACGCCGAGGGCGACACGCCGGTGGTGGGCTATGACACGCTGACGGCGATACGCAGCGGGGTGGTGCGCGGACTGACGGGCGAGATCAAGAGCTACATTGCCGACATGCGTCTGTCGCATCCGTGCTTGCTGGTGCTGATGACGGGCGGTGACGCGCCGCTGCTGCATCGTCAGCTGGGCGACGCCGACGTGATCCTGAGCGAGCATCTGGCCGCTGACGGCCTTAACCACATTTACCTCTACAATCAGGCAAAATGATGAGCAAATTGAAGCATATAATTTTATCGGCACTTGCCACTGCGGCGTGCTGTGGTGTGGCGCAGGCCCAGACGGCTTGGACGCCTTATTCCAAGATAGGCTATGGCGTGTTGAACGATAATGTGTCGAGCATCCAGCGCTCGATGGGCGGTGTGGGCTATGCCATGCGCGGCGGCCGCATCGTGAACGCGATGAATCCGGCGTCGTATGCGCAGGTGGACTCGTTGACATTCCTGTGGGACATCGGCGTGGACTTCAGCAACCAGTGGGCCAAGGAGAACAATGGCAACAGCGGCTATAACTTCGGCGGCGGTTTGGACTACATCACGGGCCACTTCAGGGTGATGAAGGGGCTGGGCGCCTCGTTTGGCCTGTTGCCCTATTCGTCGGTGGGCTATTCGTATGGCAACACGCTGGACAACGGCACCGAGACGCGTGCCGGCAGCGGCGGGTTGAACCAGTTCTATGTGGGCGCAGGTTATGAGCCCATCAAGGGGTTGAGCGTAGGTGCGAATGTGGCGTATCTGTTCGGTACGCTGTCGAACACGACGCTGATCTCGAGCACCAGCACGTCGTATTTCACGCGCAACATGAAGGTGCGTGACTGGAACCTGCAGCTGGGTGCGCAATATTCGATGATGGTGAACACGCGCGACCGCGTGACGGTGGGCATGATGTTCCAGCCCAAGAAGTCGTTCCACGGCGACTCGTGGGGGACGACCTACGACTCGCAGGACAGCCAGGTGGACACGGTGGGCTTCACGTCGATGAGCGGCAACTATGAGCAGCCGGCGACGATAGGCCTGGGCGTGAGCTATACGCTGAACCGCAAGCTGACGGCTGAGGTAGACTACACGTATCAGCAGTGGTCGAAGGCGAAGTATGCGACGCTGGCGGGATTTGAGTCGTCGACGATGCAGTTTGACGACCGTTGGCGTCTGGCGGGCGGTGTGCAGTACACGCCGAACCGTCGTGGCTCGTATGTGGGTGCGATGACGTTCCGCGCGGGTGCGTTTTACAACCACGACTATCTGAACATCGCGGGCAACAACGTGCGTGACTATGGCCTGACGGTGGGTGTCGGTCTGCCGGCACCGAGCGGCAAGACGACCGTCAACCTGGGTCTGGAGTGGCGTCACCGCGAGAGCAGTCCCACGAAGCTCATCACCGAGAATTACTTTAACATCACGCTGGGCGTGAACTTCAACGAGCTGTGGTTCTGGAAGAGCCGCATCCGTTAAAGTGGCATCAGTGCCCGATGCGCCGCCTGCTGCACATATCGCTAGGCCTGCTGGTTGCGACCACGCTGGTGACCGGTTGCAAGGATGACTCGACCACGGTGGAGAGTCATGCGACCGACCCTGAGGTGGTGCCCACCATGTCGACGACCGATGTGCAGACGGTGATCAGCGACTCGGGGCACACGCGCTATCGCATCAAGGCGCCGAAGTGGAACATGTTTGAGGAGGCGAAGGCGCCGCACTGGACGTTCCCCGATGGGGTGGTGGCCGAGGAGCTGAACAACAGCTATCAGACGGTGACCACGCTGCAGTGTGACTCGGCGTACTTTGACGAGATCAAGAAGCTGTGGCACCTGAATGGCAATGTGCGCATCACCAACGTGAACGGGGATGTGATATTGACCAACGAGCTGTATTGGGACCAGGACAAGCATAAGCTGTACAGCGAGTCGTTTATCCACATCGAGAAGCAGGGGCGCGTGATCGAGGGCTATGGCTACGAGAGCAACGAGCGCTTCACGACCTATCAGCTGCGGCAGGTGGAGGCGATATTCCCCGTGGACGAGTCGCGCATGCCGCATCCTGGCAGCGGCAACAAGCCGCAGACGATGAAGTAGAAACGAAGATAAGATAAGAGACCAACCATTTAACACCATATTATTATTTATTGACCAAACCGTGGATCCGACCATTACCACACCGCTGATAATCGCCCTGGTGGCCCTGATGTTTTCGGGCTTCTTCTCGGGCATGGAGATTGCGTTTGTGTCCTCGAACAAGGTGCGTGCCGAGATTGACATGGCGCGCGGAGGAATGATCAACCGCATCCTGAACGTGTTCTACCGCAACCGCGAGATGTTTATCTCGACGCTGCTGATCGGCAACAACATTGTGAACATCGTCTATAGCATGGCGATGGCGCAGCTGCTCACCATCCCGCTATCGAAGTGGATCAGCAGTGAGGCGGTGCTGCTGGTGGTGCAGACGCTAGTGGCGACGCTGATTGTGCTGATCGCGGGCGAGTTTCTGCCGAAGACGATTTTCCGCATCAATCCGAACTACTCGCTGCGCACCTTCTCGCTGCCGCTGATCATGATCTACTGGCTGCTGTATCCGTTGTCGCGGTTCACGGAGTGGCTGTCGGCGAAGCTGATGCGGCTGATGGGCATCCGCATCGACAGTTCGCACGTGCGGCAGCTGACAGTGGACGAGCTGGACGCCTATCTGCAGGAGAACATCGACAAGCACGAGGACGAGAACAAGGAGGTGGAGCGCGAGGTGAAGATCTTTGAGAACGCGCTGGACTTCAGCGACACGCGTCTGGGCGACTGCATGGTGCCGCGCAACGAGATCGTGGCGGTGAACGTGACCGACACGACGCGCGACGACCTGGTGAAGCAGTTCACGCGCACGGGGCTGTCGAAGATTGTGGTGTATCGCGACAACATCGACAACGTGATCGGCTTCATACAGGTGAGCGAGCTGTTTGTGACCGACGTGGACTGGAAGACGCGCATCAAGCCGGTGATATTTGCGCCTGAGACGCTGCTGGCGCGCAAGATGATGCAGCAGCTGATGGGGCAGAAGCGGTCGATGGCGATCGTGCTGGACGAGTTTGGTGGCACGAGCGGCATGGTGACGCTCGAGGACCTGGTGGAGGAGATATTCGGCGAGATTGAGGACGAGCACGACCGCAAGCGCAATCAGCTGGTGGCACGTCAGGTGGACGAGCGGACGTATGAGTTCTCGGGCCGTATGGAGATCGAGGAGATCAACGAGCAGTTCCATCTGGACCTGCCGGAGGGCGACGACTATCAGACGCTGGCGGGCTATCTGCTGAACGAGAACGAGGCGATTCCGAACGAGGGCGAGGTGATAGAGCTGCCGCCCTATACGTTTACGATCGAGCGCAAATCGGCTGCCCGCATCGAGTTGGTGAAGGTGGAAGTGGCGGCTGAGGAGAGCAAAAAATGAAAAACGGGTGCAAAAAAATCGTCAAAATGTTTGCAAGGTTAGCAGATTTTGACGTATCTTTGCACCGCATTTCGCAACTGGTGCGTTAGTTCAGTTGGTTAGAATGCCTGCCTGTCACGCAGGAGGTCGCGTGTTCGAGTCACGTACGCACCGCAGACGAGTCCCTAGGGTTTGGGGGCTCGTTTTTTTTGTGCCCAAATTTTTGTGTACTGTTGGGCGAGGGGTGATGGAGGTGGGCACTGACGGCGAGTTGAGCGGGGACACGGAATTTATAAATATGAATAAATGGGGGTGGATTTCGTCAACACAGATTACACAGATTTCAACACGGATTGGCACGGAGTTTTTTTCGGCTTACTGGGGGTGCTGGTTCCATCAACACGGATTGCACGGATTAGGGCACGGATTTGCACGGAGGTTTTTTCGGCTTATGGAGGTTGCTGTGCGGAAACATGGTGGGCATCCCGAGGGGAGGCCTGCATATATTATATAATGTGATGATGATTTCTCGGGAGTGGGTTGGGGTGGTGTGTGCCTGGTGCAGCGTGGTGGAGTGTTCGGGGGGGCATCTTTGGGGCGTTCCAGGGGTGCTATGATCGGGTGGTGTTTTGATGGGGTGTGTGGAGAATGGTGGATTGGGTAGGGTGGATTTTTGGGGGAATGGTGGGGGTATTTTTTTGGGGTGGCTTTGGTTGTGTGGAGGTGTCGGGTGGTGGCGTGATGATTCGTCAGGGTGGGGTGTTTTTTGGGTGGCATCTGATGGGTCGTTTGGAGGGGTGTTTGACGGGTGTTTGGAGGGTACATTTATGGGGGTGTGGGGTGGGTTAGGAGTGTGGCTTTGGAGGGGGATTTTGGGGTGTTGTGGTGGGGTGTTTTGAAAAATGTGTCTGAAAATGGATCAGAAAATTTGAGTTTGGGGGTGGGTGAGATGGTCTCGTGGGAAGGGCGTTTTGCGGGGAAGGATGGGGGTAAATGGAGGCGGGTGGAGAGGGGCAACTCGTTTGAAGTCCAATGTTTACGGGTCAGAAAATTCGGGAAAATGTGGTTATTTGGGCCTCTAGAAGGGGCAAAATGGGGCCATACAGGGGGTGATGGATGGGCTGTAGTGGAGGTGGGAAAGGAGGCTTTTTGACGCTTTTTTCTGGGGGTGGGATGGGGTGCGAGATGGTGGTGTAAATCGTTGAATGTTAGTTGGGTTGTTGGCTCCGGTGGGGTGGTTAACCTCGCTAGAATGGCTTAAAATGTCAAAAATCGGGCTGATGGTGGTGATGGTGAAAAAAATCGCAAGGAAATCGAGTTGAGCAATTCTCAAAAGAAAAATGGTAATTCACCAACTCGGAATTTGCTTTTGAAAACAGCTTGAAATTTGCAAAGCGACCGGGGTGGGGTGGATCCGTAAATCGGCCAATTCGTATCAATTTTGGGAGTTTGCATTTGTTATATCGCAACCGAAACTGTGAATTTGCGACCGTAAAGTTTACAAAAGCACCAAAATAACGCTTTAACAAATTTAAACATACGATATAATTATATGAAAGTTAGCAAGTTATGATAAATTAATAAAGTTTTGCTCTAGAAAATCCAAAAATGCTGACAAACGGCAAAATTCGGCCAAAAATTCTGCAGCGAACATCCTAGTAAACAATGAAATATATGGTATGATCTCGCCAAAATGTTCATTTCGGCGTGTTTGAGAACGCAAAGCCCATTTCAGCCCCAGATTTCTAAAAAATGAATTGGGAAAACTAAGATTTTCGTTTATAAATTTGGCCTGTTCGGAAATTTGTCCTAAATTTGCAATCCCAAAGTTTAAAAACGCAAATAGTGTGTTTGGCCGATTTTGGGGCTTGGTTCCGGGGTTTCCTAGAATGGAGTTTTGGGTCAGAAAAATTCGGGCCTGTAAATCTTGGTAAATTCCAAGGGCTAAAAATTGAGTTAAAGAGCAACATGGACATCGTCAGTCGACTGAAAGAATTTTTGGGACAGAACGGGATCAGCAATTCGCAGTTTGCTGACACCTGCGAGATCCCTCGTCCGACGTTGTCGCAGTTGCTGAACGGTCGCAACAAGCGAGTGAGTGACGAGGTGATCGGGAAGATCCATCGAGCCTACCCCTCGTTGAACATCATGTGGCTGATGTTTGGTGACGGCGAGATGCTGCTCAACGGGTCGTCGATGGACGGCGGCGGTATGCCGAGTGCATCGCCCATGGCGGACGAGCACGGCCAGCGGGCGATCTCGTTTGACGACGCGGATGCCAATCCGCAGAGCAGTGGCGGCTATAATGCGCTGTCCACTCCCAGGCGGGTGGCCACGGCCGACACGGTGAGCGAGACGATCCAGAACATCGTGCGCAGCAGTACGGCTGGCGGTCGGATGAATCAGCGCGGCAACTCGATGGGCGAAGGCCGGCGCGTGGTGAACCTGATGGTGTTCTACAACGACGGCACGTTTGAGCAATTTGGCCCCTCGCATTAATGACAACAAACCATTTCACATATATCTAACAACAGACCTAACGCTAAGCTACCATCCATTACTAAGCAAGAATGACCGAAACAAACCATTATTAATAATAAAACAAACCATTATTAGAGAAACAAACCATTACTAAGCTCTCTTAAAACAAACCATACATCATAATTTTCTTATACTCCTGTCAGCCGCCCGACACACACGGTTGACAGGTTTTTTTTGAGGAATTGTTTGCGGATGTGAGAATTTATTTCTAAATTTGTAGGGCGTGGAGTGGGCGCCTGTCGCGGGTGCCCGTTGCGGGCGGGTGCTATGGCCCTGCTCGGCGGCCACGTTCACGACATACAAATGTGCACTTTCATTATTAATCATTTTAAAAAATAAACGACATTATGGGATTATTAGATGAATTACAGAAGAAGTTAGAGGAAGCGATGAATGCGCAAGTTCAGCAGCAGGGTGGCGGTAGCTCGTCGTCGGGTGGCAACAGCGATATCCCCAACCCATGGCAGAACCAGACCCAGCAGCAGACGCAGACCCAGACTCAACAGCAGCAGGTCCCCCCTGGCTACCAGCAGCAGCAACAGCAGCAGCAATCCCCGCCGCAACAGCAACAGCAGAGCCAGTCGCAATATCAGCAGCAGTACCAGCAGATTCAGCAACAGATGCAGCAGCTGGTGCAGCAGGCTTTCCAGCTGGGCTACCAGTACGCTCAGGCACAGGTGCAGGGCGCTATCCGCTCGGGCCTGATGTCCGAGACCAAGAAGGACGACAAGGAGTAAACCGCACTTGACGTGACAACACAACACGGTGGGTGTGTCGAGCATTCAGGCGATGAACCTGGGCTGACACACCCACCGCGTTGCATAGTGTATTGTGTGGGTTGCAAAAAGCCGCGCAAAAAGCCGCGCGTCAGGTGGCGGTGCGGTACTCCAATGGGGTACAGCCGGTTTTCTTCTTGAAAAATCGCGAGAAGTGTTGCGGGTACTGGAATCCCAGGTCGTAGGCCACCTCGGCAATGGGTTTGTCGCTGCCCAGCAGCATCTCCTTGCCCAGGTCAACAATCTTGTCCAGGATGATGTCCTGTGCCGACTTGCCCGTGAGCTTCTTGATGAGGTCGCCAAAGTAGTTGGGCGACAGGCACGCCTTGTCGGCAAAGTACTTGACCGTGGGCAATCCCGACGTGTGCGTCGCGTCGCTGCGCATATACTCCTCCAGCAGGTGCTCAAACTTCTCCAGGATGCCGCGGTTGGTCACCTCGCGCGTGGTGAACTGGCGGTCGTAGTAGCGCATGCAGTACTCCAGCAGCAGCTCGATGTTCATCACGATGATGTCGCGCGAGTGGTGATCGGTGCTGACCTGCTCGCTCTCGATGCGTATCTTGTCCATGCAGTCGATGATGGTGGCGCGCTCCTGGTCGCTCATGTGCAGCGCCTCGTTGGACTTGTAGGAGAAGAAGGTGTACTGCGACATCTTGCGCCCCAGCGGGGTGCCTGCCACCAGCTTCTTGTCGAACAGCAGTGCCGTGCACCGCGGGCGACGACCCTGCGGCGCCTGACAACGCACCACCTGACCGGGACCGATGCTCACGATGGTCCCCTCGTTGTAGTCGTAGGTGCTCATGCCATATTGCAGCTCGCCGCACTTCTCGTGCTTGAGGAACATGGCATAGAAGCCAAAGTTGCACACACCGTCCACCGCGTTGGTCGCGCGGTCCAGTTCCACCACGCACACCAGCGGATTGTAATTCTCCAGCCCGTACAGCTCGCAATAGCGGTCGGGGCAGTCCAGTTGAATAATCTTGTCCATGAGTCCCACTTTTTTCAACATGGCAAATGTAGTAATAATTGATGAATTGTGCAAGAGAGGGAGCGGGCAAATAGTTTTTGTCCACCCCCATCGTCACATGGACTGGGCTTAGCGCAGGTATTGCTTGAAAAACGCCTCGATCTTGTCAAACGGGATGGCATCCTTGCCGCCGCCGTCATACAGGTCGCAGTGGTTGGCGCCAGGCACGATGTACAGTTGCTTGTTGTCGCGATAGGCGGTGTGGCTGCTCATGTCGCGGTAGGCGTCCTCGCTAAAGTAGCGCGAGTGGGCATTCTCGCCGTGAATCAACAGCACTGCCGAGCGAATTTCCTTGCTGTATTGCAGCAGGGGCTGGTTCATGAACGACATGCAGCCCGTCACGGTCCAGCCATCGGTGCTGTTGCCGCTGCGCTCGTGGTAGCCACGAGGCGTCTTGTAGTAGGCGTGATAATCCTTGACAAACTGCGGGGCATCGTCGGGCAGGGGATCGACCACGCCACCACCCTGCTCATAGTAGCCTTGGGCATACTCGCGGGTGCGCTGGGCATTCAATGCCACGCGGGCGTCGTGACGCGCCTGCTCGTTGTCGTTGGCGTCGAAGTAGCCGTTGGCGTTCACGCGACTCATGTCGTACATGGTGCTGGTCACCGTCGCCTTGATGCGCGTGTCCAGGGCTGCGGCGTTGATTGCCAAGCCGCCCCAGCCACAGATGCCGATGATGCCAATGCGGTCGGCATCCACCTGCGGCAGCGTGCTCAGGTAGTCAACGGCTGCCATGAAGTCCTCGGTGTTGATGTCGGGCGATGCGATGCGACGTGGCGTGCCCCCACTCTCGCCCGTGAACGACGGGTCAAACGCGATGGTGAGAAATCCGCGCTCGGCCATCGTCTGGGCGTACAGCCCGCTGCATTGCTCCTTGACGGCGCCAAAGGGGCCACTCACGGCGATGGCGGGCAGCTTGCCCGTGGCGCCGCGCGGCGTGTACATGTCGGCTGCCAGCGTGATGCTATAGCGATTAACAAATGTGACCTTGCGGTGTTCCACCAGCGACGATTGCGGGAACGTCTTGTCCCACTGCTGCGACAGTTGCAGCTCCTGCTTGACGATGTTGCTTCCTTTCATGACTGCTTGTTGGTTGGTTTGTGCTTGCGCGCCGTTAAGGAGCGTGCAGGCTGCCAGTAATAATGCGATTTGAAACCTCTTCATGATGAATGATTTTTTTGATACCGCAAAATTACTGCCATCCTCCCACCTCGCCACTACCATTTTTACCGCAATAATAACCCGAATCGCCGTTTCATCACTCCGCCAGGGTTCGCCACCGTTGATTCACGCTTGCACGACGCGCTTGTTGCGGATCAGGATCCTGAAGTAGGGGCATTTGCCGTTGATGCGCAGGTCCTTGCCATCGTCGCCTTTCCTGAAGCGCACAATCTCGAATTGGTTGGGGTTGTATTTATGCAGGAACGTGATGGGCACCCCCATTAGGCCGCCGTAATCGTTCGGAATGTCGTTGGTGCGATTCACGTTGATGCCATTGCAATTATCAAACATGGGATAATCTGCCTCGTGGTCTTGGTATTGCTTGGTCAGGTCCAGGTCCTGGTGGCGTTGCGATTGCTCCAGGTTGGTGAGCCACAGGCAACTATTGGTGGCAATAATGGTCTGCCCAGCCTCGTTGACGCTCACTTCGGTGCCATATCCTTGATAATTCTCGGGGACAATAAAGCCCGAGATGCCCCTGCCCAGGTTCACGCCTAACCACGCCCGGTTGCGCTGAATGAGCTCAAACACTTCCTTGTAGGTGATGGCGTTGACGTTGCCTATCACGAGGAACTGCTTATCGTACTTCACCAGCTGGGCGATGAACTCCCTGAATAGCGAGAATGGCGGATTGGTTACCACAATGTCCGATTGTTTCAAGAGTTCGATGCACTCGGGGCTCCTGAAGTCTCCGTCACCCTTGAAGTGGACCACCTGGATTTCATCAGGCTTGAAATCCGCGTTTTCGCCCGTGTATTCGTAGTAAAAACCTTTCTCGGAGGCCTCGGGGTGGAACAAGTCGATGTTTTGCTCCCTATAGCACGAGGCAATCAGTTTCTTGAGCCCCAACTGGCGAAAATGGGTCACAAAATAGCGAACAAAGTTGCTCACGCGCGGGTCATCGCAGTTGCAATACACCACCTTGCCCTTGAAACAGCCAGGGTAGTACTGCAACTCGCGTTCTATATCGCACAGTTGCGTATAGAACTCGTCGCTCTTGGCCTTCTTGGCCTTTTGCAGTAACTGATTTGTCGCATTGCGTGGCATACTCGGTTGACGATGCTATTTGTGCCGTTTTGCAAGAAACTTTTTTACCCTTTTCCGCCCCGTTTCATCGTCACGCCAGGGTGGAGAGGGCGGCGCGGGAGGCGGTCTGGTAGGCTTCGAGGGTGCGGGCCTTGCGGATAGCCTTGTGCAGGCGGTGGTCGATGGTGGGCAGCAGGTATTCCCACAGTTCTTGCATGTGGCGCACCAGCTGGGCGTCGCCGCCGTTCAACTGCTGCTGGTAGCCTTGCAGCACCAGGTCGTGGAAGCGCTGGTAGTCTTGCGCGGTGGGGTTGTCGGCAAGCATGCCAGGGTCGGCAACCAGTCCGCGTCCCACCATCACGCCAGCGATGCCAGGATAGCGTTGCAGCACGGCAGCGATGTCCTGGCGGGTGTGCAACTCGCCATTATAGACCACGGGGATGGTGGCTGCGGCAACCAGTGCGTCCATCTGCTCCAGGTCCAGGTCGCCCTTGTACTGCTGCCTGCCCGTGCGCGGATGCACCGTAACCAGGGTGGGATGCAGGATGTCCATCAGCGGCATCACCTGGCGCCACTGGGTGGCATCGTCCCAGCCCAGCCGCATCTTGACGCTGTAGGTCACGCCTTGCACGCTGGCGAGCGCGGTGAACAGCTGTTCTATCAAATCAGGGTGCGCCAGCAGCCCCGACCCCTTGCGGTGATAGGCAAGGGGCGGGTGTGGGCAACCCAGG
>Ga0181612_142257_pt1 | contig 13667 bp, 6 predicted proteins | sample HoacroProtozoa21_FD_119630 | JGI IMG/M metagenome (GOLD analysis project Ga0181612, IMG submission 119630) | Hoatzin crop microbial communities from Cojedes, Venezuel. Combined Assembly of Gp0051906, Gp0051904, Gp0051908 | reverse complement strand
TCATGTTCTGCTTCCCAGCCTTTTATTATTGGTAGATTTCAGTTTGATCTGAGGATTTCTGTGCTGGTGATATCCTGCGGCCCTCCGAGGATATCTGTCTATAATGAGGGCCTTACACATTTTGCTGCTTCAGCATCCTCTGACCTTTTGCACAATAACTTGGTAAGTAAACAAGCCTATTAGCAGAAGTTAATGACAGTTCAATACATAGCAGCCAGAGATACAGAGAAATCATAACGGTTCGACTGTCCGAAGCATCTTTCTCTTGAGAATCCCTAAGCACTTCATAAATACTAGTAATGCATCTTTGTAGTATCTGAGTGCCATAAATAAAATTAGACATGAAATATTTGAGCCGGTTCAGTAGTAGAATACAGCATGTGGTATATTATCCAGGTCAGTGCTGCATACAAGTTTTGGCACAGTTAGTATGTCTATAAATGCATACCTAATTAACTTTCTGTATTGTTCTGGTACTATTTTTCATGAAGCTTTATTGGAAAGAAAAGATTGTTGTAAGAATAAGAAATCTTGGAAGGAAAAAAAAATGCTAAGATATTTCGTTTTACTTCTTTATGAAAAGAAGTTGTGGCTTAGCTGATGGCTGGAAAAGGTTCTGGTGTGCAGTTCTGGATCATTCCAACACAGAATTAGCTCTACTAATAACTGGTTGCAGAATGGGACCTGACTGAGAAAGAGGGCTATCTTCCATTGAAACTGCTGATTTCTCAGAAGTGATGGAATTGGAATGCTGATGAGATTGCAGTGAAGTGAAATTGAAACTGTTGAGCCTCATTTATTGGGTTCTTTAGAGTAATGGGATCAGTATAGGGCTGATCATATTTAGTGCCATTAAATTTTCTGTGCTTAATTAAGATGCTTTGTACATTATGCAGTGTGACCAGGATCATGTAGAGAAGAAGGGAGGAGGCTAATACCTTTCTAACCCTGCATCGTGTTCATTCATTTACAGGATAATGTATGCATGCATCGGACAAATTATTCCATTAACAAGAACAGAGTTAATTCTGCCAGAGAAAACCACAGCGGTAGTAAGAGGTAAAAAGGAGAGAACATTTCTAAGCTACTCCTGGCGGGGGTAGTGTTTACCTGTTCTCGTACATCTTCGTATGCTTGATGTAAGTCTTCAAAGCATCTCTTTGTGTTTCCCCAATGCACTGTATGTTTCGCTATTGAATAAATCATGTGAAGAAACTCAGATGAGTAGCAGAATTGGACACCAAGTTTGGAAAGAAAACTCCACAGAGGGGACTCCAGCTTGACAGCATACATAGTATTTGTTTCAGTTTTTGTCTTGAGATTAAATGTTTGCCTGCTTTTCCTAGGTACACTGATGAGTCTAATAAGATGTTACCACTCCTTCCAAACTCTGCTTGTGATCTTAGATCATCATGCTATAACAATTCCATGTCTTCACTGTACTGATCTCTGTCAGCAGTGATATGTTAGTTTTCCAAGACAGAATATTTTCTCCTATTGCAAGCATTTCTCTTGCAATGTTCTTTCTTTGCAAATAAATCAGCTGCGGTGCTGTGATTATGCAAGGCACAGCTCTTATAAGGTGACCCAGGAATATACGTTTCTTCTTTACGTTTTGCTTCCTAAAGCCTGTCCTGTACTAGGAAATGGGGTTGCTCTATAACTCAGTAATCGTTTGAGCAATAGAAGTTTCTAGGCATTAATACACTTATAATGATAGGAAGAAGCGGTACAGAGGTCAAGTTATTGCAATATTGGGGTAGAAATACACTGGTTCTGCTACATTTGTGTTTCTTACCAAAAGTTTCCAGTATTCTGCCCTTTCTAGGAAGCTGCCCGCTTTTCCTAGCTGTGTGCAGAAATATGGCTGCGATACCAGCCAGATGTGGCCGCACGCAGCAGATGTGACTATTAAAACGCGGATAACAGCACACGCTCTTATGAAGCACAGCTATCACATCTGCTCCCCCAGTTACACCAGGGTCGTGCTTGCTCGGAAATACATGGATTTGATGTTATCCTGAAACGCAAACCCAAGCCCCAGCTGCTCGGACCCTGAGCAAAGCCTCCCCCTGATCCCGCAACACGTTCCTGTGTTAACTGGGGAGGGGTTCAGGGTTCAGCCTCTTGGTTGCTCTCACCACCCTCCTTCTCACCAGCAGCTCCCGGTCGTTTCGGCTCCCGCCGTGGTGGGTGGCCGGCAGAGGGGGACAGACTACACCGAATCGGTGGAAAATCCGTGCGGGAGCTCCCGAGAGGTGCGGGGAGCGCTGCCCGCCTGCCGGAGCCCTCTCCCTGAGACCCGCTTCGCTCCGGTTCTCTGCGCACAGCAGGGTTTGAGTTACCTGCTGCCCTCGGTGGGGTTTACCTGGGAATGGAAGGGACAGGCTGGGGATCTCAGAGCACAGCAAGGTAACACCAGTTCCTCCTCTCCTACTCCCAGCACACAGTAGACTGGTGTCAACTCTGCATTCAACGTGAAGCTAGAATTTCGAACCGAGCATGTTACTTATATGTTACCCTCTTTGCAACATATATAAAAACCAGCTAGCATCGCTCTACCACGAACAGGCAAAATAAGAAGGTGTTTTTTCTAGCTGAAGTGACTTGTTCACAAATCCTTGTTGAAACCAGCAGCCAAACTCCAGATTTCCTGTGTCACCTCCGACCACCGATGCTGGAATCAAGCATAGTGCATCCCCTGACCTGGCTCCACACGCCTCTGTCCCCTGTATGACATATTTAACTTCCCAATACACCACACGTTCTGTGTTCTAGATAGCCATCAACTTGCACAGGAATTCAGTTTATGTGCAGTTTGAGACAGGACGTGAGGGATCTTTTAGGAAGGGCTTTCACATCATTGTTGTATCTTGTCAGGCCTTGTGATGAAGGCAGCGGGGCCAGACACAGAGCCCAGTTTGTGGCCTCTGCTTTCTGCAGAAAGTTCCATGCAAAGGGATAGACGGGCTCGCAGTTTCTCTTTTAGCATTTGCTGGAGCCACACAACACACACACAGTTCAGCTCTGCACATGTGCGAGTGCTGGAGATTACACCTAGGATGTGGTATAGACCCATTCCTTCAGCCCATCCGGGAGCTCAGACACATTGAACGATATTGTCTCTGTTGCTCCAGACTGGATATGATTTTAGCAAATGTCGAGTAAGGTTTGGAGCTGCCAGATGGCTGCAACTGCAATCCAGACCCAAGAGATGGTGCAGCATGTGGTCATCACCCTGCAATAGATCAGAGAGTCAGATCAGCAAGTAAAAAGCACTCAGAGGACTACATTCCAAGTATTTTTGCTGTTGTTCTCGTTCCAGTCCTCTAAAACTTTAATCTCCTTATGAAAATGTTAAAAGGCTTGTGGCAGCAGCATACGAGCTGTCTGACACAAAGACTGTCCTAGCGTGTCCTCAGTCATGAACAGTGGAAGCTACAAATAAATTTGAGGACAAAGGAAGAGAAGGAGAAAGTAGGTGGCAATGTCTATCTGGCCGAGAGCTATCACCTGCCAGAAGTATTCTGCAAACAGTGGGTGCTAGCCAGCCAGGAGTGAAGAGCGTTTGGTGACAAAGGGTGCATTGCACTGGGCCCCATCGCTGCTAGGTTTGCCTTCACATTGGAGTAAGGAGAGATGTGAGTTACTCAGCGGGTGATTTTTCTTCCTCTGACTCAGCATACTATTTATAGGTGTTAAGGAAAAGCATCGAAAGAGCAAAGGATTCCTAATTTTAATTTTAAAGTGATTTAGGAAGGAAGGATTGAACACTGCTAAGAGGGGAACTGAAGTGCATTGTGTGCTAGGTAATTAATCAGCAATATTCAGCGTATGACAGCTGTCTCAGAAATGATGTACTGACTTGGTGGAAGCTATAGTTAGAAGGGGAAAACCTTGAAAGTGCTAGCTTCTGCTGCCTTCGCTTTGACCAGCATGTCACTGTCGTTATTGGAGACAATACAGGACAAATACACTGCCAGGAAGAGGACTTTCGGGATCTGTTTTGCAAGTTCTTCAGCAGTCCCAAGCCCGGGTTTAATCAAGTCTGTGGGAGGAGTGTCACAAGCTGGTGGGGAAGGGTGTGATTTCAGTCCGTTTCCAGAGCACGTACATGTTTTGCACTCTCGGAGTGGTAGTGTGGAGTAGCTGGTCTCAAACTGATGAGCAATGCCACACAGGTTGCTGAAAATGATAAGCCAGTACCACCAAAATAATGAAATGCTTCTCTGCATGCAGGTTTGTAGCATGGAGGGGCAAGCTAGTTTGAGAACCCCCTTGTGAAGCAACGTCTGAGCTATGTTTAATTTACTTCACTGAGAATTCACAATGCCCGTGCAGCTCTGCCTTAGCTGTACCACCTCCAGAATCTGAGCAAGGTTAAAGCTTCAGCCTATAGAGTGGACATACCATTAATCTGCTAATTATTGTATTTCCTTCTTTATGAGGCTGGAGCAAACCTCTGCTCCCCAAATTTTTGTCTCCCCACGTCAGAAAGATCCCCTCTTCTGCAGACGATGTTGTGCATCAGGAACTGACAAAACCATTTTGTTGTTTCTGTTTTTCAAATATGTTCTTTGGCAATTGCTTCCATTTTTACAGCTTCACTAGCATGTAACATCCATCAACACATGACTGGTGAAATTTGCCTTTAAATAAGATATATCAGGAGTTTGTGGGTGTTCTGACATGAAACTGTTGTGCTGGAACTTGATGTATATATGTGCTTGCTATGATGGCATCTGATTGCTGCCAGCTCCTGTTTTGCTCAGTGAAAAATCCTTCACTAAGAATGCCGGTGTGGCGTCTGATCTACTTAGGGGAATATAGCGAGTGAGGAAAAAAGATCTCTGTGCCGAACTGCAGCCGAGCAGCTGAGTGCTTGCACCACATCTTCAAAATTTTCTCTTCACAAGGCAAGATATGTTTAAAACAAACCTGTACATTTATGACTTTTCATAAGACTGTAAAGAGTATAAAAATAAATACATTAATGTGGTATAGCGGAGTCTCACTTCTCAGGCTCAGGAAGAGTAAAGGGTGGAAGAGGCCGAAATGAGGAACACCAACCGTGAGCTTGTCAGTCTGGGGGTTTGGCAGGCCGTGTTGTTTATAGTGCTCCATCGAGAGTCATTCATTTTGCACTTAACCCTGTTAAGAGAGCACTCAGCTGCTCACAGATATGCCCTTCCTTGGCCTAGTTTTCATCTGATTAGAGGCAAAAAGACCTCATGTGTCTGACAAATGGCTTCACTGGATAAGGTGATTTCTTTTTCAAGCTCCATTTCAGAAAACTTGCGTTTATTTCGCACATATTAACAAAAGTGTAGATAAGGAGGCACTGACCCTGTCCAAAGCACTCACAACATCTGCCTGGATAAAAGCAGAATTGGAGGCTATTCCTGCATGTTTCCTCTACCAGCAACAGAACAAAAGTAATCCAGTGCCTCATTCTGCCTGAGCTGCATCCTCGCGCGCGGAGCCTGCTGCTGTTAGTTGTGCAGTCTGGTGTTTGGCACTCATACTTTGAACTTCACCTGTGGAATTACGTTAGAAAAATGCTGTTGTTTAGTTGCAATTTTTAACGAAAGCACTTTCCAGATCTGCTGCAGAGGTAGCTACGAGCGCTGTTCAATTGTTTTCTGTCCGATTGTTTTAGTTCAAAGTGGGCAGTCACGGAGGGAAGGTGGGCAGCGAGCAGCTGACTGAACAAGGGATGAAAACCTCCGCCCCAGCAGAACAGCAACATGAAACAAAAATACAAGGTAACCAGTGTCTCATCCTCACATTTTTAGTTCATTTTTTAACAGTAGCCAGTTTTGTAACACAGACTGAGCTGATGCTCTCCATTTCCCTGACCTCAGCAATGTTGCACCAAGAATGGATTTAGTCCGTACCATCAATCTGATTTTGAATCAGCTCCTGATACAAGCTATTTAGCCTTGTGAGACAGATGTGTCTGCGTTAAGGAAGATAATTCCAACACAGGACATCAATAAAATGTTAATGTTAATGTTTTCATATATTTTAATAGAAGCTTTGGTAGAAATTAAGCTACCCACTCCAAGACTGTTCCTATGTAAAAATACAGTACAATGTAAGTCGCTGGAAACTACCACATATTTGACATGCAGTTAATTAGGTCACTGTGGGGATTATGTGAGCCTGGAAAGTGGCCATGAATGGCCTCCTTGCTCTTTTTCTAGTAGCTGGATTATCAGCGCAGTGATTCACTACCGTGCGAGTACCCACACGGTGGCATACAGAGGGATTTAAGAGCTGAAAGGAGATCTGCCTGCAGGTGGAGGGAGACATTTCAGGGGTTTTTTTAGAGACCTAAATACCTGAAGAATATTTGAGTATAAAGGAGAAGGGAGAAGCACTCCTTCAGTGTAATAACTAAAGGTTGAGGGGCAGCAATGAAGGCAATTAGTACCTCTTTCTTTTATCCTTCATTCTTCAGTTCTGGAACCAAACGTACACAAAGAAATGAAGCATGGCATGCTAGAAACACTGTCTGTACAAAGCATCACTGATGGATTGGGAAAATATGGTTAGGACAACTATAGTATTGTGCATAGGGAAACTGAGGCACTGAGCTTGTTGCTAGTTGGCAGAGATGATCATCTGTGTCACTGGACCTCTCTGGAACTTTCTCTGTGACCCACAGAATGAGGAGCAAAACCAAGTCTCATGGTCTCCAACATGGAGTAGATCATTTTGATAACTTCAGCCTGGTTTGGGTTCCTGCTCCAGCTGTTACTGGCACAGGCTTGGAACCGATAGCAAAGACACCCGTAGGGGCTTTCGCTCTTGCTGACTCTCGGACAAAGCGTGAAATCTGGTAACATTCACTTCTACAGCCTTTTTCTGACCATCTCAGGGTTGATATTGAACCTTCATGGTGCCATCGGGTATGTTCAGGCCGTCGGTCACCTGTTACCTTTTAATTCTGGTAAAGTGAGTTTCATTGAGCTATTGTTTTTCTAAGTCATCTATTTCAATAGCAGAATCTCAATAAAAAAGGATCTCTGTCTACAAAAGGAAGTTTCTGAGCTGTACAGTTCTTCATTGTCTTGTGTCACTGTGGAAGAAGAAGAAGGATATAGAACAAGTTCTTTCTTTTCTTGGTTTAATAGTGACACCAGTTTAGGTATTAAAATGGCCAGATTTGTAAATGTAGTCAGGAAACAGCAAATCAAACAGCTAGTTTGAGAAGAACTGGATTTTTGAAAGTTCTTCAATGTGCTGTGTGCGGCCCTGACCAGTGAGTGAGGACAGGATGGGATGTCCTTGGGAGCAACTACATGAGAATGCACTTCTTGTTTAACAGTTTAAATGGAAGCTGGCCATTTCTGGCTTCTGCATAACTGCTAAATACTTAAAAATCTGTCCCAAGCTGTTATGAAAATTTAGTCCTTTGAAAGCCCCTAACACATAATCCCACAGATTGTTAATACTTCTGAAAAAAACAGATTAATCCAGTTAAGTGCCCAAATGAGAGTTAGACACCTTTAAAAATCTGATCAAAAGAGACGATATCAACTGCACCTTTTTATTGAAGTTGAGGAAAACCAGCCAAGCTCATACGACAAAAAAAATAAGCCACTGTCCGCTTGGTCTGGCTGCAAAGCCCATTTTCGATAAGTTTATGCTCTAACAAGCTGCATCAGTTTCATCTCAGTAGATCTGATGGTTATTGAACAGTGTTCAATGTTCTGGAGGGTGCCAGGCACGTAATTGTTTCTACAACACTGTAAAATGAATCAGATTGAAATTAGTGTCACTCGGCAGAATCACTTTCCGTCCCTTTAAATTACTTAATCTGGGGGTTAATCAAAAAGAAAATGGAGTTTTGACACTGCCCTTCAGCTAAGGGCAAGTACAGGTTCAGTTGTCTTCCCTTCGTTTGGCTAGGAAGGTTTGTTTTACAATAACTGCGCTCGCATATGTGCACTTCCCTGCGGCTCATCCCGGGGGGGGAGCGGGACGGTGCAGACTTTGCAGCGCTTCCCACTTAAAAGCCAAACTGGCAGAAGGAAGCTGATGCCAGTTTTTCATCTGAACTCCTATGAAATGGGGGCTAATAAAGAGGAGTTAGAGAAAAGGGTATTTCTGTGGGGAAGGTCCTCGCAAGAACAGACTGGCAGCTTCGTCTGTTACAACGCACAGAGACGTTCTCACCCCTCCTTCGGTGCCAGCTGAGCTCAGGAGCTGCGGACGTGCAAAGAGCTAACACAGCGAAGATCTGCCGTTGTGTGCAAATATCAAATACCATCTCCTTTATTTCTCTGGTATAAATTGGCGCCTTGCTGAGATAAACCCAACCTCCTTTGTTCTGCCCGCTTTGAATTGTGTATTTTGGAAGCAATTGGAGTAAATGTCTCTGCCTTGAAGGCTTTCAGGTCTCACTGTATGTGACTATTGCTTTCTTCTGATCATTCACTGTAGCAGGTTTATTATTTTTTCACTCCATCATATTTTGTATGCATGCAGGTTTCAGTGGCGTTTATTAGTAGCATGTTTTTAGAACAACGTCTGGCTGATGAGTTATACCAATAACAGCTGGGCAAAGTAAGATGATCATGAGCTATAATTATTATATACAGCAATACTGTCAACTAAAGGCTCCAAGAAATTATCTAGGCTAGAGGATATCTGTAGTTTCAATAGTGCATAATCCCTTTGCAACAATACAATTATGCAAAATGAGATTAAAGGGTTTATCTGCATGTGAAAATTGCATCAGTTTCCATTGGAATTGCTTTTCAGCCGGTGTAGATAATATTCGTCCTCTGATAGACTCATTTCGAGAGCTAATGGCACAACCAACCTTAGCTTCCATTTTTTCTGCTCCCCCAAAAGAAAAGGTACATCGGGGGCATTTTTGTCCTCTCAGGTTGGTTTCAGAGAGCCCCTTCCTGGACGGCTGCTCTGCCAAGGCTGAGCTGCTGACGCTCAGCCCTCCTCCGTCCTACAAATGACCACCAGTGAATACAATTTTAGTACAGTCCTATTGTAGCCATAAGCTGTTGTTTCTACAACACGGTCCAGCACAAGCAGCGCAGATAACCTGCCGCAGGATTAGGGCAGGGGTCTCAAGATGTATACCCATGGAACAAGTGGAAATGGGAGTGTAGCACAGATTTACCCACCATACCCCCCCCCCCAGCTTTGGTACGGGTAACAACAGGAGCAAAACCAGAACAACAGAGGCTTAACACGGGTCAGGAGCCAAAAAGGTTTGCTCAGCATCTTTCAGGGGCCTGTAATTCCAGCTACCAGCCTGTGTAGGGAAGTGCAAGCCTCTGCTTGTGTGCGTGGAGCTGTGCAGCTCCCAAGGCACAGCCCCTCTGTTGGGAACATGTGATTAGGATTTAATTAGTTCCAGTGCATATGGGGACAGCTTCTTTCACTACAACATATATCTGAAGATTTATATTCTAGCAGAGAAGGGGAGGGATGTAGCTTGTGGAGTGCTCTGACTCCTTTCTGCTGAAACTATTCTAGATTTCCTTCCCCACGGCATAGCCAGAAGAGGAATTGTGTCTGAAATCCCTGGGTTATTAAACTGAAGAAGTGTAGGGATCAGTGGGAGCCAACACAGATTTTTTTTAAATATCTGAGGTAAAACCCCTCTACCTTTAGAAAGGATACCAGCCGTTATGGTCTGAGGAAAATGTCTTCTCTACGAGCAGTGAAAAAGGGGGAGCTCAAGAGAAAAGACGATTACAATAAGCCAGCTGTGAGGAAACAATATTTACTTCTTAATCTCTTTTCTTAAGCAACAACCGATAGTGCTTCTGGCACGTGTTCAGTCATAAATGGAAAATAAGAAGCCACTGATGGCGATGTCACACACCCTGCTTTTAACAGTTGGGGCCTGGGCGCAGAAAGACGTGGTTACATGAGGTCACACGGGTGGTAACATTGCTCACCACCACCGCGGACCAGCGAGCAGCATTTATTGGTCCCGGCATTCATCAAATGATCCGGCGCTGCCTGATGTCTTGCGGTACGTGACTAGTCAGCAGGAGAGGTTGTACATAACGACAGCGGAAAGGCGACATGAATTGTGAACCATCTGTCAGACGGGTGCTTTGGAAGCGCTCTGATGTGGTGTACACACTGCGCAAGGAGGGAGAGCCCAGATCTGCCTCTCCTGCTTGTGAATGTAAAACGATGTGGGCACTGGTATTAAAAAGTCTAGATTACACTGGCAGTGGGAGGAGAATGACTAGGCAGACACAGTCTTCTGCTGTGTGGGTGTGCGAGTGCGTGCACATGATCTGCCTCTTTCGCTAAACTGGTCTGGACAATGCTGGAAGGACATTTGTCAAAGGGAATGTCTGAAAATGTTTTTTGAAGGATTTTCTAGGGCGGCAGTGAATAACTCTGGCATTGTGGATCTTTTTTTCCCTATATCACACTTTGCAAATCAGAGTTATTCCCCGACTGCACCGATCAGCAGCAAGGATTGGACTAAAATGAGAAGGAAGAACATAATCTGAGACCACTGAAACGTTCAAGACAGGTCCTCCAGGGAGGCTGTGGGATGTCACTGCGGGGAGGTGGGGAGCAGCTCGGGCATGTGGCTGTGTGCCTGGAGCTGAGCGCGTCAAACCCACAGCTCCTCTGGAAACACTGGCGCAGGGCGTTTCCGTATATAGACTTTTAAAAAAGCTTAAAAAAATCAGATTTCTGAAAATGGGGAAATTTTGAGTGAAACTTATGATGTATAGACAACTCCAAACAGTGCATAAACACCTGGCCCGAAGACACAGAACTGTCCCTGCGTGAGAGCAGTGTCCCAGTCAGCGGGAACAAGGGGAAATAACTTGGTGCAGACAGAAATAAAGGATGGAAAAAATGCGAAGTTTGCATATAGCCTTCTGAACAGCACGCACGTGTGGTTTATTTTTTTTTATTTATGATTCTGCTGTAATCTTTTTTACACCCTGATTGTTTGATAATTAAGCAATAAATTCGATTCTCCTTCCTGGAGGACAAGAAGCCATAGAAAATGCCTGGAAATCAAGAGCTGAAGAGGTACAAATCCGCCTGGGAAAGGTTGCGGCAAGGTGTGTTATCCATTTCCATTAGGGTTTCACGAGGACAGAAATGATTCCACAGGGAAAGTTTCGAGTTTTCCCAGCCAGACCCGAAAGTCTGTCCCCTATTCACGCCCGGGATCTCAAGGACCCCCGAAACCCAAAGGATAAATTTGCCGGGAAGAAGGAAAAGGGCAGAAAATGAAACCGAAATAAAACACCATTTAGCCGTGGAGGTGGTCCCCGCCGAGCCGTTCACCAACAAACCTCTCCTTAAATGAATGGCTACATTGGCACCTTTTGGGGCACCTCGGGGGCACCTTCAGTTTTGGCTCATTTTTAATAATCTGGATAATTAACCTAAAACAAAGCAGCTACCTTCGCAGGTGGGAGCTCGATGCCTGTGCCAGCCCAGGAGGGAGGAAAGGAGCCGGTGTCAGCGGGCACCGGCAGCTCGGTCCCTGCCCCCGAGCACACCTTCCCGCCCGGGGGAGGGTTTCTGGGGGGCCCAGTGCATCCCCCAAAGCCCAGCGGGGGTTCCCGGGCGCCCGGGGGAGCCGCAAAGTCAGCGGCACCGAGATGGGCGAGGAAAAACTACCCGTTTTCCCAAAGACAGCTAAAATTCAGGTAACGCTGGAATATTACAAAGAGAGAGGAAGGGAAAACCTCCTGGCTTATGTACTTGGGGTGATTCGGGCAACACAGGCACTAAGGGAAAAATAAGTTTTAAAAAACCTGAACCGATTTTGTAATTGTTTCTTGTTTTGCGGTGCTGTCTCGGTACTTTGTTGTTACGGTTTTGGAGTGGGGTTTTTTTTCGTTGGGTGGTTGTTTAGGTGTTTTGCGCTTTGTTAAGTACTAATAGACTAAGGGAAGGATCAGAAAGAAACTTTTCCTGTCCACCTCGTTAACTGCAACAGAGAAAATGTTTATTTGTGACTTTGACAACGCGGCGCTTTCAGCGCTGCGCTGCCCTGGCTGTGTCTTTCCCCGCTTTCCTTGCTATATGCTCATATGTGGGTACAGGTATTAAAGAAAAAGATTGTAGGGATGATAATTTGTTAATAATACTTATTAAAATACATATAATACATTGATATTGTAATATGTATCGATGTCGTTATCACCGTATCTATAGTAATATTAACTTAATGATTGATGTTAATCTATGTTCGTCTACTTATTAATGCAATATATTGATAAATACTCTTCAGTGACTTAAATCTTTCAGAGAAGCTCTCAAAGGGTTTTCAGCATAATTATCGGCTCTTAATTACCACGTCTGCACCCGCCAGAGGGGAAGGCAGGGGGCTCCCCCCGTGCTCCGCTCCCTCTCCCGAGCACCAGGAAACCCAGCGAGTGCAGGGAGAGGGGTCCGGGGGGGGAACAGGCTGGGGGGGGTCTCTGGGCCGATGGGAGGCGGGTCAAAAAAAGGTATTGGGTCAAAAAAATACAAAGTTCCATGGAGATCTGGTAACAGTTCCGGCTGGTTTGCAGCTCAGCTCGCCCGAGGAGTTCTTCTGCACTGCAGAGGCGGAGGGAAAATACGAGGAATTTCCCGGCTCTTTTAGGAAAAACGAGTAAAAAAGGCTCGGGGCACCGACGCTCATGGTGACACGAGGTACGAGCCGCAGAACGTCCTGGCTGCTCTGCCGCAGTCCTGCTTCATCAGGAGGACGTGAAGAGCAGCGAACATTGAAAGCTTTACCCTGCCCGGGGCTGCGGGTTCCTCTGCCTCGGCCGGCTCCGGATCGGTGCCTGGGTGCGTGTAGACGGGGGCAGCCGCCTTTTGCGTTAACTGCGACTGCGGCAAAGTCAAGGCGCGATTTCTGCAGTCCTCCAGTAGCGATTTCTGCATCGAGAAGATTTTCTTCTTCTACAACCCCGACCCGAGCTCCTGGTGCAGCTCCCCACGAGGCGTGCGGAGACCTGCGGGGTTCGGAGCCGTGTCCGAGCGCAAACGGGGTGAACCACCCCAGGAACCCCCCCCAGAGCTGGGGAGAGGACCCCCAACCCCCCCTCGAAGGGTGGAAAAAAACGGGAGGAAGAGCGATGGCAAACGTCGGACTCTGATAGTGCGGTCTCCCTGTGTTCTGCCCGTTGGAAAAGGATGGAAAGAAGTTTCTGCGGAGCAGAGTACAAAGCACCCGACCCCGTCCCTCTCGTAAACCAACAATCCCGCCGCTGGATTCACGCGTGGGATTTAATGGAGTCTGGCGCTGCTTGTAAATAAAGAATTCACTCACCCAGCGACTAATACCTGGAGTTATTTTCTCCACCGTTTTGGCAAGTAACGTTTGAGCGTTTTAAGTGATTCACAGCAGTGCTTTTATTCCCCAAACCAGACCAGTTCGCCGTCAGCTGCCTGGTTCTAACGGCCGGGAAAGCGTCGCGGGGGAGCTGTGAACGCAGCGCTGAAAATGCCAGGAAATACCTGGATTTGGATTTCGGTTTCCATTTAAAGCTAAAAAACACTTTAGGTCCCCGGAGCCCCGGCTGCAGCCCGGGAGGAGGGCGGGACGGGGCTGCGTGTCTCCCCCCACCGCCTCCTTCCCTCCCCACCTTCCCCCCCACCCTCCTCCTCCCCGCAGCACCGGGCGGCCCCGGCCGCCGCCC
>Ga0181612_135558_pt1 | contig 13667 bp, 10 predicted proteins | sample HoacroProtozoa21_FD_119630 | JGI IMG/M metagenome (GOLD analysis project Ga0181612, IMG submission 119630) | Hoatzin crop microbial communities from Cojedes, Venezuel. Combined Assembly of Gp0051906, Gp0051904, Gp0051908 | reverse complement strand
TTGCAACAAAATAATCTCCCACTGATCATTCTTCAACTTTTATTTTTGAAATACATAAATGAACTCTTGCTGATGCTAATGTGTCAGAAGATTAATGAAGCAGGTTGGGAAGGAAATTTTTTTAGAAATATCGACCAAGAAGGAACCTTTTCTGCCAGATGTTTCTAGTGCAACTCTAGGAAAGCAACTGGCACATCATCTTAATAATAAGATTGACTCTGAGAATTTCCAGTACAATTTTATTTTCTTCAAAATCACAACAAGTAGTAAAGAAAGGTCAAAAAAAATTTTTCTTTGATGATGTTGCAGCTTCAGTTTTCAAAAACTTTCACATGGAAAGTGGATAGTCTGATTTTGATGGATCTCACAGTGTGCCTGTGACTGATGTATTTGAGATAACATCATACTTGTCTATCATTGAGAGACTGGAAGAGATACCTTCTCTTTAATTCTCCTTCAACCAACACAGGATCTGATCTTTCTCTTCTCCCCTCCCCTTTGAGGCCAAGGAAATTCTTTCCATTTGTTCTGCTAGCCTTGAGTCAAAAAAGTATTTCTGCTATCAGGTATGCAGTGATGTTGCTCTTATTCAGCATTTTGTGCTATAAAAATTTCTTACTGTTAAAACGAAGAATGATCCCAGGATTCCTCCTGGTGCTTGGCCCTCCAATGATAGTGGTGCCAAGCCTGAGAGGGTAAACCAGAGTTTTCCCAACTTGCTAAGCACCGCTGAGACCTGATCTGCCCTGCATTCAAGGCAGCGGATCTGGAGTGCTCCACCACTCCAAGCTGTAGTGTTTTTATGACCAGATGGAGTTGTGATTCAAATACAAAGAGGCAGCAGGACCCCAAAATTTAACTAAGCATCTTAATAGATAAGTGGATAAAGCGCTGATTACATGCTGTTCATGGCCCATTGTTCATTGTTCAGAAATAAATGACCCTAGCAATCCTTCAGCAGTAATGATATCAGCAATACTTATCAGAAGCAGACTGATGCCTTTTGTACGAATGGCTCTGATAAAGACCCTGCAGAGCAGAGCAGACAACAATTTGAACAAGTGGAACGAACAAAGGGGTGTATGGCTTATCTTTTGTGGCATTTTCCATGGCTTCAGAGTATCTGGCAGTGGAGCCAGTGGGAATATATACTTTCCATGATAACAGTTACATGTGTGGCTTGCACTTTCGATGTCTCCACTGGAGCACGCACAGTCTCCTGTCTGCTGATGCAGCGCAGGGCAACTATGGCACATGGGATCAGCCACCACTTCAGCTATCCTGGCCTCAGAGTGCCAGGTGATGTAAAGCCCTGTCTTAGGCTGGTTGTTTTCCACAGCTGCACCTATTTGTCTCCAGAAAATGCAGTTTGTTTTTCTGTCACCAGTTATCACAGTTCTCAGTCTCAAAACTGGAGCCATAGGAGAAACCCCCAGAGTTGCCATTTGTGACTATTCCGAGTGCCTTACTTTATTTACACCATGCTGTAAGTTTCCTGTAAGGAAATATTAGACATTATTTTAGTCCTCATTTTTATGTGATGACCCCCACATTATGTCCATCCAGATCCCTTTCCCTTCCCTTCCACTAACAGTGTCTAAAGATGGAATAGGGGCTAGAGCCTGTTTTTCTGATACCTTAGGATAATCTTACCTCACTTCTTCGTTTACTGGAAAAACATTGAGGTCACTGGAAAGGACTCTCATTTCATCTATTCCATGTGAAGAAAGTGGAGCTTTTCTCTCTCTATCAAAACCTATTCTTGCTCTTTCTCACTCTATCTTTGCCGACTTCTTTCCCATCTTCCCTTTTTTTTCACTGTAGGCTCTTTGCTGTGCTCATTAACACAGTATCTGACCCTGTGAAGGCTTGCTTTTGCTGCCTTTCAAATAATTGAAGAAAATTTACTATTAATGCTGTCTGAATTTAAGTTTGCACTTATTCCAGAATGAGCTTTCTTGGCATTACAATGTGGTAGAACAATTTCGTAAGACCAAAAGCAGAGTGCAAAACCAAGAAGTGTTTTAGAAGATAGCCTGGATTGACATTAAAATAATGATTCTTTGCTCTTAGATGTAGTGCTCTATAGCAAAATGCTGGAGAAGATATTGCAGCACAAGGAACAGCCTTCTAGTGTTCATTGGGTGCCTGCTTGTGAAAGACCTTGTCAGGTCCGAAGATCGAATGCAGAACTCCTATCTGAGCCACAGCTAACGTCCAGATTCCTGTTGTTATTGCACTGTGGAACACACAAATGCAGATACAACACTACCCAGGATAATTCAGTTCTCACACACACACAAATTAAGAAATCGGGATGATTTACAGTTTATGTTAAGCTGAAAGCCAAGGGGCTTGAGGAAAGCTTCAATAGAGACTGTATGTGAAGGAGGATAAAGCTTCATTTTACCTCTACCAGCTTAGTATTGAGCACAGCTGTGTTGGAGCTAATGTCCTTCCATGCTTGTGTGACTGATAAACAGAGCAATCTTACATCGTATCTTATGAGAGTAAAATGATTAGTCAGCAACTGCCTGTTATCTCTTTGGGGAGTAATAAGCATCTTTCTTGATATAAACAGTACGACTAGTCTAAGAAGTTGTCTTTTTCAAACATGTAACTTTGCCTCAATGATCTTGCTAGATATGTTGACCCAATGCTTTCCAAAGACAGAGGAAAGTCCTGCATTGCTTTCAGTAAACCAAGGCTTAAATCCCATGTTTCCATACATGAACATGGGGATCCTCATTGCTTCCAGTAACTATGTGAACTATTACTTCTATCTGCTGGTTGACTTTATATAATATGGTGTCAACGGAATAAGCTAACTTTTACATTTTGATCAGGAATTGAAAGTGCATATGTATGGCTATATAGGCTACTTCTACTCAGTCTTCCAGGTATGATTCTCACTTGCTGAAAGGAATGAGCTGGGGACACTTCATCCCTTTTGCTTTTTCAGGCGGGTGTTAACTTTTCCAAACAGCTGTCTGCAATATGTGTGGCCCCATATCTCATGAGAGACATTTTTGATACCCTCTGAGGTTAAAGTTTCAAAAATGTTGTTGAAAAAATGTCCTTACTTCGAATATTCTTAGTTTGGATAGTTATAAAAAGGGAAACTCATGCCCTGAGTTTGAAATCCACATGTTACTCTCCATGTGGTTCACATATGTATAACATAGGCATGTTTTTATGAATCTTTTGTATATTCCTTAGCCAGACTCCTGTATTTAAACAAATGTGGAAACAACACAATACAGCTGTATAAGGAATTTTTTGTTCATAAGTAGGATCTATAGATTTTTAAAGTTACACTTTCAGCAATAAAGAAATTGTCCGTACTGCTGGAATGTACTTCATGCCTTGATAAAATCTTTCATTCTTTTCGTCTGGAAAGAACAGACCTACAAATGTTATAATGATGCCAACTTACCGTTACAAGAGTTAGTAATAGTCAAGCCTGAAGGTGCTATTCATTACTAAGATATCAAAACAGGCCTGTCTACTTGGCAAGAAGATTGGATCTGATGTTGTTTCCAAAATTAATAATGTCTGATTAAATGAAATGCTTCAGACCTTGGGACAGATGAACACTAAAAAAGACTGAAAAACGAAATACAAAATGTGTGGCATTTGCTGGCAGTTCCCTCTGAACATTTTTGTATCCTTTCCCCTCTCTTTTAGACCACGAAAGGAATAGGCTTGGATGGTTGCAATAGCATATGAGAAAGTCGCCTCATTGCTTGTACTGGGTGATTTAAAATATTACTTCATGAATTACTGTACTCTGAATCGTCCAAGAAGTAAAGACCTAAAAGCTGAACACATGAGCGCTTGCCAAAACAAAGTGCTGAATCTGGACAATGTGAATTTTAGGTCTCAGATGTAAGACAGTCTCCATGATAAATTTTCTACTGTCTACTCCGCTACTAATTTGATGAAAAGATGAGTCAAGTTCAAATTCTCTGTTGCCAACACAAAGAAAATAAACTGTCTTTTACTGGCATACCATTCAGCTTTGTTGCTGGGTCTTGGACACAACACAGAATGGTGTTCTGCTCCCAACAGGCATACAGGACTGCTTGGAAAAGAGTAATTTCTAACCTTCTCAAAAGACTACCACACACTACCTTCCCAATGGTGTCTCTGACTGCACTGTAGACCCTTATGTTTCTTCTCTGCTGTATTAATGTCCAAAGCAATTGTTGCATGAACACCCAGCATGTTCGTCATCAGGCTTGGTATCAAGCACAAAATTTCTTATTCCCTTCTCATTTTCCCACTGGGAAGTTAGTACCAGACTTCTTGTTCTCTAGGATCCTTCAAAAAAACTAATAAACAGTCATCTTGCACAGACATTATTATTTTTGCTTAAATGAGATTTTAAAAATGTGGTTAGTACCAGGTTTCTAAAAAAGTAAAAATATTTTTTCCACAGGGTATGAAGTCAACCCAAAACATACATGCCCATGTGAGTCCAGTTAATGAGTTCCTGTCACTGAAAAAATCAGTAGTTAGTTGACTGATGATTAAATATTCTCTTCTTAAAAATACTGGTTAATTAAGATGATCCTATACTATCTATGGAAAGAAAAGAGAAGACTCCTCCCACAAAAAAGTAAGAAACAAAATAAATGAAGCCAAAATTAGAGTTTGCATTTACTTTCCACAAACTGAGCTTAAGCAACATTAAGCATTTGCGTCTAAAGCACAGTTACACAATCCACTTCCAGAGAAGGCTGACATTTCTGAGCTCTTCTGAGTCAGCATAGCATGGGGATTCATGCCTTTGAAAGTAGTCGGTTTCACACAGTCTGAGCTGCATTTGTAATAGTTAATATGTACCAGGGCAAATAGATCCACAAGGGTTAGATACAGACAAATTGCTTACTCAAAGTTAAACTGGCAAACCCAGTCTTTCAGAAGGAATTGCACCTGACATTTTTTCATCATGTAATACAACCTACATTTCACTGCAATTATCACCAAAAGTTTTAGGAATGTGCGCTCAACTGATGGCATAACCTTCCCCGTCCAATTGTGTGGAATTCAAATCTGTATTTAAATTATTCTAGAAAGAATAATAACACTGGTTTAGTGGAGGAATTCTAGTCTTGCGCATGAATAATGGATTTTTCCATTCCATAGCTGCATTATGAAAAAAAGGAATGAGAGGAAAAAGGAATGAGAGGAAAAAGGAATGAAGAAAATTTTAAGAGATCCAACAATTTTAATAATTTTTATACCCTGTCTGAAGTGTTAGTTAACTCCTGTTTTTCACTCTACTTAAAAGATTTAGGTCAATCATTTTAAGAAGAAAAGCCAAAGCATGTGATTTTAGAAATGTCCTCATTAATTGTTTCTACCTTTGTGGATATTTTTTCTGGTCTTTGGTTTTCTTTTTGGCTGAGGTGTTGCCAAAGTTGATCTAGATTTTGTATTCCTTAAGTTGAATTTTGAGTTTGTGTAATTATGTCATATAATTTTGTTTTCATCCAGTGTTATCCAGAAGATGGAGAAATGTAAGATACAAACAGAGACTAAAAAGTGTCCTGACACTGGTACCAAATGAGAATAAATTAGAGAATTCTCCATTTTTTCCCCGAAAGTAAGAAAATTTCTAATTTCTTCAGAGGAACCTAGGTCATAAAGGATGGGCAAGAAGAGTTTGGTTCCCTGACAGAATCACCTTCTAACACAGATTCATTTTGCTTTGCTAAACATTTTAGAAAGGACTTGCACTGCTGAAAAACTTGCTAGAAGGAAAATCATCACTCCATTATTCACTCTTTTCCCCCTTGATTTGTGGTAAGAAAATACAAATTTGAAAGCCCGAGAGCTGAAAAAACAAATAGAAAATGAAGGCCTCTGTACATCTTCACCTACAGCAAATTCACCACTGAGACAAACAATAAACTCCGCAAATGTAGCCATCGGGTCCAGCTCAGAGATATCCTGTGTTGCTAAAGCAGTCAAAGCAGCCGGAGCTAATCACTTGCTCTGGCCTGAGGTCTATATAAACATTAGTAGAACAGTCTCATATAGATCTGAGGCTGGGACTGATTCAACAGAAAATTTAGTAAGAGACAGCTTGTTGGATTGCTGGCAGGATGCGCAGAGTCAATATTTGTAATAGTAATTAGTTCTGGAACTGAGACAAGTGACTTGATACACATGTTGTGGCAGTGTCCTTCAGGTCTTTCCTTTTGGAAGTAAATAGTTATGTTAATCTAATCTTGCACAATGTCTCTTCCTCTCAGTCCTGAACTTCTTTTATAAGGGAATTTGTCTAATTTACCAGCTGCTCAGAGGACTGCTTTTTCCTAACAAGCAAAGTATTCCTCCTGAAGACAATCAAACCCAGTAAAGACTGGTTGTTGAAATTTAGTAGTAAGATTTAAAAGTATGTTGCAGACCAACATTGAAGAATGCATTTTGTTGATCAGAACCAAATACTTTTCAAATAAATGCTAGCTAGACGTGTTGGTAGGCAGCTCCTTCGCTTTGGAAGCTTTTTCTGAGACTTACAATTGGAGACTACAAAATCAGATGGATGGAGTATGATCATTCTGTCTGACCTCCAGCATAACTTAGACACAGGACTTTCATGAGCTATTTCTCATTCCAAAAAAGCACCTGATTTAGAAAACATTCTAGTCCTGGTTTAAAATGGCCTATGATGATAGTTTGCTATAGCCTTCTTAAGCTGTCCTCGTGGCTAATCAGTCACTGCACAGAATTTGTCTAGCTCCAGTGCTCAGACAGTTAAGCTTCTTACATTTTGATCTTTTGCAATGCTGAAGAATTAAAACATTGTTTTGCCAAGCAAATCACCCTTTTATATTCTCCTTGACACAGGAATCTGTTGGGTTCCTGAGTGTTTCGGTATAGGGCAAAAATTTCAATTCTTTGTTTCATTTTTCCAGCTCTTCTCTGCACTCTTCGTGGTTTCTCAGTACTCAGTACAGAGTCGGCCACCAGTTCCAAAAGCAAATGTGTGGAGACTTCCCTTGTCTTGTTTAGCAGTATCATATTTCTTCATCTAACCCTCAGATAAATTAACTCTTTCAGCTGTAGCACAGCATTAGGGACACCTCCAGACCAGCCCCTAAGTACTTCCAGAGCTACAACTTGCCAGAGGTAGTCTGCTGTCTTGGCAGATTTTGCTTTGCATAGCTGGGTGTCCTGCTCTTGGGGCTGTACTGGATTTATAGCCTTGCCTTTTTCACACAGCTGTCCAGGTGACTCTGTATCTGTGACCTGGTTTCCTAAGTATTTGCTTTCTGTGTTATCTTCAGCTTTCTCAAGTCAGCAGGCAGGGATATGACTGCTCAAGCTTATTTCAGCTCTGTAGAACTAAGAATCGATTTTCCTTGTCTCATTTCTCTTTGGAGACCTGTTCAGTTGTCCAGCTTCAGGCTATTTCATAAGGCTGTACAAATTTAGCAGGGTGTGAATTTCTTTTATTCAGAATGTCACTGGGTATTAACATAGAATGGGTTTCATAAATCTTGCTGTATTACACTGATACTACTTTTATCAGCCAAACTTGTTGCTTTTTGCCTCTACCTTTAGAAGAGGATATTAGACTTAGCTTTTTCCTTTATCTAGTTGACACTAATCAAATAATTTTCCTTTGCTTATTTATCTGTAAAGTACAATGCCAGTTATTCAGACCTATTTCTACTGTTTCTCATTCACCGTGTTTAAATAGTGGCGTGGGACTGGCTTTGTCCGTCTCCAAGTAATTTCTGGAAAGTTTTACAATTTCATTAAAATCTACGTTTGTGCTAAAGAGAGTTTACATGCCTTTTCTCTTTTTAATCTTGTAGGAGGTTGCACTGCTGAAAAATGTTCAACTGTTGTAAGAGCTATTTATCATGTTTCTTGTTTACTTGTGTAAGGAAGATTGTTTTGCTTTCATTGAATGATAATAGGTGCATCAAACCCTAAGACAGCACTCTCCAAATATAACATTGGTGAGCATTTGATGATGGGTCAATGGTTCTGTTACTGACTTTGTCTGCTCCTCTACTTCACAAAAACCTCCACATAACTGTAGATTATACCTCTAAAAATATTATGTTGTAGGATCAATTCCACCTTTCAAATTGAAATACTAGATCTGTGTTTTTTAAGAAGGAATTCATGAAATGTTTAATTGTATCTTATGTGCATGGGTTCAAAATTATTTTCTAGTCATGTATACTCTCTCTTTCTCTGGAAGAAAATACAGTTAGGGCCCAAATGCTGCCATGAGCTCCATCATAGGCCTTCCACTGGAATAGACAGCACAAATCTCGTGCCCATTGATTTGGCCAGAATTTCACAGATCTTTGTTTTGTTCTCTGTTCCCAAAGTTGCCAAAACAGGGAAACCCAGTGAACACATTCCTGATGTGGCAATCCAGCTGACAGTGTCACAAGATTTGTCTCTGGATGCTTGAGGGCATCCTCGGTAAGATGGGAGCCACACCGGTTTGTCAGGCTGTTGTGTCTGTTGTAACCTGTGTGATGGGCATGGGGTCTGTGGCGAACCCAGTGCTGTACCTGTGGAAGAAATCCAGATGCGCAGAAACCCCTGCTCCCAGGGGTTGCAGCGCCCGGGAGCCGCTGAGCCCATTGTTTGAGGGCTGCAGAGTATTCAGCCCGAGGAGCAGAATTCCTCCCATTCTGCAGCAACTGTGATTGTATAAACATACAGCAGGTCCTGAATAGGTTATTCAAGAGGTAAATACTCTTTTATAACTTCTTTATACTCTCATGCTTTCCCTTTGGGCTGGTGATGATTTGGGTCAGAGTTCTGTGTGGTAACAACAAAAAGAAACTTGGATGGTGTTTTGGAAATAGGATAGCCTGTCTATTTCTCTAGGTACCTTTACTTTCAGATGTTTAATAATAACTTTAGTCCCCAGCAGGCATTCAGATTGCTTATCAACCCGCAACAAACCCAGGAAAAATAGAAATAAGAAAAATGAACAATTCAATAAGCTGCAGATAATACTCACAACTAGACTTCTTTCCAAATGGATTCCATATGGTGAGCCAAATTCTGCTTTCTATTACATGGATATAAATCTGGAGTCACTCAGCTGATTTTGCTGGGGTAACTGCATTGAAAACAGGCAGCAGAATTTGGCCCAGTGAGTAGAGATACAGTTTATCCTACTGCTGTTGATGTTCTTGCAGTGCACCAATCTACTTGCAAATACTCAGTTCTGTCGCTACATGTTTAATGTTCTAAAAACCTTATTTTGCGCTTGATAGGCTAGCAATATTTGGGCGGCTAGAACACAAGAGTCAAGGTGCTCCTGGAACTCATCGTTTCCCTTGCTAAATAGCATCTGCTATCAACTGAGGATAAATGCCTTTCAGAAAGTGACTGTGGGATCCATTTGACAGTAATCAGGAAAACAAGAAGAAGCTCTAATCCCTGATCTTTCTCTATGCATGAGAAGAAGTTAAATAACTTCCTCCTTTTTCTCCCAAGCCCGGCAGCCGTGTTCAAAAACCCAAATCGCATGCTTCTAATAGAAATCTCAGCATGGTTAAAAAAAATTAATGTGTTCATTAACTAAATGTGCTAGGGTTCAGGCAGACAGCTGAGTTATAGCAATTTAGTAAGTTACTGCCTGGCAGCAGAGCTGCAGTTACTGTTGGTTACCGGCCATATCTGTCTGAAGTCTGTCCTAGTTGCAAACCGATACAATGTAGATTAAAAATCAGTGTGTTTTAATCCTAGTCTTTCTGCCTCCAACCCCATCAGTCAGAGAGCGTTGAGGCTGCACTGCAGCTGATGGGTGGTAGGTCTGTAGAGCTCTGTCCCTTCTAATCGCCAAAACACAGTAGTTTTGTGAATTTGATACTGTATCCACACTAACTGCTGTTGCTGAGCTATGATTCAGTCCCTGCAGAGATAGAATTAACTACCAAAATGGCTTGAGTGTTCCTCATGAGTCAGGTTCTGTGAATTTTTACTCACGTAATTCATGTAACTAGTTACACTGAAGACAGCAGAAGTATTTGAGAGTACAAGCCCATGTCCATGCACTAACTGTGAGATCTATTAAACCTGTACAGTTGCTTTGGCAGTGAAGCCTAGCACATGTGATTCTGTGTCTGTCAGGAGCAGTTCCACACCAGTAGTCAGTGGCTTTCCAAATGATTGCTGGGGATCAGAAGATAATATTGAGTGAAGGCTGCAGAATGGTGGAATGGCTCCTCAGAAGCTGCTGGTAATTCCCCTCCCCCCCCCGAAAGAAAAGTGAAAGCAAGCTAGAAATTAAAAAGCAATCTGAAAAGGCAGCAGGAAGGGTCCCACTCTGGGGTTGAATGACAGCTGATGGTCCCGTTCAATGAGCATTTTATTTCCTCAGCTTCTCCTTCTGATCCTGCCTCTAAGTTGAGGTTGCTCTTTGTTGTTCAGAGATCAAAGGGTGGACTATATACAGACACTGATTTTAACCAAAAGACCTTTAGAGGGTTTCTTTCTTCTTGCTTTGTAGGTTTAACTAGCTCTAAAATGAAGAGTTTGTGTCTCTGTTGAAATAACTCATACTGAAATTCAAATGCAATTGAAGAAACTGAATTTGCAGTATCTGCTCAGACACAAGTCCAGATGCCATTAAAAGAGACCAGATGTCAAGTATTTTCTGTTATATTCTATAACAAGGGGCAATAAAAGTTTCTATTTGACTTTACTCATTTTAACATAATGCTGAATCACTGTGCAGATATGCCCACATATTTTAGCAATATAATCATGACACAGGAGGTATGGATGCTCTACAGCATCATGATAATATCAGCATGTTGAAGACAGTGTTGAAGGAAATGATCTCCAGATTCTCCATCTTCATTGTTCTGGTCACAGATGAAGACTTGGCTTGACAGATACACAGGACTGAATTTTTCCCCAGTTTCCACCAAAAGACTACAGGAACAGTGTGCAGTGGCAGGGGAGGGGGGCAGAATCACTCTTGTTGCTTATTCAATGTCACGTATTTGGTTTTGACAGGGCTAAGAAGTTCATTTATACGCTCTTTTTGATTACTGAGAAAAGTACTAGAAAGGAAAGATCAGTGCTTGTACTTTACACAAGAGTGAGCTTTAGGTTTACCTCTCACGTAGCTCCAGCCTCTGCGAAGCACTAAAGAACGTTCTTCATTTAAAACATATGAATCCTTGAACAAGATTGCTGCCATGCTTCGAGATGAACACTTGCTTGAAGATTACTCTGGACTGGAGCCCAAATGAATTGACAGCAACATTTTGTCAGATGGTGCAAATCTGGTTCCAGGGCAATGCTGGGATACATGTCTCCTTTTGCAAGTTTTCCAGAACTTCCCAAGAATATTCCATCTCCACCAAAAAAAACACTTGTGAAGTGAAATCACATAGCACCACATCTGATAGCTTTCCACGAATGTGTTGAAAACATATCTCTGGCCTGTCACCCTAAGGCAGGTGATTAAGATTCTGCTTTCGAAAGGATAGTTCCTTGATTTGCAGCTGGTACCAGGTGTGAGCTGGATAAACTTTAGGTGGAGCCTTACTGATACTGTGTATTTCTGAAGCAGATCAAACAGAAATCAGAGAACCTGCCAGTTTTGTAGGAAGAAATAAGCATTTCCAGAATATGACATTTTCCATCTGTTGAATTTTTTTGTGGTGTTTGGACTTTTCAGTGGTTTTCTGGAGCTTGCTTTGTAGCACTACTAAGAAAGTTGGTGTTTCAGGCTTCCTGGGTTTCACGAAAACCTTTGTTTGGCTTTGATTTGAATGCGTTCATACTCAGGAATTCTGCACTGAGGGTTAGGGTTCAACCCCCAAATCTCTAAGCAATTCTGTGCTAAAATGATTGAGCTTTAGGCTGTTTATTTGTTGGAACCAGGGAACTTTCACCCAAACCATAGCCTCATGGAGGGCTCAGCTGAAACCTGACCCTGGTTTTGCTAAAAAGCATCTCAGTTTTCTAGCTAGGCGTATAAATGAACAGCACAGTCCTATCTGAACACTTCTCACTCACAGGTAATTTTATCTCACAACACACCACCAAGGTACGAAAATATTTTCCCTGACTCATGCAGAGCCTGAAATGTTGGTCTGAGTAAATCAAGAGTATGTTTATACATGTGGGCACACACGGACAGGAACTTGCCCATGCACTGACCTGGCTGGATGATCCAAGTTTGGGTCTGAAAGCCATGAAATTGAATTTTCCTGATGCCAGCGTTGTCCCAAATGGGCAGGCATTATTCAAGTGCAGTGCTACGGTAATGTGGCTGCATGAATTCTACCCAGGATGTCGCTTCTGCCTCAGCATCTCAAAAGGGGGTTTTGCCTGCCTGTCTGTTCTTGTGTGGTGCCTCACAAAAGAACGAATGGTCAAGCTGGGAGTCACGCTGAGGCTAGCTGTCCTGAGTCAGTGCCGTCCGACATTGCACCCACGCGGCAGTCCTGTCCTCCTCCTCTCTATCGCTCAGCTGCAGAAACCTCAGGTCTGAAACCTGAAACTCCTGGGCCAGCCGTTTCTGCACAGCTCTCTTCCTTCACAATCCATCCATTTGCTGAAGGAACGAAAGCTCGCAGTCTGCCTCCTCCTCAAAACATTTCAAACTTTCACTTATCTTCACTTAGAATAACTTGCCTGACCGGAGCGGGAGTCCAGGCAGTCCTAATTTGTCCATTTACCAGAACACTTTGTAAGCAGTCAGCCTCTTATCTTTTGTGTGAGGACGGGGAAAAAAAATTGACTTTATTGCGCTAGCAGGTCGTGTCATAGGTCATCCTTTCATTCTCCTCACAATCAACTACATTTGCAATCAAAGAGACAGCACATTTTCCACTAGCGAAATGCTCTTTTCAAAAGCAATTGGAATGCTTAGCACAAACCAGGCTTGTCCATGAATTTTTAGGGGGAGAAGAGAATTAGGAAAACTGAAAGATACAGTAGTTTTTAATCTCCCTGCTTCACAGAGGGATATAATACTATATTGCACAAAGAGATGCTTTTTTCTGTCAAACCTTCAGTAATTTCCTCTTTTTTTTTTTTTTTCACTTCACGATTGTCAGAGCCATCATGAAGAGTGGGGGTCAAGTTTGTTTGCTTTTTTCCTTGTAATTTAAGCATTCCGTCCTGTCAGGGTTCACTTTCTAGTGACCTCTGAATTCATCTAAAATTGCCCAAAAGAACCCAAGTGCATACAAGTGTGGGAACTCATCTGTTTGTCATCTCCACCCAGAGCAGACCTGCAGCACAGCTTACCGCTGAGTCTAAGTGAAAGGGTGAGTGTGTCTGTGCTGGCAGCGGAGGCTCGCAGGCTCTCTGAAGTGTATAAAGTTTTGGTTGTTAGGCTTAATATCAACAACGAGTCTGAAAGCAGCCATTTTTATGACCCAGAATTTCTTAAAAGAGTAGTAGCTTTTGGTGCCTTCAGTTTTATGTGTTTGAAAGGAGACATCATGCAGCTGGTTTCTGTAGAGCTAGGGTGATCTCTGGGTCCATTTGAAAATCTTAGGATGTGTTTTTGTTTTAGGAAATACACTTGCATTACCTGACACTGAGATTAGAGCAAGACCAGAACTAGGAAAAGTCATGTCTCTGATTATTTTCTTCTGGAATTTTCTTTAAGCTTTTTTTAAAAACACGTGATTTTTTTTTTT
>Ga0181612_109577_pt1 | contig 13667 bp, 10 predicted proteins | sample HoacroProtozoa21_FD_119630 | JGI IMG/M metagenome (GOLD analysis project Ga0181612, IMG submission 119630) | Hoatzin crop microbial communities from Cojedes, Venezuel. Combined Assembly of Gp0051906, Gp0051904, Gp0051908 | reverse complement strand
TTATTTAATTTCTTCATATATTATAAACTGTCTCTTGATCTGGGGTGCCTTTGGTCAGCAGTGACTAACTTTAGTAGGCCTGTTACTTTGTTATGAGTTTCAACACTTTCACAGAGAAGAGGATTTATCCCTTTGCCAGTTATTAGAGGAAAGGTGATAATTCAGGTCACATTTTGAAGTTTTCTCTGTATCTAGAAAAAAGCAGTGAATAGGGTAAATGTTAACTGACTATCAATGGCAGTTACGTACTATGGCACATGCCCACTGTATTTCTAAATTAGTTTTTCTGTCACTCCTTACACTGTCTTTTACGTCAATCACCCTCCTTGGAATAAAAGGTCCACCCTCTCCAGCTGGTATCTAACAGAGTATTCAATTGTATTTTGGAGCCAGACTCTGGCTTCCAGTTTGCCCACAGTGACAATTCCTTCCCTGTACCTTCAGATTTGACATGGCTGGGGCACAGCCCCTCTGGTGTGGCCATCAGGACTTAATTTCTGGAGGAAACATTCGCACAGAACAATGCTGCTGATCTGCCTTCTTCGCACAACTCCAGGCCCAGCCCAGGGGGAAAATGCCTCCTCTGAAATTCACCCTCATGACGGTCCAAGGAACCATGGCTAGTGCCACCACAGGTACCACCTACCATTCTGGTGCATAATATATGAAGCTTTTTAACCCTTCTCATCTATACACTAGCGTTCTAAGAAAAAATTATGGGATACACCTGACTTCAAAGAATTCTTTCTGGTTTGGGCCCTGGATAACTCTGAAATGGATGGGAACTGATTCTCCATGGTGAAGTAGCTTAGACCAGGCTAAGTATAACTATCTGATAGAAAATGGGGAGGGAGGACCCATATTCCGCCCCCGTTCAGCACTCAACCTGGCGCATTCAAGACAGCGAAGGCATATGGAATTGGCTACCTTCCAAGTTCTGAAAGTGCAAGATTTTCTTCAAAAAAGGAACACTTCCAAGTCCACTCCGTTAACTCAAGCTTTAACTACCCTAGGTAGAGGGCAGGGGAGGGTGCAGTCTCACTCTTTTGTGCCTGTTCTCTCAATGCAGATGACACATCACTTAGACTGATGGGGGTATGCCTTTCCACTATTTTTAGGTTCCTGCAAACCTAAAGATGGGATAAACAACACTACCCAAGCTGGATAAAACAAGGTAACACTGAACAGAACAGGTCATATGAGGAAATTGTGTGGGATGATGATTTTCATCATCTGTTTCCTTAATTCAAAATACACAAGAGCATATTCTGTGCATCAACACAGCTGTCATTCACAAAGGTGGCCACTTGAACATATGACTGACGTACAGCAATAATAATTCCTTGTTTGGCAATCCAGCCAAAGGGGTCAATGGGGAATCTGAGCACCTACTTAAAGCACTAAAAATGTCTGAGTGCCGCTGGAGATGTACACAAACATTTCACCCTGCTGTGAGGGAGAAAAGTAGCTGGTATGGAGAAACCAGGCACTGATGATACTGTGCCTAATATTCCTTTACCCAGGAACACCTATATATACTTGACTCCACACTCAGCGCTGACAAGTTTTCCCAACTCTTTTCAACTTTAAGGCAGATTACTATTTATCTCTTGTTATGTCAAGCCTAACAGCCTTCTAATAAATGAATGGCAAGAAAATACTTATTACCAACTTCCCTGTAGTTCAAGCAGTAGGCTCTGCCTACAAGCAAGCCAGGCACTTTTGTTTACTTCAACAGAGGGAAAAATATTCTGGAACAGAGGAGGAAGAGCTGCTTCGCTCCTGACGACTACTCATGGCAGCCAGACGAGGCCGTGCGAGATGCACCAATCCCCGGTGCCGCACACTGTGGTGTCCGGCTGCCACAGCCAGTGGGCATCCGGTGGGCAGTGGGGCACCCACACCCAGCAGGACCCCTGCATGCAAGCGTGAGCTATGCTGATGCAGCTCCAAGAACAGAAAACGTCTGCTTCCCTACCTCGGCTGCTGCTAAGACAGTGCTTTAACAACCAGGCTAGAGTTACTCAATATGATCTGGGAGACAGGATTAAACCAACCTTCTTTTTTCTGCTCCACTCCATGTTCTGCTGTGCTCTTCCAATCAATCTTTGAAGCACGCAGTGTGGTGTTTTTTTTTTATCTTAGGCTGCAATTAAGCCTACAGGAAACATGTGGTAAACGTAACCTTCCCACGGGGAATATTACTCTGCAAGCCACTGACTAACCACTAGATAAAACACCTAAACGACACCAGCATCAATTTTTCACAAAGCAAGACTAAGATGAACATCTCACCGTAACAACGTTAATTACACTTGGTGGAGAAAACGAGAAGAAAAACACCCAGCGAATTCAGTGAGGGATGCGATGCTTAAATAGCTAAATGCAATTAAAAGACTCACTCTTTAGTCATCAGCACTTTTGCAGCTCTACTGTAGGACATAAGCACTGGAGCCAGTGCACTGTGACAAGAGAACAGATTTCTGCTTTGCTTTACAGCTGACAATCCTTTATCTGCAGGACGTTTGACCTTTTTTCTTTTTTTTTTAATATAAACTTGGCAAAACTGCACCATCAGATGAGTGTAGCAATTAGTAGCCATTTCATAAAGGCATCGTTTATCCCATCAGATCATATACGATTTTTAAATTTGACCAAGAGAATTATAATGTCAAAAGACAATTAGGGATCTTCACATGAGGCTAGAACATACCTGAATATCCAAAACCTGATTGACTGAATGCCACTGAGCGCGCCTAGGCTGGGCTCTGCACCCGCGTCTTTCCTTCAGAAGTTGTGAGCGGTGGTTCGGGGGATCAGGGTGCCTCAGAGCAGATCTGCTTAATCTCAACCGCATCAGCAGAATAAAGCCTAAGCACAGGAACAGCTTAAAAGACTGAACCACTCTGAGCCTGTGGCTAGCTCATCTGCAGTTTGTCAAAACCCAGGAAAACTCAGAAAGGCCCAGCTGCTCCCTGGGTTGGAGCCACCTCCAACCTGCTTCACAAGGACAGCCATGATAACTCTTCTTGACCTGTCCACTAAACAAATCTATAACCATAGCTCTTCTTAGTCATTTCATATCCACCTTTAGCAAATGAACTGTACAATTTTTTCCGGAGTTTAAGGGCACTGCCTCTCTTAACGTCTTGGCCTGCATATCATAAGATGTTTCACTGGGATTCGTTGCATTACGGTTATTCCTTAGGGCCAGTTAAGCATGGGTTACCTGGATAAACATGCCCTGCTGACCGGTCATTTTGAAACTGCTACAGAAAGCCACAAAACTATTCCACAATCCATGGGCACATGTGAATATTGAATATTCTTTTACTACAAAAAGAAGACTCATTCACCAGAGCAAGCGCACAGTGAAATGACCATTTCCTACCCACCAACACCATGCAGGGCAACCTCTCAACTGCCTTAACCGAATCTTTCTACTTTATCTCATCTGCTCTCCTTCAGCAATTCCTTGTTACTACGCTGCAATGTACAGTTCAGCTCATCCAGCTGAATCGCTTGTTGAAATATGCATGTATTCTTTAATTACCATAGCTTCATTAGTTTTAGAGTTAACTTGCAACTTGTTGCTAATCAAAATCAATTCTAGCACACAGCTCTATCAATTCTTTCTTCGGAAAATATCCTGACTTTATTACCATTTTCACCCAAAAACCAAACACGGTCACTCTAATTTTCTGGATATTAGGTTGGCTGCCATGCACCAGCATAGCCACAGTTCAAATAGCTGAACAGTAAACAAGCAAGGCTTCTCAAGTTTTCCCTGTCTATACGTCCACAAACTAAAAACAAGAAAAACCAACACAAAACCAAGTCACCATCTTATTTAGGTTTCTACAGCCAGATGTTAAATTAACTTGGTTGCACAGTAACTATAAAAATCAGCCCTTTATCTTTATAAAGTCCAGTTACAAATCTCACAAATACAAACTACGAAGCAGAAACCTGTTGTTAGACTTACAGAATTACCTACAAGTGCTCTCAGCAAGATTAGATTACAAATCAATGACAGCTTTGCTGAGAGCCAAATTATGGCTTACCCTGAGTGAGCACAAAAAATGTGAGGAATGTGCAATACCTTTCTTTTTCCTCTATTCTGTTTCCACGCAATACCATGCAGAACTGAACCCACTGAGCTTTCCCAGCTAATTGACTTTTTCAGTCTGACAACAAATAAAACATCTTCTTTCTCCTCAAAATGAAAAGTTTTGTTTTAATGAGTTTTTCCAATGTTTTCACACAATCTGCAGCATTTCAGAGCAATATTTAATTTTGAATTTAAAAGCCAAAATGTCCTACTTTTAAGAACTGCAACACTTTTTTCTCTTAACCAGGCTGAAGCTACCTATTGAACGTCACTCATTTATCTCCAAACCGCAGCTCTGCACGAAGAATGGTTTGTACCTTTCTCTTTCTAATCTTATGGCTGATCACCCAGGAGATTCCTTTTCCCCATGAAAATCTTGGGCAGCTCAATAAAGTTTACGTTACAAGGCTAGCTTGCAAGGATCCCCATGTTATTAATCAAAGGAGACCAGCTTCTCCTGGGAGGGAAGAAAACCGAGTCCAGCTGGGTGTGAGTGCTCTAGTTTGTGCAAGGGGATCCAGCTGAGCAGAGGCAACGCCAGCAACACAGTCCCAGCACCCTGGGCCGCAGTCAACACCCTCCCGATTGCACGACATGCTCTCCCTACTGCACTGCTACTGTTCCAAATGCTGATTCTACCACCCTGCCACTTCTTCTGAATAGCCACGAGGAGTGGCCCGTGAGAAGCTCAAACACCCACCTGTTTTCAAGCTGATGAAGCCACTCACCATAGCGGCAATGCCTACCACGGACAGAACAAGTCACCTCCAGCTTGGTACATTCAAAAGAAAAGTAAGTGCTCTCTGCTACCAAACACACACTATTAAAAAATGTGATCTGTGTGGCCCAAGAGGCGGGTTAGGGGAGAGAACTTCAGTGCTCACACTTCATCATTTCCAGTGTCATCGCTCATTTCACTGAGCAACTGAGAGCATGGAAGGGAAGCAGTGGAAGGTTTGCAAAATGAATACTCCTACATCTGCTGACAGCTTCTAGGCACTCAGCTAAGAAGTCATTTGTTTTTAAATTGCACATTAAGGCTCGGGAAGGATGAAATTATCTTCATCATCAAATAACACAATATTTGTAAGATGGTAACATCTAGAAGCTGCAGTCGGGTTCAGAAACTGAACCTGCAAAAGGATGGAGTCACAGATCCTTCTCTGAACAGATAATTAGCATTGCAAACTGACAAATCACTGTTTCTGCCATCAATAACTTGACGCAAATTGTGGATGGAGACAGAAATAACTAGACACAAAGCCCTGGATCTTATTGTACTGTTCTGGTTTTGCATGCTAGAGTCTTACAATTAATCAATCCGCTCCACTGGAAGAAATGGATACCCACACTCAGCTGAAGGAGGAGGGATTTTGTAGTTTCATGCAGCCTTTCCCTTCTTTACACCATGCCCCTTCTAAGCCTCTTTGGAGCACACAGAGTGGCAAAGCTGTGATGTGAAAAAACAATGAGGAGATTTTCTACCCTTAATATATGTCCATAGTAAGTGATGGGGCTGAGGCAAGCCTGACTGTCAGCTATCTGTAGGTAAGAAAAGCTTGCAGATACAATGGCACAGAATGACCACGCTGTCATTTCTACATGGCAGTAGCAATGGGGACTAAGGGAAAACCCACCTCAGACATTATGAGTCAATTATTTATCTTGTTTCTGTCATTGTCAACAAGAGCTACACAGTTGTGAAACTGAAGCTGTTACAAAAGCTGCTGATACTTACGTGCAGGCTATAAACAACTAGCTCCTTTCAGAAAGAAGGACGGACTGTCATTTTTATTAGGCAGGAAAAAATCAATAAAACATGAGAGGAGACACTGAGAAAACTTATGTTCCAGCTACTATAGCAACATCTTTTTAATCACTAGGGAGAATGCAAAGAATATACAAAGCGATGAACAACACAGCTGCAATTACTACTTCAGGTGAGGCCATGATTCATTTGCATTGTGACACCCAATCAGTCAGAATTAAATTTTGTGTGCTACCCTATGTCCCCAGATCTCTCCTTCAGCTAATCTGTCACATCCTTCACAGAAGTGTTACAAATAAGATTTATCAAGATGACAAATAGAACTTTCATTCCCACTGTGCACCGCTGTTGCTGTGCTCAGTGTACACTCAGCAGGTCAGCTGCTAAGAAACAAAAAGAAACAGAGAAAGAAAAAGCCCCCCCAGCCCCAAGTCCCATCAGAACTGCCCATCTTTCAGGACACCGAGCAGGAACAACTGACGTGAGAAAGGGAATCAACTGCACCATGGATACTCTGGATTCTCAGGGACAGGGGGAAAAAAAGTTATGTTTATTTGCCATGTCTCTGATTAACAACAACCTTTGATTTGCCGGGTCCGACAGCAAGTTCCTCTTTCAAAACCGTGTTGTGTTCTTCCTTTTTTCGAAGCTGACTCATAAAATAACTGCTGCCTGGGGCGACATAACGTCTGCTGCTGCCCTCACCAACACGCTGCTCTGACGCTCCATACTTTGCCAAGGTATTGCCTTGACGCTTGTGTTCCCTCACTCCGTAGAACACACAGCCAACTCGCGTAACATGGAGCTCAGCAGTCACATTTCAGAGTAATCTACTTCTGAATGATTTTTAAATTACTGTTACATTTATTTTGGATTTCCTCATCACCATTCCTTGTCAGAATTTACTAGGCAGCACACACTACACGTTCTACTTGATACTGATACTCTGTACTATTTTAGTTTCACTAACCCAAGCACTGAATTTAATTGCCAGCCCTGACATATATCTTTATAACAAAACCAAATGATGTTTTGCTTTTCAGCCAAAAACACTCTTACCACCAAGGGGAGTGGTAGGGGAGAGGTTTGAAGATTGCCACGGTTTGTATCTGCAAGTCTAAAACTGCTTACAAGTAACAGGCTTCGATGCAACAGATTTAGGTTTAGAGCCAAAATAACTTCAGCTCCATCACACTGTCCATGACAGTCAAGTGAAAATCTCATAGCTGAGTTTGCAAACAAGTCATGGCATCATAACAAGTTTCCATAAGCTCACAGATCCAAGGTTCCTCACTGCACTTGGTCTTTGTTCCTAGAAAGTAAGGAACACCACAGTTAATTTATTCTGTTTCCATCAAATTTAAATAAATTGGATGGCATCTTTGTACTTGAAATTTCCTCTACTTCAATATCATTTGTACAAGAATCTATAATATATATTTACCATTCTTTTCTGGTTCAGCTTTTCTTAATGTTGTATTACGTAGCAGGCTTACCACAGTACTTATCACAGGTTACAGAATGAACTCCAGTAGAGCAAAATAGATGGCCCTGTCTACAAATACTGTTATGGATGGGATAATTTAGTAGAACAACAGCTTAGAGACACATTTAAGAACCCGAATATTACCTGAAGAGCTCTGTGAGCGTTATCTGTGTTGCAAGTGATGGTTCTTAGCTGGCTGAAGTACAGATTCATTCCTTCTTTCAAATGCTGAACAGCACAACCTCTCTGAGCTCTTCCCCGGCTCTGATCTGCGCTGCACCCAAGTGCCTCCCGGACTTTGATATACTTATCTTTGCAAGATTCCTTTTAACCAGTTTTGCCCATGATACTATATGTGGAGGATATCTATCATCTTACACCTGAGCGCAGCTCTCCGAGCAGCCACCTTGCCTGACTGATTGCTATCACTAAGCAGCAGCAAGGCTGCATTACCCAAGACGAGAGTGGTGCTACTCAGAGCTACACTATGATGAAGAGTCTTTGGAAGCTACGCAGAGGAAGGGCTAGTAAACAGGGGAGAAATATGAATTCAATGCATAGGCCATAGCCCCTTGAAGACAGTGATACAACATCACAACCACATTCAAAATAATCAGGACTTTAATTTTCAAGCACAGCCTTATTTACCTATAATGGGACAACATGTACAATATCTAACAACTGAGTGTCAGTAAATTTTCTGCTAGGCTTATCACCACTCAGAATAACAGAAAAATAAAGGAAGTACCATACCAGGTATAAATGGAGGTCCACCTACCCCAGATACTAAAAAGAAAAGTATATGTACTCTGCAGTAATGATACCTCCACTTCTCTCTCCTGCCAACTCTATTAAATACTATGAGAGTGGTTTAAAACCTAAAATATCTGAACATGAATCCCTGCCAAAAGCTAGCTGCAATTAATCTACAACTAGATATTTTGATTACTGGCACTTCCATGGAGACACATGGATACCAGGAGCCCAAGCACACCACCTCCCAGCTATCCCCACATGAACTCCAGTTTCTAGAGGACCCGGTTCAAATTTCCTCTATTTTTTCTAATTCCATCTATTTATGGAAAAAACAGAACTGTGGTAAAAGTTTAGAAAACCAATGCCCAGCCCCAAACAGAACAGTCTAAAACATCCTTGGCTGATACAGTATCACAGCCAGAGTCTGAGGGAAATTGAATTCATGTCTCCACCATCAGTTTTAACTACAGATGTATTCATTTGTGAATGGCCAGAAATACAGTGACGGTAAACCTCACCAGTCACCCAGATTAACACCCTCCCACATCTGAAGTCTCCAAGCAGCAATTGTTTGCAAAGGCTAAAGGCAGTTGCAGTTGGAGGGACTACAACTGAGGGACTACAAGGAAACACCTATGCTCAGACTTAGCTTCAGCCTCAAAGCCAACTTCCAGACCAGATTTGCACCAGCAGCATTCCTGGCACCCTCTGCCTGCACCCCTGGGAGACCTGGTCTCACTCACCATCTTGACAGAGACCCAAGGTCCTGCATCTGCAGGCTGAACTGGTTGACATGGCTGGACCTGAGCAGGATACGGCCCAGCCACATAGCAGGTATTATAGGTTTAGCTCTTCCTAATCACAACCTGGGTGATCTGAGCTAGAGCCAAACTCGCAACCACCACGACAAGCAGAAAGAAACCATGGGGTCCAATCCACTCAACCATTTTTGGACATACTCTGCAGCTCTTCTGAAGACCCAGCTTTGTTACTTCCATAGACACTGGATCAAAACCCTCCTAAGAGCATCTGGTCTTGACTTTGCTGCATGGTCTGCATCAGCAAGTAGCTGGAGAGCTTCCTTATTGAAATTTCTACATATTAGAAGTGCCAGAAAGGTACCTTTGAGTCATGTTGATAAATCCTTGTTTAATAGCTGTCAAGGGAACATGACAGATTAGCCAGAGGGGAGATCTCTGGGCATCCAGCACTCACAGGCATATCACGTACAATAAAATGCAGATGTAAGGAATGATCACATCACAGTGCCAGGCAGCATCACGTCTGCCCATAACATATGGATATCAGCCTGCATAAGAAAAACGGCATTAGAAACCTTTCTGGTGTTATCACAGGCGGAGTGAAACTCTGGAGCCGGTTCTGGCTGCAGAGGTCAGTAGCACAAAACCCACGCGTTGCCTCACCGTGAAGAACGCAAACACAGCCTGGCGCCCGGAGAAGAGACGTCACCAGTCTAGCCCCAGACACAGAGGGACGCGCTATTACTTTGATTGCCAGTGTAACACAGCTCCTGCTACGAGGGGTTTAACCTACTACTTTTGTCAAATACCCACTGTACCCAAGCAGTTATGTGAAGTAGATTAATTCAAAATACAAACGCCTTGGCCTTTAGACCCAACACATAACAACAAACCCCCACTTTTTTCTATTCTACTATTGCTGTCCTCTTGAATCGCCAAGGTTAGAGTACTGGAACTCCAGAATAGCTTTTAAGCAAGTATCTATATACCACACTTGGACAACTTATCCTCCTGTGCTGTATCTTTGTCATGTAATGCTCAGTGTCTTGCATACAAAATGACTGGAGTCCAGAAGTAAAATGTGCAGATAAGATCTTTACAAAACAGAACACAAAATCCCAGTGGGGACATGCCACAAGCCTCTGATGTATAGCAAGTTTAATCTTCCTGAATAATTGTTTTCTTTCCCATCCCACACTGCTGTATTTTTCTCTATATTAATTTATTTTAATAAAACATACGTTTGTTTGGAAACAGCATATATTATTGAGCTGTTTCTGGTTTAGAAAACAGAATCATTAACATGATATAGCACACAAGTGCATCTCTAGTTCATGTTATTTTCTGCTTTGTCAGTTTGACTCAGTCTGTTTTAAATTGCACAGCTATTTTTAATGGCCTTTTTGCAATTCAAATCTGCATTCTGTAAGTATAACTGAAAAGATAACAGTTCATTTTCAGTCTTGCACTCAAATCTGTTGAAGGAAGCTTTAGTAACTGTTGAATATTCTGTTATTTAAACTGCCTTTTTGATTGTATTAATTTTGAAACAAAAATTTCTTTAAAACGTTAGACCTATGAAATGAAGTGAAAAAAGGTGAGGCCTGATTTGTAGCCTTTTACATGGGCCTGAAGACAGGCAGGTTCCAAGAAGACCAGCGAGATGGATGCTTCATGACAGTAAATTTGAACCGGAGCTCAGTGAGTGAAAGCATTTATCCCAAACCAGTTGTGTCAGAGTAATAACGGCACCAAGCCCTCATGGCCAGAGCTCCGAGGTTAGACCCTGAAAGCCCTCCCTTGACGATTCGCCTATGGAATTTTTCAAGTCTATCTTGTTTGTCTCTTGTCCATATCACACACCGGAGAAGTACTCTACCTTTGTTTGGGAAATCTGTTTTCATTTACATTTCCTGGACATACCATAAACTGCATGAACGTGGTAAGCACAGCGCAGAACAAAATCACCTCCCTCCTTGCACACATCTCTGTTTTTTTGGCTGGAGCCTTGGATCAAGTCACGAATCGCAGAACATTTTGTCCTAATTTGAAGTGATAACTGTAAAAGAAATTTGTAATGTATATAAAATTGCCTTGGGTAATAATAATTTTTCCTGACTCTGCATTACACTGTGTTAGAGTAATTACTACACGTTTGGTGCTGCAGGGCCAAAGAAGAGCTGGTGTCAGTGAACGCTGCTGAACAAGCTCAGCAACCAGCTTGCAGCAACAGGAGCTGCCACAGACAGTGCAGCACATGGGACACTGGCATGACCCGTACGGCACGGTCTGACACACCGTTCTTGCTTATTACTTTCAGCTACAGTGATTACCTTCCATGGACTGTGGAAATCAGGGGTGCCTCCGTGTCATTGCAGTATCAGCATGCAGGTTAATCGCTGGCCTTTGGGTCACTGACATACTTTTGTAACAGACTCCAGAATTTTGATTTATGAGACTGTATCAATAATTAAAACTGCTGAATCTCGTTAAGGCCACACAGCTCAACATCTCTGTGGTGGCGAGCATATATCAGTCCTGCTGAACCGGCAGCAATCAACAAGGTTGCAGAAAGCATGGGGTAGTGCTTGGAAAGGATGTTCATGCTGGCAAGATAGGCGGCATGACAGTTTTGCAGTATGATCTTCTATTAAAATGTCTTCACAGCCATATATTCAAGAGATGAAAAGGCAGAAGAAGGTTTAGTAATTACAGGACCACATTAAACTCATTCTAGGTTATTCTGATTTAGAAGATCATGACAAAAAAATGTATAATTGAAAAGTGTCCTAGTACAGCAGCAGGGCTCCTACACTCTCCAGATTCCCGGGGTACCTGTGGATGGCAAAAGCTTTCATGTCAAGGGTCTGATTAGACATGCACAAGGCTTTATAAAGTTTGCTTTTGAATTCTGAAGCCATAAAAACATAATTAGCAGAAAAAGTGGGTATAAGCAAACTTGCTTGGGCATTCATGTATTCAAACCTATGTGTGCATTGAGAGCCACATGAATCAATGAAGATGCTATGCCCAGCTTGAGCACTGTCCAGGACACCCAGGTTTTATGTCGCAGCTCATCAGCACCTCCATTACATCTGTTTCACACATGTGGCTTCAGCCATCGTGTTGCTGTAATGGACCACGGAATGCGAGTCTGCCAGTAATGGTCCTTCTTTCAGCCTGAACAGTCAGAGGAAGAGCAGCTCCAGCCCTGGCTTCAGGCACCCGTAGGGCCACATGGAGCAAGGTGCAAGCAGGGACCACAGCCACCCTCTCTCTGCTGTCAGGCAGCTGTGCCTGCCTGCACTAGAGCCACCAGGCCATACTGTCCCCACAACGATGCACAAGTGGCTTTACACCCCAGTCCCAGCTTGTACATTTAAATGAGTTTCCGTGTCTCAGTGTCGACCGTTGGCGTATCTGCGGTATTCTGAGACTACTATTCTGTAGAATTTGACCTTAAAAAATACGTATGTTAACAGCAGAGGAAGAGAACAGTTGCTGAAACTATTGATTTTTAATTAACGTTCATTCTGTAATTACTTGCCCTGCTAATTAAATCGCTGTTAAGTTGGAATGCTGGAGCATCCCTAGAGTTAGTACGTTGTTGCTATGTGTCTTACCGTTAATACTTTACTCATAAAGGTAATTTGGACATCTTTAGAGCACTTGTTAAACTTCAGAATGTAACCTAAAAGTTGTGGTGGGTCTAAGTTGCAGGAAGATGCAGAGGATAACTGGGCCAACCGCGCTCACAGCTAGGAAGTCTCTTTCTAACACATCGCAGCAAGGGCTGTTGATCTCCGACCAGCAGCCTGAGAATGGACAGAAAATTGTGTGTTTTAACTGACCCTCATGTAGATTTATTATTTGACAGAGAAATAATACCTGGGAGTATCTACTTAGACTGTCATGATCTTGGGTGGGAATGAAACAGCTTTTGTTAGATGAGACAACACTAAACCATGGATAGATCTTACCATAATCCAATTACAGCAACAATAGACATCAACACCCCTTTTTGTTTATTGTCTAGCTTAGAATACACTCTGTCTTAACTGAAAGCACATCCTCTTCGCTGATCTCAGTTACAGAGCAGGCTCCGCCACCTGTGCTAACCGTTCAAGAACGGTTATGCACTCTGTAAGCATGGGATCTATGCTATTTATTTCTGCCACAAATAAATATACAACGGTTCTCACAGCCATCCTGAGCTGAGGCTGCAAACAGAAGCAAATAATGTCAGAAAAGGAGACAGAAGTCTTGCCAGGTGGAAGGAAATACTGAAAAAAGGGGGGCATTATGGCATTCTTTAGCTATAAAGAGAACAACAACTTGAAAGAGAAGCAGCACCTTCTCATACGAGATAAAAACACTGCCTTTTCCTACAAACCACGTCTAACTTCTTACCTGTTATGGTTATAACAGCGCTAATGTTATGCTACAAATGTATCAGAAAACCTAAATCGGATAAAGTCATCACACCAATACATTCCAAAACAAGACGAAAAATGAAACGGCTGGAGGCCAAAACATTACAGATTTAAGCAGAGTGGACAGAGGAACTTTTCCCAAAAGCAAGGCTCCCACAAGTTCGCAATAGCATAGACTGTATTTCTTCTCTCGTGACCCTTCCACCTTGGTTCCTTCTGCCATGCTGCCCTAACGCTTCGGCCCAGACAGACATTGCTGTAAGGATGATTCACTCTCATGATGCCAAAGAGGTCACTTCTCAGGGGAGCTCTGCTCCACTGTGTGGGCTTCCCCCTTTGACACCCCAGGGAT
>Ga0181612_103635_pt1 | contig 13667 bp, 8 predicted proteins | sample HoacroProtozoa21_FD_119630 | JGI IMG/M metagenome (GOLD analysis project Ga0181612, IMG submission 119630) | Hoatzin crop microbial communities from Cojedes, Venezuel. Combined Assembly of Gp0051906, Gp0051904, Gp0051908 | reverse complement strand
TGCACCATCCTGCTGGACCTTGTGGGAGGTCGTGGAGCCTCATGGAGGGGCTTGAGCCCCCCAAATATCCTGCCCCACATGGCACAGCTCCTCTCGGGGCTTCATCTGGCATTCCTGGGGGCTGATCCAGGCCACCCCCACCCAGGTAAGGCAGGGGTGGGCTTGCTCGGCCGCATGGACCCCAGGGAGATGGAGTTGGGTGCTGCGTGTCGGGGCAGCTGCACGTCGGCACGGCGGTGTTTCAGGGCAGGTGGGCACCGGGGCGGGGGGCTGTGAGCTGGCAGAGGGTGGGTGCTGGCACCCCAGGGCACCCCAAGGCCACGACTCGTCCCAGAGGGGTGGGGAGCACTGTGGGGAGCACAGCGTGGTCTCCAGGGGGGAGAGGCTGCGGCCGGGCGGGCAGGGATGACCCCGTCCCCCCGGCTGCCGGGGAAGGGGGAAGCTTCGCCGCGACTCAGTTCCAGGAGATTGTAAAATCGCATTAGGAAAGTTGGCATTTAAAGCTCAATGCGTTTGGACAGCGTGTCTCTCCCCGGCTCGGGGAAATCGATTATCCGTCAGAGGGCCGGGCGCACCGCGCGTGCTGCTCACACCGCGCGTGCTGCGCACACCACACATACTGCGCATACCGCGCGTACTGCGCACACTGCGCGTACTGCGCACACCGCGCGCACCCCGCACACCGCACGGCTCGGCGCTTTTTTATTTACTGGCCCTGATTGTGAATTCCCGTCCTGTTTGCTCACACGTGTGTGGCTCGGCTCACACTCCCACCCGGGAGAGTCCATCTGCTGCCGAAAGCCCCCGGCACCGGCACGGCACCCGCCTCCCTCGGCACTGCCGGCTGCGTGCCGGGGCCAGGGCCACGCTCACTGCCTGGACTGGGTGCCATTCACAGAATCACAGCATGGCAGGGGTTGGCAGGGCCCTCTGGGGTCACCCAGCCCAACCCCCTGCCCAAGCAGGGTCACCCAGAGCATGGGGCACAGCACCGCGTCCAGGCGGGGCTGGAATATCGCCAGAGAAGGAGACTCCACAGCCTCCCTGGGCAGCCTGGGCCAGGGCTCCGTCACCCTCAGAGGGAAGAAGTTCTTCCTCGGGTTCAGCTGGAGCTTCCTCTGCTTCAGTTTGTGCCCGCTGCCCCTTGTCCTGTCGCCGGGTCCCACTGGAATGAGCGTGCCCCCATCCTCCTGACCCCCCCCCTTCGTATCCCACAACCAAGCATGAACCCGCCGTCAAATCGCTCTGTCCCGGGAGCAGAATAAGCACAGGTAGGAAGCTGCGACTGAATAAACGCGCGGAGCCCTGCTGAAAACACAGAGAAGGCGGCAAAATGCATCACCGCCAGTTGGCTTGTGGGGGGGGAAATTCCTTTGAATCTCTCACAAGGTCACTAAACAAGCGATCGAGGCCACGCAAGCCGTTTCCATCCTCACACTTGTATTTTAATGCCACCGTTCCCTACCGGGAGCCCTTCCCGGGTGGAAACCCGGGCTCTCTCCAGCCGTGCAGGCAGACGCCGGCGGAGCCATCCCGATTTACACCAGCCGGGCGTTTACCCCAGCGTCTCCCATTAAATCCGCGCAGGCAGATGCACATTTATGGGACAATGAACTTTTCCACGGCTGCGGCTCGTCGTGCTTTGCTGTTACGGCCTTCATAAACCCGCGCGTTCCCGGGCTGCGGCAGCTGCCGGGGGTGGGAGCGCGAGCAGCCGGCTTTCGGAGGAGCGGCCGCAGCTTCGGGAAAAAAGAAAAAAAATGGAGAAAAAAAAAAAAAATCATGTTTAATTTAAAAATTAGAAACTGGAGCAGGCTGTGAGCACAGAGGTTGATTGAAACAAAATTTAAATTCCTGTCAAGCCCATTTAAACACAGGGGCCCTTCATAGACAATTAGCTGCTCCCTGTGAACGCCGAAGCAGCTCGGGCCTGGTCACTGTGAGGAGAGAGCAGGCCTACTGTGAGGAGCCGGAAAAAAAATTAACCAAAATCAGGCTGTATGAAATATTTAGCCTCCCAGTTTATCACTGGGGTTTGGAAGTGTAAACAAGACAAAAATCGATTCCTCGGTGCCCTCCAATCAATCCCCCAAAATGGTTCGGGCATCTGTTTCTGCTAAATTTTGTTTACTCTGGCAGATTTGCCTTAATTGCAGTTGTTTATCTCCCATTGTCCCCGGGGCCCTAATCTCCCGATTACTAATACTTAACACTCATTTCACATCTAAAGCTACTTCTAATCCTCAACAGGTTTCTGGGGCTCTTAAAATTATTGAAACGGAGGAGCCGGGAGACGCAACCTCTTTGTGCGAGGCGCATTTGCTGCTCCGCTACCAGCTGGGCCCAATCGTCGCCAGGGATGGCTGCAACAAAGGTGCTAAAAGGCTCTTTCACAGGCACTGCTGCTCCGCCGGGGATTCAGCGGAGAAAAAAAAGATGATATTTTTTTTTTTTTTTAATGTGGAAAAAAAAAAACCACCACACAACAAAAAAAAGCCCCGCACAAGAGGGCTCTAACAGTCCGGCCAAATAAAGTTACTGTCGTCATCAAACCCTGTCAATCACCATGAAAATCCAATTAAAAATCTTTCAGCGCGGCCCTCTTCAGTAGAAAAATGTCCCCTATTTATATGCGTTTTTGTCAACCGCACAAATTAGAAAGTAGTATTAATTGATTTTTTACTACTTCAGGCCCTGCTCCTCCAGCTGAATTTCTGCGGATGCGAGAACAACCGGCACAAATCTGCTTAAGGGATTGGAGGCACAATGCACACCGGCCACCAAGAAGCCGTATCTCTATCTCCCGCTTTATACCCCGCTTATTCAGAGGCAATTACTACTCTTATTTAATACTGCAGGAGCGTCTTGAGGTGCTAAGCAGAATATGGACCCACAAGTAGCTGGTACCACACAAATGCCAGCAATTTTAATCCATCCAGTGCATCTGACTCAATTTAAAATTCCAGTTCTATTACACAAATAAAGATTGTACATAGATTTCAAGTCGCCTGTCAGAGCACATTCCTTGATGGATCTGGTAGGAACAGGAAGGATGATATTCTGGGAATTACAGATATGGCTCTCTTTTTGGCACCGTTAGCAGATTTTGTTTGCTTGTTTTTATTTTGAATAAATACGTAGGGAAGACAGTTGACATGAATATACCAACAAGACAAAGGTACAACTTCTCAATGTATCCTAACGGAAAGATTTGCAATTCTGCTACCAAAAGGAGCGAGATGTAAATATTTGCCTCTGTGCCTGGAGAACCACAGAACCACCAGAAGTGCCAAATGAAACATTTGCTCAAATTAAACGGCAAAGCCCAGGAGACTCCAGTAACCAAAAATATGAACTGCATCATGCTAAGCTGTTGCCGACTTGGTTTTGTCCCGTTTCCTTAGATTTTCAATACTTCTTAGAGCCAACTCCAGCCATTTCTTTTCACATTTCACTGGAAAGTGCTGTACATCGTGCAGCTTTAGGGCGTGTTAGAAAGTCTCATGGTCATATTTTCTGTAAAAAGCCAGTGGTTGTAGGAGCAATGGGGCTGCAGAAGACAGTAAATGAATATAACACCCTAAAACTCTAATGCTGCTCACAAGCTAGCCTTGTCACAATCTTCGTCTTCTGTAATTGCTGGATTTAGTGCCACCGATACAGTGTATTTCTCCATTTCGATAGCTAGTGTGAAATCCTAGCATCGACGAAGGCAATATAAATTCTGACATTGCCTCCAACGTATCTGGGACGTGATCCAGAACTCCTTGTCCACTGTATGTCTGAACTGACAGACTGAGGATACAGTTTAATATTTATCATATTTACAACAGCTAAACTACTTGGCTCTGTACTTTTTCACCTTGGGAAACCGTTAGAGCGCCCTTTCCTTCACATCTGGTGCGCGTTTTGGTGTCAGAATTTCTGCTTGTCATGGGGTGAGTAACTGGGATCATTGTGACAGAGGAGAGTCTAAATGTTTGCAAATGAAGCTATCCATCACTGGGTCAGGCACGGACAATATTATGCTGGACAAATCATCGCTGATAGGGGATCCTGCACTGGCTTGGAAAAAAAACAACCCCAACACTTGTAACTAGCCAAAGAGGGAAAAATCTTGGCTCACTGTGATCCAGCAATGATGCATAAACATCTAGATAGATGCAGACAGAAAACATTTATCTGTAAAGCTGTCTTCAAAAGATTTATGGGCTGTGTTTGTGCAAAGCCAAGTGCAGACAGCCCTCTGGTCTCTCTCAAAAGTTAACACCATCAGAAAACCCAACCTGTTCAGCAATCTCAGCTGCGCAGTCAGCGATGCCACTGCTACAACGCAAAAGCCAAATTAGCTGCTGGGGGAAATCCCTTTTATTGACCAAGGCGAGTGGCAGTATTTTCTTGGCTTTATTCTGAAGGTTTATATGACGATCCAGGTAGGATTACGCTGATCCTCCATTTGTTTGTTTAAACCACACAAGTATTTCCTAAGAGCTACCGACAGCGGTTTAACAACAACGCGCTGCCAACAAGTTTAGCTCTACCCGGTAAGCAGCGCTACTCTCCAGACCCTCTAGAATACAGCTACTTAATACAGCTCCTTCAAAGCTTCGCATTTTTGATTTCCTGTGCTTGTTGGAGATGGGGGAACAGCCAGCCAGAATCCATTTTTGAGAGTTGTAATATCTTGACACATATCTCAACACATTTAAACATACACAGAAATGACCTATCTGAAAAAATGCCCATTGTAGCTGATGAGATCAGGGTGCCTGGTCTAAACGCCGCTGTTGAAATGGGGAGGGGGACTGCTGAATGCATAGGAACGGGAAATTTCAAAATTGCACTAGGCATTAAAACAAAAAAACCCAAAGAGAAACATGCTTTTCAGCAGGTCAGTGGTTTTGACACAGATGATGTACAATTCTTCACACAATCTTCTAAATTAATAAAACACCAACATAAAAAGCATCAGTAATTTAGATTTTAAAAAAGGGAGAAAAGCTACAAGTTGTTTTTAAAATTCAGAGACTTGAACAAAAATTACTAGATCTGTGTAAAAGTAATTAAGCGCAGCAGGTGACTGCACCCTTGGCCGAAAGCACAGCCTCTCCTTGCCCAATACCTTCCTTGATAAATCCAAGCAGCATCTTAAAGTCTGTACTTCTACGCATCCATCAGAAAGCACAACGGAATAACCGCTACATGCTTGACTTTTGATATTTCAAACACAATTTCTTTACGTAAATCGCTTTCATTTAAACAGCCGCATGTAGCGTGGTAAAGTTCAATGCTGTTCTAACAAAAAACCCCAACAAGAGACTTCAACAATTCTGCTGGCTTTCTGAAAAGCACGCACAACCTGCAAAATGAAAGGCCAAGCTTCCAGCTAAAGAAGAGATTTTAAACAATTACCAAAGCAGGATAGTGATATCATAAAGGCAATTTCTGCGCTAGCTTGTTTTCTGAAACTCTCTTTGCCTCTGAACAGCTAGAACAGATAATAACTATTAGTAAATCAAACTCCTGCAATATCCAGCTGTGTCTCACGCATTTACATACAGATAGAATGGGTATATGTTTTTAATATGTATGCGATACGTACTTTTACCACAGCTGAAGTGCATGCTACAAAGGAGGAGGAGAATGGGAATGGAATCAGCATGAGATAATAAAGTGGCCTAGATAAAGTATTAGCCAGCGATTGATCTCAAACAGGGGATGTTGCTTCTCTCTGACCTGATTACTTACTATGCATAGATTCCATTAAATAGAGCTTAGAATGGAAAGCTTCTGAAAAATACCGTAAATACAGTCAGACCTACGGCTTCCTGAGCCGAACCAGCCCGCGGATGCCTACCCTTACACTCGGCTCGAGTAGGAGCTTAAGCCTCACCCGCACCGCCGCATCACACCCATTAAATACATACGTGTCTGCCCGCCCTTCCCTGGGAGCCAGGCTTGTGATGCCCAACTCCACGTTTTTAAACGAAAACAGGAAGTTCACGGGAGAAAAAAAAAAAAATAAAAAAAATAAAATTCATCTTTACACAGAAGACTTGTTACGATTTTCCTTTCCTTGTTGGGAGAGAAGAGAGACAGAGCAATGTGCTAAGACGTTGCGCAGGCTTCCCTGGTGCCGAAACAAGAGCACGTTCAATTTAATTGACCGTATGCCTTTCTCTTCTGAAGAGGGAACAAACTGGAGACAAAGGAGCAGCCACTGCAAGCGCAAGGTTCGGAACAGCCACCAGAGAAGGACAAAGGCTGCGCCTTGCCCTGGATGGACAATTTCCCCACTGCTTGGTGAAATTACTTTTCTTTCACTCCTGCGGAACAAGTCCGGTAATTTGAAATACTTTGAGACAATTAGATCGTTGATTATGTACAGACCAAGAAACTGATGCTAGGTGCTGTTTCGTGGAAGGGTATATGGCAGAGAGGGCGCAGCGACCGAGTGGAAACACAGGAACCCGATTTGCGCCAGCTGTTACGGAAATCTGGTGTTCGCCTGCGCAAGAATATCTATGGTAACAGAAAGGCTGACTTTATGCAGGAATTTCATACAGCCTTGGCTTTGGCCCTATTTTCTGACAAAATGTGCACAGTGACTTTCATAAAAAAGGGCCTCCTGACATGATAGACAGGGTAAATCCATCCCTGATGTAACCCCGTGACTTCACTGGAGTTGGCAATCTGGCACTCCAGGTATTGTTCGTCAGCTCTTAAAATGCATTTAACAATTCACCGGTTATCAGGAGAGTAGAGAAAGATTGATGTTCTGCTCCCTTCACTTTGCTTTCAGTCTTTAATTATACTGAATTGGTTACAAAACAGTGACTTCCAGTATGGTTAATGTCCATAGGGGAGAAAGCCTGCTCTCCACTGTTCTGTCTGAAGCTAACGATGATTACGTGTTACACCTTTCATCCTTGCTAGTACATTTCTTCTAATTAACAAAAAAAAAAAAGCCCCAAACCCAAGAAACAAGGTGAAATCCTGCTCTCATTTACATCAACGCTAAGCTGACCTTGACCAGTCCGGGATTTCACTGACGGGAGCTGCATCACTCCACCCACTCTGATAGTTAACATGGAGACATCCAGCAGAATTAACAACAGAGGTCTCAGAAATGGGCGACGTGGAATTAGCAAGGGTATTGTGGGCAGCAAGTCTAGAATTCAGAGGATATTTAACAGCTTTTGTTCTGGCCCTGTCTGCCAACAAAGTATGGTAATTTAGATACACAGATCTGTGTAGATATGTACAGATCTGCTGTGTGCATGCAGACATATTACGTGTGCGTGCATCTATATGCTAATGGCTATATGCATATGAGTTGTATAAATAAAGCGCTCCTTGACAAGGCTGCGTAAGCGCGAGAACGTAAAGGGCTTGACCGGGGAGCGACTGCTGAGCTAACAGCCAGGCTGTTCCAGAAAATCACCGGGTGCTCTCAGCCCAGAGGAGGGAATTTAGGGCAGCTTAGGAGGGTCAGCCACATCGCAGGCAAGGACGGGGTCACTCCTTCATTTCAGCAGCAGACTACCTCATGCTTTAGTACTTGTTGGTGCAAGTTCATTTATAATTGAATAGAAAGTAGCACGAGGGGAAAAACGCATTAAGCAAAAGATTTTGTTTAAAAAGTAGGAAGGCTTTTTTTTTTTTTCTCCTTTCTCCTGAGCTGCTATAATTTTAAAATTATTTTACAAAATACCTCCTTAAAAGGGGACTAGCACACTCCAGGGCATGTAGTTGTAAAGATAAATCTGTGCACTTCCCTGGTTCTGCAGGCACTCACCCTTTGGCCTCATCTTTATGACTCTACACCCTGGAGTGGTGTTATTGCTTACAAACATACATATATACTTATGGGGGTATGTGCGATCTGCAGATGTTTTATTTATAAGTGGCAGGCCTATTGCATCACTGAAACGTGCATTTACAAACAGATATAGGTTTTATGAAACCCTATTCCGCTGTTTTAATAGCTAAGCTATCCAGCCATAGCATAATAGTGCACAAGGTAAATGTGCCTACATCTCTAGAACCTGTTCCAAGTTTTCTCAGATGTGACTAACTGCGAGAATTTTCCAACCATCAAAAGTTAATAAAAAAGACAAAATAAGGCAGCGCAAGCCTTCCACACGAGATGCACAGCACCACAACGTGGAGGGGTTCTGATGAACTTTAAGGCCTCATTTTACCAAGGTATTTAAGCAGGTGCCTAACTCCAAATGCAGATCTATTGAAGTTAACATCCTTAAAATTAGATTCACAGTTAAACACTTTACTAACCAGGATCTAAATTGAGACTAGTCTGGATGGTGAGATACCTGCCCCAGGGCATCTTCAGAGATTAGCCTTTAACTAGAGAATAGCTGCAATAGCAACACTTGTTTATTCTACACGCAGCTCGCAGCATGGAAGCAAGCAAGGAAACGATGCAAACGTCTCCTCGTCTTGTTAAAATCTGCTAAACTCACTCCTAGATATTTACCGCACAGAAAATAAATGATGATTTTGCACAAACCTCCAATTTACAGGAAACATAGCATATAAAGTACTGAAACATTTTAAAAATCAAAGTTAATTGATGGGAGTCAGAGGGGACCACAACTCTCATCTACGATGTAAGCTACTGTAAATATCTGTAATAATCGATACAGTATTTTTCTAGCTGCTTAAAACCAGTCACACCAGCACCCTGCACGAAACGCACAGCCACAAGGGCCCAGTCTGAGAGCAGGCGCCCTGTTATCGCCTTCCTGCAAAAATGACGATTGCAAGCAAAAGCAGCGGTCTCCGCGCTCAGATCCCAGCGCTGAGCACCCTTCTGCACAGACCAAAGCCGCATATTAACTCGCTCTTCTGCAGCCAACCCAATTTCGTTTTACGTGAACGTAAGTGAAAACAGTAGCTCCTGCGCTGCATTAAAAATACAGTATTTTGACCACATCCTCCGTTTTCAATCTTCAGATTTTGAAAAGTGAAGACTGGCACATTCTGACAAAGACTGACCTACATTAAGCTGCAATCCCTGGACATACAAACTGAAAAAAAGGTGTACTGAGCATCAAAATGGTTTGATTGAAACTCGATACTGGCTGTGGAAGTTCTGTATTAGCACCCCAAATCACAAGCGAGGCATCGGCCGCGGTGCAGGTAACCGCAAAATACCCACGAACTTCCCTGGAATCACCATCCACCTTTGGTTTGTGTGCTCTCTGTAAATATGTAATCGTTGCCGAAGCCAGAAAGAGTTCAGAACTGAATTTGTACATACTGAAAAATGCAGAACAAAATGGGATACACTTCTACAGGCATGAATAAAAAGCATTCACAGACAAATACAGAGGGGCTCCGAAGTTTCACTTACCATTAAGTCTTCAGGTGCCGGCCTTTCCTTTGGTTGCTTTTTCATGCTATGTGTCATAAAACAAAATGTTCATATATAAACAAGTGCTCATTCATTCTGCTTGCTTAAATATTGAAGATACTCTCTTTCACCAGAGTGAAGAATTTTGATGCGTTTAACTTTATCCTGTGCCGACGGAAGACAGGGCTCCTAACAGCCGCCAAAACGTTACTGGATTCCTTCCCTCCCTCCCTCCCTTCTGGGATGTGGTGGTCTGTACTGTTTGTAACTGCGAAAGTGTGTAAACACAGAGATCATTGTAAACCAGTCAGCTCGGAAGGCACAGCAAATTGATTCTCCTTTTGCTAGGGATTATTACATAGCTCGGCACAAAGTATTACACAAACAGGTGGGAAATTTAACTCTAACACGGAACAGCTTCGGGAGAACGCACAATACCCTGGGGTTTCTACCTTAATTTTTCCACATTTATTTCCATTACACTGCAGGGTGATAGTTCATTACACAGCATTAACCTGTTTATAAGATCATGTTTCTCATCCAAATAGTCCTAGTTTTCCGTGCAACAGGTGCAATTAGCTATTGAAGGCTGTGCTTAGCTGCATGAAGGAACACAATAACATGGCACAGAGGTGACCATCAGGAGCTGCCTACTGACTAATTGGATTACATCCAAACAGCCAGCGTTTATGGCGTAATTGGCATAAAGTCGTAAAGCCTGATACGCCGTTCACTTGACATCTCTAATACTTATGAGGAATTGTTTGCTTAAGCAGTAGATAGCTGCTTCTTATTGCTTTTTTAAAACAGCAATGCCTCCCACGAAAAAGTACAGCCGATATCACACTATATCTAACTGGAAATCGGATAATATATATATATAACTATATCTAGCTGTAAATCGGAGGTATTAACGATACGATTTACCTTCCCTACAAATAACTACAAGCCCCTCGAAGGATGCGGGCATTAGCACGTAACGCGAGCTGCCTGACGCGGAGGTCGGCAGCAGTTCTAATCTGACAGTCCAAAGTAGCTGCGTCCCCGGGGAGAACAAGGCTATTAGCCGCCATCAGTTATGCTTCAGTTTGACATCTGTGGAAATTTTAACACAGGTTATCCCTCCCTCCGCCTCAGCGAGAATTTTTTTAAACCAGTCTGTCATCAATTTTTTTGCAGGGACACAAAGCCTAGCCCTCCCCTTTCGCTGTGCGGCAGAATGCTCCACACAGCCGTGCTCTTTGTAAACTGAAACTACTGAAAACGGAGGCCTATGTTACACAAACTTTAATTATTTAGTTACTTTAATTAACCCATAATCAGACTGCTTTTTGTGTCCATGTTATTTGTTACCTTCTACGACAGTCCTGAGAGTACTTTCTCCTACGTTACGTATTCAAAATTCCCTTTTATCCGGTGAATTTTGCCGCAGTGGCCGTGGCGGACAGCAGAGAAGCTGGAAGCGCTGCGGAGCCCGACCCACGGATCGGTGTGGGGCCGAGGGCTCCCAGCCCCAGCGCGGGATTCCCTCCCGGCACGCTGCGACGGCTCCGTCTGATTTAGCATCCAGCCTGGACGGGCACGCTCGCAGACGGGAGGCTTCTCTGTCAAACGCACCGTGTTTTTACAGAATTCAAGCTTCTTTCTTCTCCCACACATAAATGGCTGCCCCCTTTTTTGGGGGGGGATCGGGGGTGAGGGGGATGCGACAGTTAAAAAAAAGATCTTCCCTTCACTTTGTTTCTTTAGGATAGCTTACCCTCAAGATTTTTATTCTCTAGTCACTCCAGAACTGTATTCTTTCTTCTACAAACTCCTCCTCTCCCCAATTCTCCTTTCGTTTCAGAGGTTTTCAATGAAGTGCTCAGTTTTAAGGAAAGAAAATCTACCCAGCGGTGTGTTTTAAAATATGACTCTCTGTAAAAATTACTTACTGAAAAGCCGATGAACTCATCAAGGCGGCTTGCCTTTCTAAATGGTGGGGCAAATTTACAAATTATATTTTTAAAAGCCCTGGATAATGCTATTACACACACGAGTCTTTTTGGCCCCTCCACCCCCCAGATGAATCCTTCAGGGTCTGGGAGCACAAGACCGCACCCACATTCAGGGCAGGTTTATTAAAACAGGAAAAACCCCTTGTAAGTACTTTTACGACCCTTTGTGTAAATAACGTTTACATAATTTAAACAGTTTGCTTAGCTTTGCCGCCCCATCTGCCCAAGGCCCCCAAGTCCCTCTCCTCTCGGAAAGGATGCGAGGGAAGCCATAAGGTCTCGGCGAGCGGCGGAGTTAATGGCACGTGTCGCTGACAGCGAGGGCACGGCGTGGCTGCGGCCCGAGCTTACCACTGAGTGATGAAGTGCACGAACGGCTCCGAGAACTCCCCGGCTGGAAGGACGGGCGATTCCTGCGACGGGGGCGAAACGAGAAGCCGAGTCAGAAGGAGAGAAGAGATTTTTTTTTTTTTTTAGAAAGAGAGTATTAGAACAGCACCAAAACCACAAAAAGGAGTAAAAAAAAAAAGGAAGCGATAAAGCCCCCTTTTCACACGGAGAATCTGAGGGAGAAAGGTACAAATTCTTCGGAGAATGTGTTATAAAACACTGAATTTCAACTAATGAGTATTACACAATGGGTAAAAACATGTGGAAAGACACTGAGGGGAGGTGAAAAAAGGACAATGATAGCCACAGGGTAAAAAGGAAGGTAGGGAAAGTGTAAATGAGAAATTAATGATTATTTAAGTAACACACAAATGGTCTTGTAATTAACAAAGAGCTGTGAAATTATTCTTGTGTTGACCTTTGTTTCTTTCCCTGCATTTGCTATTTATTTACACTCATGTTTATTTACACTTATTCATTTTAGAGGCTGTCCTCATATGCTGTCTGTTCTAGATTTAAAAGATTTTTAAGAGGAAAAAATGTAGGATTTACCAGTCTAGCGGTGGAAAATAACCGCCCAGTATTTATGAAAGAAAAAAACAAAACAAACCACAAAATAAGAAATTAAGAGCACAAGAAAAAAAAAATACAAACAGGGAACAAACAACATCCCCATTTGCAAAGGGGGGCTTTACGAATTTCGGAGTTTTTCCAAGAATGACAGAGAGCTCCACTGTGTTTATAGTGGAACAGCTCAGGATGTAATGAAATTACACTGCAGAGTACTTTACCAGTGTCATCTCATTAGACCTACAGTTGGAACAAGAGAGCCACATAAAACAGGCAGCTGCAAATGACTCCATTCTCATCTATTCTCATTTGCTATTAAAAATACCTTTCGGCGGCTTTTTTCCTCCCTGACATCCCTACACAAAGTACCCTGCAAAGTATGATACATGCACCTATTTAAATTAACAAAGGAATGACTTATTTTAATCTCACTGCGCTTTGGAGTGCTTTGGCCATTTGGATGAGCAATATATCATTACATACAACCTTCCAGCGCTGCAGGCAAGAAACTCGGAGCGTGCAGCATTTGGTGGGAGCCAAACAATTTCTCTAGCACACAACTGTGTCAAATGCATGCATGTATTCATTATTGAGAACGCGGGGAAATAGCTTTGATGTAGTGGAAAAAAGAAGATGATAAAAGCACCTCCGCAATGTGTGTGCCATTATCAATGGTGGCAGATAGACACAACTGCGGAGCCTCCTATGTGATTAGTAAATATACATATAATTGCTGTGGCCAATTATCAGAAAAATGAGATCGGTAATTACAAGACAGAAAATTAACTAGAACTCTTATTAAGGCTTTGTTTCCAATTCAAACAATTGGAAACTGCTGGAAAATACAATTAAATCAAAAGTAACCGAAGAGCAAAAGGAGAAGCCAAAATTGCTTTACAATTTTCAAAGACTTCTATTAAATACAAGGAGTGTTTGATAGAAGATGCCCAAATTTGCTTTGAACTTAGACCGGGTGAGGGAGAGGTGGTTGTTTCTGAACTTCTAAATGACATCAATACAGGAAGGTTTCCACTGGCGAGTGGAAGGAACACAAGGAAATAAGTGCAATTAAACTTTCTCCACTTCAAAAGAACCGCGCATGAAAATGATTTATATTAATACAGAAAATGCTGAGCAAAACGGCAGGCTTGCTTGTCCAGCGTGGAGCCCAGAAGGTTTTGCCTCTCCCCATCGTTGTCCCTCGTCCAGCAGAGCCTCCCTGGGCTTGTGCCTGGAGTGGCCAAAGCCACTTTCCTGGTGGGACCGACTCCAAGCAGAACAGGTAGGATCTACCCTGGGCACATCTTGCAGATGATAGAATCAGAGAATGGTTT
>Ga0181612_128366_pt1 | contig 13668 bp, 2 predicted proteins | sample HoacroProtozoa21_FD_119630 | JGI IMG/M metagenome (GOLD analysis project Ga0181612, IMG submission 119630) | Hoatzin crop microbial communities from Cojedes, Venezuel. Combined Assembly of Gp0051906, Gp0051904, Gp0051908 | reverse complement strand
GTGTTCCATCCCTCTGATCATCTTTGTGGCCCTCATCTGGACTTGCTCCAACTGGTCCGTGTCCTTCTTATGTTCGTGGCCACAGAGCTGGAAGCAATATTCCCGGTGGGGTCTCATTAGAGTGGAGTAGGAGGAGACAATCACCTCCCTCGACTTGCTGGCCACACTTCTTTTGATGCAGCCCAGGACACAACTTGCTTTTTGCATGGCAAGCACACATTGCTCACTCAAGTCCAATTTTTTGTACACCAGTATCCCCAAGGCCTGCTCTTCAGGGCTGCTTTCAATCCATTCATTCCCCAGTGTGTACTGGTACAGGTGGTTGCCCTGACTGATGTGCAGGACCTTGCACTTGGCCTTGTTGAACTTCATGATCTTCCCACAGATGCACTCCTCAAGCCTGTCAAGGTCCCTCTGGATGGCATCCCATCCCACTACCATATCAGCTGTATCACTCAGCTTGGTGCTGAGGTGTATAGTTGTTTCCCAGCTGCATGCTTTCTCCCTTCCTTAGTTCACCAATTGTTAGTTTTCAAACCTTTTCTCATGCTCAACATTGTGTATTTTTTCCTGTTCAAAATATTTTTTCTTATCTTTATTCAAATCTCTTGCTAAAATGACTTTGCTTTGAAAAGAATCTGTCAGTGCAGAAACACTTTAATACTAAAACAGAAAAAAAATTTCTACTTGTTGGCAGGGAGAATTTTTGTGACAGCAATGAGTAGAGAATAGAAGGATCAAAATAATAGCTAATGAACAGCCAAGGATACATAAAAAATACAATATTACCTTTCAAAACCCATGTTTTCTGTGGCATTTGCTATGCATTACAATGATAATATAAGATTTAAATTTTTGTTATATGCTACCATGTTACCATGGAGACAAAGCTAAAAGTTTCAGTGGAACAAAACTGAGCACAGCTAAGTGTGCTGCGTTCCTCAGCGTATCCCACATGACCTCTTATCAGTTTTCCCATTGCCTGGCATATGCTGCTCCCCATGCTGCCAGAGATAATGGAGAGCTCACCAAGCTGGGGCAGCAGCCAAATACCTGGCTAGTAGTAGAAGTCTCCAGTCATACGGAAATTAGTCATCACTGCGTGATATTAAAATGTCACCTAAGACACAGAAGGGAAGAGATGGTGTGGGATCAGTTGTGTCTCATGCAATAAGACCCTCTACCTATTAAATATGAAACAGCAAACCTCAGGCTCAACTGAAAAGTTTATGAATGTCTGTATTTCTAAACACAACGATAAAAAGCTCAAGCCAAACTAAAAATTAGGTCTCTCGCCAGGTTGCTATATTGGCACATCAGTGATTGTTAAGATTCATACTTTTGCTCAGTAGATTGAAGTCACTGGGACAGAGTCTGATGAGCAGAAAATTACTGTTAACTTCACCTCTGAAAATCTGGAAAATTGTTTTTTACTGAGGCAACTATAGGGAGTTAAATATGATATTTTTTCAGCCTTAAAATAATAAAAGTCACAGAGATGACTCCATTTTAATTAAAATACCACTAACTCAACAAGAAAAAATTCAAAGTCATGTAATAATAGTTAACAAAAATACTTTACACTCTTCCTTACAATTCTCATAGAAAAGTTGGGGAAGAGTTGTGCCCCTCCTTTCAAAACTTGCTTTCTTCCTTCAGTCTCTGAAAAAAACAGCAACATTAAAACCAACCAGAACCATCTTTTAAGCCCTTTTTCCAAACCCTGAAACATCATGAACCCTACACTTCTAACAAAACCATTAATTCAGTGTTACAGCAACTGCCACTAATCCTGAGAGCGTAGTTTCAAAACTGGGGGGTGTTTGTCATGCTGACAGCCAGGATTTCTGACATTTTGTCACCACTTTACACTTTGTCACCTCTTTAGCCCCTTGTTCCTGTTCCCACATTCTCATATGCCTTTCTGATTTGTTAGTATTGCTGCTGGAGGTAACTGCAAGGTCATGCCAATGGTTTGATCCAAAGTGGAAATAAATCTAAATAGACAGTCTAAAGGATCTCATTGTAGTTGTTTGTGTTGGTCCGGTTAATACCCAACTACATAATCATGAAGAGGTCCCAGATTTCAGGAATAACATATTTTTCTTGTGAAGGAGTAGTCTATGTTTTTTGAATGTAGATAGTCGAATATCTTAAAATTGAAATAGAATAAAATTTCACAAGAACAGTCTCTTAACAGCCATGAAAAGGTTTGCATGTGATATTGTCAAAAATCTTTCAAAGTAACAGTAAAGAATATATAAAATGAAAGCATCAAAGTTTAGCTAGGCACATCTACTTCACTTTGTACCCCAACAAAGAGGTTTTGCTTATCCTTTATCTAGCAAATTAAAATACTAATTATTCTGCTTTGACAATAAACCTTAATTCCACACTTTATAATCTAAGGCTAGTCTATTTTACAGCCTGTAGCACCATACTTCATTCATTAATTTATTTCCCAGATTTTTCCAGAAACTTTCCAGACTTGTGCTGCCTGTGTAAATGCCTCTCATTTTAAAGCTCACTTAGAAAGAGGTACACACAGATGCCTTTCATACAGCTGTAAAAGATAATAAGCTTTACTAAATTATTAACTAAAATACTCAATTTCATCTTACAATCGGACAGAGGTGGTGGTGCAGAGAAATGGTAGGCCGGATCACCAGCTGCATCAACAACTCTAAGAAAATAGAGTCCAGTATTTTAAAGAGTCACTGCTTTTTATTTCAGATTACAGGATGGAACTTTCATTTAATGAAAAGCGAATCCAATGCAATCCCTGCACTTATTTTCATCTTCCATTCAGATAACGACTTAAAATACATGAGTACATAGAGCTATCCTTACAGCAAAATGCTGCAAATATTGTCTTAACAGCTTAATACACATTATTACCACATCATTGTAAAGGCATAAGGTCTATAAATGCAGACATAGGAAGGAAACATGCTGGTTACAGAATTCTGATTTCGGTAAGAGTATTAACTAGAAAAAAAGCTGGAGTGCTGGTATTCTATAACCTCTTTACAAAGTCAGAAAAACAACATAGGACTTTGTTCACTTTTACAAGATCTTCTAGGCCAACGCTGAAATAACTAGAGATTATAAAACCTACCTTTTTTCCCCTCACTGAAAAATAGTAAGCCATTTCTTCAAAATTCTGTTCTTCTGATTTTTACTTTTAAACTAAATTATTTCAGTCTTTTGTGGGAAAAAGTAAGGAAAATAGATTTAATGGCTAAGAAGCAAAATCCACACTGAAAACAAAAAGTTTTTTTGTACCTCAAGCCAGAGAAATGTTTTGATATTTCTCCCCTATCCCTTTAAAGTTTTTCAGAAGATTACCTTTTTCTCCCCTCTTTCAAAATAATTTTCATGTGCTTCTTTTTTAAGGTTCTGCTGAAGGATTAAAAAGTATATCCCCAAAATGGGTTATTTTAAATAGATAATTTTGCTTGTGTTAGCCTACATTTGTGTTTTATTTAAAAATATCAATCAGGTCTAGGAACCCTTTTTCTCATATGCTCACTAGTCAACAAAAAACAAAGTTAGCAACACAGAGTTATATATTTTCGAGATTTTTCAAGAGGCTTCAGGATTTGTCTCATAAATACTACCTAATTATGCAACTTTCAGAAAGGGAAAAGAAAGAACAGAAGGCATCACCTAATTCATTTTATAACAAATTTTCATATTAATTCCAAAAAGTTCAGAGGTTGGTTCTTACTTATTAGAACACAATAAGTTAGAAAAATTGAATACAAATTTAACAGGAGATTCTCTCTTTATTAATGTCTACTAAAATATTATGTGTATTTAAAAAGCCCATGGTCCACAGAGTTAAAACTGCTTTCTCTAACATATTTAGGTACTCCAAAGATGATGCTGGACAAAGAGGACACTTTCAAGCTAGCGTCAAACATTTTTGGACTTCACCACAAGATTTTGTTTGAATGCTTTGTAAGCTGTTCTATACCCTAACTCCTTTAAATTATCATGTGTGCAAATCTATGACTAGTATACATATGCATACATACAACTTTTGGAGTCATAAGAGTCTCATTAATTTGTATATCCTGTCACTTTATTAAGACAGCTGTAGCTTAGCGCAATGCCAGTCTAACCAGTCTCTTGGCAGCATTTATACTGAGTTTTTCTGTGATAAGCAACATACCAAAAACATCTTTTCTTACCTTTACTACTACCAGCTTCCAAAATTTTTTTGTAAACAAGATTTACACACTGATAATCAACATGTATTTTTTCATTTACCCTAGAATTTATTTTCTTTTAAGTCATAAAACCTATAGATGCAATTTCTGAATTACAACCCAAAGGTTATCCACAGTTTCAGCCACCAGGAACCAGACAAAGACCAGAGTAGGACGGCAGGGTACTTACTCTCTTGGTAGCATGCAGTAACTAATAACTACTTCCTTTGCAGAGATATCTCATCCAAACTGTCCTCCTTTGAATCTGTCTACTACCAGTCTCCTCATGTAATCTTTCTTTATAAATCCACTGTGGCAAACTGCCTCTGTTTATCACACTGTCACCAAGCGCTTTTCTGGTAAGAGGCATTTTAAGTCCTGTGTTCCCTTCTCTGATTACAGTGAGAGATATGGAAGTTTGTGTTGACTGGATGCTGGTTAAACCAGTGCCTAGACATGGGACAGTATGTTCATGTCATGCATTATAACCCACAGTTACAGTAATCAGTATGTAAAAGAATTCAGTTGTTTCGCTGCAGCTAGGTTTTGCTTCATTACAAAACAATTGATGTAAATTCTCGAAACTAATTTAGCAGCAGAGTTAAACCATGGCTAGATATACTAAAAGTGCAGCTCCGTAACATCATAATGAATAACACTGAAAATGAATGTATTTTTAAGTACTTTCACTTGTTTTATGATAGTTCTGTTGCTTTAACAAAGCTCAAGGTGTAAAGCCTTTCTTTTCTTCAATTACTGTAAGGACTAACAACATACTCTATTACTTTCCAAGGCATGAAAAATTTGATTAAAAATCTGTGATTTCTTCTTCCATATTGAATTCCTGACAACTTTTTTAGGTCTTACTAAAAGTAAGCTCCATCTCTTCAGAAGTACCATTGGTCCTAACCAAGAGTTATAAATCTGCAATATTTATTTTATTTAATGCTAACAACAATTCACCTATTAAGAAGTGAAAATAATTTCCTCTGCTCTGTAGCAACATCTACAGTAAAATTATATCATTGTTTTCCTGTAATTTTTCAACATTGCACTGAAAATTTTAAATTATCACATGTAAATTACGAGCAAGTAAACAGTTTGCTACTGCTTACAGTAAACTGTGAATATGAGGAATGACACAAAGATTTCAGGAACTGCAGGCACTATTATTTTGTGTCTGCATTCATTTCAGAACCAACCTTAATCTCAATTTTCCAGTGTACTTTTCACTTTGACAAAACAACAATTTTTTAACACTTAAAAAAAAAGGACTACCACAACTAGCTTTTCATGCAAATATGTCAGAGGACATATGAGGAAAATAATACTTTTTTTTAATACACAAAATTATTTCACCCCTGTTATTTTCTAGGTCTAATCATACCAATGAGCAGTACTAATCATTACTCTCAGCTCTGGTACATAACCTTCAATTTTCACAAACATTAGTTTACAACCTTGTACCTAATAAATAGACTCTGATCAATCTGAAATACACTGAAACGTCATAGTTATCTTGTCATGCACCACACATAGAGGAAGACAAAAATAATTGGTACTTTCTGTACACCAGTTGTGCTGGCTCAAAACCTGAACCTGAAGCCTCGCTTACTAATCTTTGATATTGTCACATCCATCACCTACTCAGAATTTTAGTCCTTTTAATTTCAAAGATAACATTTCTGTTATTAAAATATCATGAACATAGGTTGTTCCAACCTGCTGCAAGCTCTTTGCTTGACAAGGGTTCTTCTTATCATTGCTATTTGGCACCTACTGCATTGGATATAAAATTACCAAAATTTTTAACACCTAATTAAGCACTGTTTAATCAGGTGGTATTAGTCACAGTGGTCCCTGCTAAAAATAAAAAGGGGGTGAGAGATTTATGATAATAAAGCTCCAGTTAAGCCTTAGCTACTGCTATTCACTATCACTTGCTTGACTATATCAGCAGATATCCCTGTGAGACTTCTCAATAAAGCAGCTAGTCTAATTAAGTGGAATATGGTATATATTGTATTATATAACAAGATTAAATATTTGGTCTCTGCATACTAGATTTTCTGATGAATGGTGATTTCCTGAGGTCATGTTTGCTGAGATTGTGGTGGGACCAGTCACTCTCTCTGTTTGTAATGAGAACCTGTATAGATGTTTTCCTACCATGTGGTTTCTTAAATTTGTGCATAATAATAATCATAACCTCATGATGCATGAATGACATGGAACCAGTATCCGACAGATTTGTGAGAAGTTAAAAAAAGTATAAACTCTAATGTGGTTAAAAAAAAAATAGACTATCCAAATACGCAAGCCATGAAGAGAATGGCAAGAAGCCACGAAACCGCAGACCAGAAATTACTTTCGAACAACTTGAGACAAGGCTGCTATGAAAGAAATATGTCTTGAAGACACACCAGGAATTTGGAATTAGACACAAATGATATACAAAGACATTGACAAAAATAAGGAAAATATTTTAGAGCTGTGAAGGACATATGTAGGTTAATGGACTGGTGATAAACGTGTATGAATCTTTGTAGTGTCAGATGACACTGAATTATAAAGACCTTAATACCTGTTTTGATATAGTTTTAATTTTTTTAATAAAAGAGATCATTATTAAAACAACTATTCATTAATCATTTATTATAGTGCTAAAAAAATACAGAGTCAAAATTATCCTTTCACCTTCCAAAATAGTCATCAGTTCTAATCACAGCAGTTTTGCCATCTTAGAAGTATAATTCTCGACCCAAGACTGCCGACCAAGGAGATCTTACATGTTTCACCGCTACCACTAGCAGAAGCGCAGTTGTTCTTAGGGATCATTATGCTTCTTGTTTACAAGATCAGAAATAAAATGCTAGAAAAATTTGAGGTGAAGTGCAATATTCTATAAATGACACGTATTAAAAAAACCTCACAATATAATGACATTATATTTGAAATTATTGCTTCCTGAAAAGAATGGTTTCCATTGGAAAAAAATACATTTTTAGTTAAAATGTTTTCTGAATTAAAAATCTGTTTGTTCTCTACAATAAATTGTTTATGCAACAATAAATGTATTAAAAATAACAAGTTTCCCCTGAAAGTAAAGATGTGATAAATTAAAAGGGCATTGTTGCATTTCCTTAGTAATATTTTACAGGAAAAATGACTTACAAGAAAGTGTCATAAACCTCTGACTTATGACAGTAAATTTAAGGTCTCTCTTCATATTTTATTTCTAAAAGTGGAGAAAGTGAATCCTGAAAGGAAAGAGTTCACACACAGAGCTTCTCCCGTAGATGAGAACAGGAACATAAGATACTTAATCCACAACAGGCATGGAATGCTCTGGCAAAATTCTGCATTAAGATTTCCTCTTTTTTTCACATGACTTGACATTCTTCTAAAAATAATCTTTTATGTCCAATTTTAGCAAAAATATTTCACTTCAAAAAATACTATCTATCTTGACTGAAAAATCATACATACAAGCACTAAACCTAACTTTAGTTCTATTACAAAAGATTTTAAGTGTAGAGATATTAAATGCTTCCTGAAGTCAAGTTTACCTACTGTTACACTCTGAATCAAAAACCAATCCCAAGTTAATATAAAACTATCAAGTACAAGTGCAAACTACAAAAAGTATTTTTAATTTAATAAGATGTAGATTATACTATAAATTGTATATAAAGGTATATAAACACATCCATTCTTCATGACGTGCAGATTAAATGCTGGGATACTTTTCAAATGTCATTAGCACTATTATCATAGAAAACCAATACTGGACCTGTTTAATTTTTTCTGTCTTGCTTTCATCTGAAGTAAACAATATTCCAGGATGACTAAGACACAGCTAATGATAGATGGACAGTATGAAACAACCTTAATAATGTACAGTAAATGCTGTACTATATCATCATAGTATCTCAAAGACAAGATGTATACTACATAGAAGAAGATCAGATACATATATTTTAACAGTTGAAAAATATAAATCATACAGTGATGAATGACTGGAACAAGCTGCTTCAGAATAGGTCTGAGTGATTTCTCATGAATTTCTATAATGATAACATCACCAAGATTAATCTCTCCATTCTTTGAAAGAATGAGGTATATCACTATGAATAGACTTGGTTACTTGACCTTATCTACATTTGGGAATATATTTTTTTTTTTATCTATTCAGTTCTCAAACACTATATTGAATAGAAAAGATCACCTGGAATACAAGTCCAGATGTTAATTAACATATTTTCTTAAGATGTGTTGAAATTGACATGCAACCTAGGAAGAAAAAGATGATTTCTAAAAGGCTTCTATGCCTTAATTTATAATGGAAAAGAGAGTAAAGAGAAGAATATTAATTCCTGAGTCTAAGCTGTAGCCATTCATCATTAAAACGGCAGAGACAACTTCACTGTATTCATATGAGGTTAATATTTACAATAAATCTACCAAATTTTAAACAGGATAATTCTAATTTAATCAGCAAGATATGTTATCAATTAATATTGATTCCTAAACTCACATATTAAATAAAATATACTGGTTGTTTAGAATTCAGCTATTTTCATCTGACAAGATTAAGGACAAAGCTACATATATCTATTTGTGTAATAAAGTGAGCCTGCGATACAATTTAGTGTGAATTTTGAATGAGCATGGAGGGAAGGATATTTAGCACACACAAAAACACAGCTGATCTTTCTTATTAAAAGTGAAACAATATTTCTTTTTTTATACCGAACAAGCAGAAATCTACTTTTATAAAATCACTGTAGAAAGTTTTGTCTTTTACAACAGTACTCTTTGTGGAAGTCCACTACCGCTGGCAATAGCATTGATGGTTGGACAGAACCTGCAGCTTTGGAAAGATTAGCAATTTCAAGGAAAGGTGATTTTTCTAATACATTCTTTAATTTTTTCCCCTAAATGCTAGTATCCTCCCTAACTCTCTTAATATCTTAAAGAAAGGCAACTGCAACTTGAATTATTAGATAACCACTGAGTTCTCACAAAACCTCTAATGGAATTTCATTTATCTCTGATTTATAACAATAATGTATCAGGTAGTGTGGCTTGTCCTAACAAGAGTTTGGCCCCATAAAACAGAATTGAGTACTGATAAGTCCAAATATATAACCTCAGTGTGGGGGGAAAAAAAGGCAATAATGTTTTAAATTACTGAGGCTGATTCATGCTATAGACTATAGTTCAGTGTCATTTACAGAAATGTAGAATATAGGCTATTACACACCTGAGTCGTCAAACTGCAACATCAGAGCCCTTGAGTAATTCAGCATCAGAAACAAGAGCTGTAATGAGTGGCAATGATTAGCTAAATCATCTGACAAAACAATCAGTTTGGAACAAAACCATATTCCATTTCTAGAAAATATGCAAATTGACTCTCCAGGCAAAGGCTTTGGAAGGAATAAAAAGAAAAGCACTGAAGAAGCATGAGGAATGATCATACTTGGCTGATGGTGTTTTTCACTTTTGCTGTATTCTAAATACAGTCAGCAAAAAATATTCAAAGGTTTAAGCTCAAAAAGACAAGGAATAGTTATTTTCAGCAGCTTTATATGATGTTCTTGTCTCTTTCTCTTAGAATATATTAATAATTTTTAGGACTCTAATATTAAATATATTTATTTACCAAAAGGTCTGACACCATGATATTTGTGTGCTGGCATATTTTTCATTTAGAGAGGAATTTGCAGCAAATGTATAAACTAGCTGTATTTTCCAGCTGTATGCATTCAGAAACAGCTCTAATTCAGGCTCCATTTTCATGTCTAATCCAAACCAACAGATAAAGTAGCTACTTTCCACTACGAATATTAGGCAACCTAAAATTATAGCACTCATTGGCAAATTTCAGAATTTCCTACACAGAATTGTGCTGATGTTAATATTTGCCTTCCACATACTGTCTTTAAAACTTAATCTGTAACTCTAAACTTAGGTTTTCATTTTGACATTTTGCCAGCTACTTAGCAAAGTATGGAGATGAATGATCTATTTGGCACTATCTATGCTTCCTGAGATCTACCAGCAAGTCTTCTAGAACTTTAGAAAGAAGAATATTTAAATCTTGTCAGCTCCAAGATTCACTCCCAGGTCTTATAATTATCCTAAAAATATAGCAACATGGCACACTTTTAAAAGGAGTCAAAGTTTCCATGAAGGACTCGTTATGATCTGTCTATATGATAACATGGTGCTTAAAATAGTACAAGTGACAGAAAAAAGTCCTTGTAGTAGCCTCTATATCAAGAATAAAAAATGCTGTCATTGCAGTCTGGATGTGCAGACTGTCTGGCTGAGGAAGATTACTTCTCACAATAGCTGATGCAAGGAGTTTCTGCTTGACCAAGATGCTAGAGAGTTTTCTGAAATAGCAAAAGGCTGAGTGAATACATCTAGCTTCAAATAGGGCAGACGTATATCATACCGGTTTCCATTCACAGAATCACACAGAATCACAGAATAGTAGGGGTTGGAAGGGACCTCTGTGGGTCACTGACTTCAGTTTTGTTTTCCTTTCAGGTCATAAGAAAGTCGGAGGTGACAATCTCAATCACATATATTCAAGAGAGTCTTAATGAAAAATGTACCCAAGGAAATAGTGTTTAGATTTGTATCTGAACTGAATTTATGGTATATTTCAGGTTCAGAATAGGTCCACACCTATTCCTCTGTAGGCAACAAATTCTTGTGGTTTTTTTGATGAAAAACTGTCAATATATCTGATAGCAACAATTTCTGTTTTCTGAATAACCATTCCCACACATTTCTTGAGGGACAAAAACTGCGTCAAAAAACTCACATCAAGGAATTAAGCTGCTACAGATGAAGTTTTCTCAGATTGAGCTAGCCAAAAAATTTATGCTTAACTAAGAAAGAACAGTTAACTTGTATTGGCATTTTAAATTAGTGCTTGACAGAACAGAAAATAAATGGAACATCTAGTTTTATGGGTCTGAAATCCAAAGACATAGCAGAACAAATCAGGGTGGAAAAAAAACAAGAACAGTATTACTTGGTAACTACATTTGTTGCCACCAAAATAAAAGACATTTTTTCCTACTTCATCAATTACTGATAAACTTTCAAGCTTTAAGAGTATTTTATTAGCTACAACTGATCAATGCATAGTGATATCTTTATAGTACTTGTTATTTAAAGTCTTTTAACAGGCAAATAGGTTTAGTTTATGTTTTAGAATCAGAAAATTCCCAGCTGTACACAAATGCTGCTTTTGGATATGGAAAGAAGAAAGTGGAATTAACATAGTTGTACTCCTTGTTTTTTATTAGTGTTTATAAACCAAAATCTTTTATTCTGAGAGATGAGAAAATCCATACTTGAAAGGAAAACTTCTACTTGTTTTTTTAAACAATCCATCTCCTTGTTAGAGCTGAGCTCTTTTTTTACAAGGATAAGTTTATTTTGGAAATAAAGAATTTGGAGTAAGATGACTTTTTTTAACAAGAGTTCAGTATTGAACTTTTTGACGATCCTGTCTGGAGTTCAGTATAGCATACCCAAGAAGGAGGTATCTTTTTTTTTACACATAGAAATAATATGTTTTAGCCAGTGGCTCAGTAATATGGTTTCTGATGATCAACTTCTTGTAAATAGTAATTTTTCACTAATAGCAAGAAAAGGAAAAAAACTAAAATCAGAGGATATATCTGCTTCAGTACTGATCTTCAAATATGGAAATGTATCTGCCTTCTTTACAACTGTAGATTCAAACTGTAAATATATTTTTAAAACCACCATCAGCAAGTAATAATAGCAAAGTGATTTGAGTACCAGGACAGTGGATTTGATATCAAAAAGTCTCTTTTGAAAGCGTGTATCCTCCTTCAGTACCGCACTAAATGAAGACTGTAAGATAATGAAAATTGCCACAACTAGCCTGCTCTACGCATCTGATGGAGGTTCATGAGAGTTCTCCTGCGTTTGTGGGTTTTGTCATCTGAACCACAGAAATGTACCATTGCCTGTGGGACAACCTCAGCTAGAAGCAGCCATGGGCGCTACCATGCTAGGAGCATGCGTAATTCATTCCTTGGCACAAATATACAGGCACAGAAATATCCTTTCAGTGAAGGAGACTGAACCTGCTTGTGACATCTGAATAAAGAGAAGTGGTCCCAATGAATTCTGGCCATTTCACTTCGTACCAAAACCAGCTAATATTAAAATGGACACAACTTGTGGCTACTAAGGTACCAGCAACATCAAAAAAAAAAAAAGCATTCTACTCACATAGCATTTCTAAAGGACTGTAAGTGTATGCTTGTATTTGATGAGTCCAACTGCATATTTGCAATTTTTAAATTTTCACTTCTTCTAGTAATCATGTTAAAACCCTATGATCTATTATTATGTAATGGAAATTGAACTAAAATCCAAACTACAAGACCTTATATCCTACAGTATATTTTAAATGTTTGAATTAGGTTGTAATTATTATTAGATTACAAAATAGCCATTGTAAAAAAATAGAACTTCTATATCATTTTTAGAGGCAACTAATACCTGTATTCAGAGTGACTTCATTAGTTATACTTGTTATTTCTGTCTTCTTCTGAACATTTTTACTTCAGAAAGTCAGTCAGTAGATTACAGTAGCAATTTAAGAATCCAGACATAAACTTGTTAGGAGCATAAGTTAACAAGGTTAATAGTTTAATCATTAGGTAGTAACTGACAGAAAAACATACAAGGACACGTTCATTTACCAGTTAGCCTGGCTTTGGAGAAAATTATTTGCATCAGAAATATTGCTAGTTCTTTAATTTTTTTCCAGAAGAAACAGTAGTTCTTTTGGGTGTAATTTGCACTCAAAACAAGAAAATGGGTTATTTTGTTCTCTATCTGTATTTTAGAGAACAGAATTTGCAAGCAAAAAGAGATGAAATTATTTATGAAGTGTATTATATCTCTGTACTCATTAAGGAATACTTAACAGACAAACAATGTAGGAAAGGTTAATCACCTCACCTGTTATTTGTGTACCTCAAAAACCAATTGCTACAGAAACAGGTGTATTTCATCAAAACATTTCCTAGTAACTTTTGAATGGCTGAACTAACTGTCTGTTCTGGTTTTGACTGTAGCCGGCAACAAAAGCGCCACGCGGCTGTCCCTCCCCCCGCTGTGGTGCGGAGGAGAATGGACAGAAAGAGGCAGAAACTGGTGGGTCGGGATAAGGGCAGTTTAACAGAGCAGCGAACAGAGGGAACAGTAACAACAACGATACAGATAAGGAGAAAAATACGACACATACTCGCACAACAGACCCTCCCGCCCGGACAGGACCGGTGCCGCGAGCTCCCCAGCTGCGAGCGAGTCCCCACCGCACCACACCCCCCACCGGAACTCAGCGTGACGTCACATGGTATGGAATACCGGGCTCTGTTTGGCC
>Ga0181612_118772_pt1 | contig 13668 bp, 11 predicted proteins | sample HoacroProtozoa21_FD_119630 | JGI IMG/M metagenome (GOLD analysis project Ga0181612, IMG submission 119630) | Hoatzin crop microbial communities from Cojedes, Venezuel. Combined Assembly of Gp0051906, Gp0051904, Gp0051908 | reverse complement strand
TAGATATTCTCAGTGAAAGCGGATGAAAATCTTCTAGTGCAAAGAAATTCTTAAGTAGTGAGCAACAAACACCTGATTTGTGTTAGACAGTTCAGATGATGAGTCATGAAAGAAAGTGGTAAAAGATTTCACCTCTGCTCCTGCATTGCATATGGTTAGAAAAACACCTTTTTTTATTTTTTTTTCTGAAAAATATCCATTACAAGCAAATGCATTTATTTACAGCTTGTTGAATGTTAAGGAGATGAAAAGCAGCAAATGCTCCTACATTACAGTGTTACCTCATAATTCCTCCTTTCTGTGTGGCTGTTATTTGGAGGCTGATAAGCAATGAGCGTGTCACTGAGATCTTTCCACGTAAAGGAGCAAACAGCTTTTGTATGGTCAGATAGATGAGTGATGAAGCCCCATGGAGGTGACTTGGTAATGTTGAATACAAGCAGGGACTTTGGAGTTTCATTGTCTTCAGCATCAATGGTTGTGGTTGTAAAGGGGGTTAAAATAAATTGATCTACTTCCAGGATGAACTTTGCCATCAGGGCAGCTTTAGGTGTTTGATTGGGAATAGCGCCTTTAATCTGAACAGGGAGCCATGCATACTCAGTCTACAACAGGAAAAAATAAGACAACTAAAAGGACAAGGTAAAGCAAACAAAATAAATTCAATATTTCCGTTACCTTCACATAGCTAATTGGGGTACATGTTAAAGCAATAATTATTTCGAAAAGAAAAATTGAAACATTTTAATAAGAAAATGCCTACAATAAATGTTTAGACCTCATGAAAAGGTCTTCCAGGTTCACTAGTCTTATATGTGTGCTCAGTTTTGAGCTGAAATAACTCGCTTAATTTGATGTGAGTTTAACCAGTAACTTTGCCTGACAGAAACATGCACAAGTCATTAATTGTTATTAAATGAATGTGTTCACACAGCTCTTAACTTACTAATTACAATGTATGTTGAAGTCAGTGCGGGTCATGCTCTATAAAAAAGGTAGAATTATGCCAGAATTAATTTTGGTCTCAGGCTTAACTACTTACGCCTGCCAGTAAACAACCAGAGGTGTTTTTGTGTAGCCATAATGGTCTAATCACAGAGGCATGGAGATAATAACTTTCATTTGCCCAGCTGACAACGTTGTAAGAACTTAACAAGCTTTCAGGATTGCTATCTCTCTTCTGATGTGAAAAGGAGCAATGAATTTAAATTTTTTGAAAACCAGGAAGACAATCAGTCATTCTAAGGTTGCATAAAAGTCTACCTTGTGCAGAGTTTTGCTTCTGGTATCTGTGAGATCCAGCCTCACAGCAATATAATCGGTGTCAGGCGAGGGAGGGCCAAGGTGTTGATATCGAATCCCCACTCTCAGAAATTCTTCGCAGCTCATTTTCATGTTGTGAACGATGCTCAGTCCCAGCACGCAGCTCCCATTCCTGCACTGCTGGCCCACGCTGTGCTCTGTGACCCAACAGAAGCAATGGTGAAATAGTTATCAGGGCAGAAACCAACATGGGAAGCCTGTCCACATAGCTAAACTAACTCTGATAAAAAAACAGTGTGATGAGAATTAGGACTCCTTTCCTAACTTAACTTTTCCTGCAGGATTTTGTTCTCAGCTGACATCTTCCAACTGCAACCTCCCTTGGTCTCTTGGGTAGGTGCTGCCTCCAACAACTCTCTGTGTGTTTCCACTGAGTCTTGGCATGCCCAAAGCCGTCACATTGGTCTACAGGTCTAGGAGCCAAAAACAGACTCCAGTCAGGGGATTACTGACCTAGATCTGTGATCTGTGTTGCACCCCACACAAACTTCACTCCCTTTTAGTTTCCATGACAGCTCCAGCTGTTCATTAAACTTCATGTGACCCGCTTGTACTCAGCACATATGAAACAACCCACTGCTGCAGACTTCATCTGCTGGGTCTCTTTGAACCTGCTAACACAAACAACTAAAGCACATCATACTATGGTCAGGGAAGAAACTCTGTGGCTGATCTCCACGAAGCTGCTCTTGCTGCACTTCCCCGGTGATTAGCTGGCCATGAGCAGGCAGGTGGGTCTCCGAAGACACTATGGAAATGGTGCAATCCAGATTTATCTTCCTGTCATAGTCAAAAGTGAGGACGTTCTTGTCAATCACCCTGGACAGACCATAGCACTCAGGGACCTCCAGGGCACGGGAGCGCATTTTGATGATGTTACAGTCTGGCTCAAGTAACTGCACATGGAGGGTGAATGTTTCCACAAACGTTTCAGTTTCTGTAAACCTGCAGGTGATAGAAGGAAATTAATTATGCTTCAGCCCATCTTCTGTTGCTCTGTGAGTTTGGCATTGGCCTCACCTTTCTAACTGAATTACTTTGAACCACTTTCTCTCATGTTCCCTCAAACCTGAGGTCATCAGAGACCACCAGGTGCCAGACACTGCTGCCCACCTCCTCATACTTATGAAAAGGGTGTTTGTGCAAAGGAAGAGGTTACTCGTTGTGTATACGCAAGGCTCTGTGTCCCTCTCAGAAGGACAGCACAGAACATACAGTGCTCTGAAAGTACTGTTGTCACTTCCAATAATGAACAGAAAAATCACTGGGTTTCTGTAATAAACAAGCAATACATAATATTTGTTAATGCTAACAGACACATTGTTTGAGTGTATCTGAAATCCACTGTGACAAATGTTTCTGTAAATAGATGGGCACTTGTTGACTAGTGATGCTGCTACTGGATCTAAGTAGTTACGATATGTATGGCAGAACATGCCTTTGCTGTAAAAAAATGGACTGCTTGCTCTTCCTAAGGGCAGTTTTTCCCCTGGTAAAAGTGAAGTGTGATCTCCCGCCGCTGCTTACCTGTACAGCCTAAGCATGACTGTGTCTTCATCTAAAATCGGACAGCCATTGTGGGTGTATCTGACTTCATTAGGAAGGAAGTGACAGTCAAAAACCTATGAAGGAGAAAGAATAGACAAGTACTACACTAGAAAGGACATTAACTTGGCAGTTTCTGTTCCACTTCTGACTGTCAGGAATGCATCAGACTAAGGAAATATTTAATCTGTAGTTTATTTCTACGAATAAGTATTCACCTGTTCTGTGGTCTCCCAGAGAGAGCCAGAGCAACCACTTCAGTGTGGGACTGCTGGCACTCTGCAAGGGAACAGGTATCTAAACGTAATTGTTTCAGGCTGTCAAATCTGTCCTCCAGCACAATGAATTATTGGAGCACACACTTCTCTACCACCACAGCCTGTGGACTTATGAATGCAGTTGTATTCAGCAGGAGAACTGCACTGGATCTAAAAAGTCAGCAGTTCCTGGAGTATAATGTGAGATTTATTAGCTCTTGAAGTTGCTTGTGGTGGTAGCTTGATTATATGTTAAAACCTGCTTTATGGCCACTACCATTGGACTACAAAAGCATGATCCTGTGAAAACTCCCTGCTGGAAACTTTACTAGCTCAGATTTGTTACATGTTTTTGGAACACTGACTTTGTACCAGTAGCCTTTTACAAGATTAGATGTCATCTCCGTGTCATAGCAACACCCAGCCCCGATGTCAGTGTAATCTCACAGCAGAAAACAAACAGAATTTCCATATTGTGTCTACCAGATAATTCAAAAAAGACTTTTTCTTGTGATACACCTGATACGGGTGCAATTTGCAAAGACGGCTGGCCACAGTTTAACCATCTAAGACAAACACTTGTTTCGGGCTGGTTGTTTTATTTCATAGTTTGTTGAGTTGCAAAAATAGGCCATGAGGAAAAATGCCCGACCCAAATGGGAAAAGCATTTCTCTGGAGAGTTCAGACACACTCATTTTTTGGAGCAGGGATTTGGATTCTGGGGCATATGATTTTCATGTACTCACATATTGCAATTTGCAAGTTTGGCAAATTAAAATTCACACGTAACTATATTTCTTTATAGAGTTTAACAGCTGAAAGTTCCTAGCATTGATAAAGCCATGTCTGTGTTAACCTTGTGATAACAGGCAACCCCTGCACAGCCCATGCATAGATAAAGGATACTCACGTTTCATATCTACAAAGAGACAGGGCATATTCTTGTCACAAGAGGGAGAAACCCAGTAATTGCATTTGCCGAGGGTCTCACTGTGAAACTAAATATGGTTTTGACTCAGTTTTTATGGGCAGTATTCACACGTGATTAGTTCTTCTATGGGCTAAAGTAAAATCTGTTCAGTATTCACGAACAGATCTGATGATGCCATAACTAATATAATATAATATTAATATACATATGCAGCTGACTGACAAACTACTTTTTGCAAAGACAAGGTCATTTATTACCACCAGTCATTTCTTAAAACACACCAAAAGAATAATGAAAATGAAGTGGCTTGCCTGAATTACCTACATCTCCCCAACCACTTTGGAGGATGGAGAAATGGAAGGGGGATGTTAGTGAGATTCTGAAAAGTTGACTGGAAGTGCAGTACATAGAGCAAGTCTTTGGATGCTCTGACTTGCAGTGTAAAAATGAAGTGATATTTTAATTCCTAAATTACCTGTTAATGCGTAGTTAACTGAAGTGCATCATGACCACTTCATGGATTTACACTAGAGGATAGAAGAACTAGTGACCTTTGTTTTTTTCTAGCCATTACACAGAATTAGATCTTGCATCTTTCTATAATCAAAAAATAAAGAGGGTTTATCAGCTTTCATTCTTACTTGCAGTGTTCTCTTCCACTGAAGTTATTCTCAGACACTCAAGCTGTGTGGTAATTGTTCTGTATTCCTAGTGATTTCAAAATGTATTGCCTGCTTTTAACTTTCATCAGGAAGCACATTGTACAACGTGTTTTGGTTTGGTTTGGTTTGTTTATATAATGAATTAGTTGATTATCATTATAGTTGTACATATACATAGATTGACCACTCTTCCTACTGGCTAAAATAATCTTTGAATAATCCATAATATAAGGTGTTACGGAAAGTATGATTGATTTTATTTGTTGGGACTTCTTAGAAAGGAAGGACGAGAACAGTTTGTGGAAAAAAATTGCTTTCGTATGAAGAAGATTTTGACCATGTTGTGGCTGTTCTGTTGTGTATTGTTTTCATAAGTCATAGAAATATGTTTTGTTATTTTTCAGTATTTAACAAACAACTAATATGTCTTGTTATTACTTAATGTCTTTTCTGTCTTAGTACAAGCTAACATAAAGGAAGGTGATTAATTAACTATGTAGTCCTAAGTCCTAATATAAATAAGAAAAAAAATTAGGAGAAGTAGTTAAGTGGTGTGCTACCTTAAAGAAAAAGAAAGTACATTATATACAAAAGCCATTTAATCATAGATTCATAGAACCATAGAATTGTTTAGGTTGGAGGAGACTGTCAAGATCATCCAATCCAGCCATTAACCTGACACTGTCAATTCCACCACTAAACCGTGTCCCTAAGCTCTGCATCTATTTGTCTTTTAAACGCCCCCAGGAACGGTGCCTCAGCCACTTCCCTGGGCAACCTATTCCAATGCTTAACATCTTACAGTTTCCAGTAGTTTAATGTCATACTCTGAAGATGAGATTCTTCACTGATGTAAATCAGTGTAGAGCCCTCAAAGTCAGTGAGTTTTTTGGTGACATGCGGGTCTGGTGTCACCTGACCACGATGTACTGCTCAAGTGAAACATCCTTGTTTGTGTCAGAGAGGACGGCCTACAGCAGAGGGGATGATTTATCATATCAAATAATTTATTTCTTTCTAAGACTTCATTAGTTCCATCTCTTAATTGATAACAAGGGGATGGAAAATGAAGGACCTTTCCACAAATATCTGTTACCACTGACAGTCATTTTATATGTGTATAAGACACAATCTGCTTTGCAAAAAGAAACATCTGTTTTATGTTCCTAATACGTTTTCCTTTTACATGAATAGGCAATTCTAATTGTCTATAAATTCACTGAATAAGACAAAGGAGATCTAAATCTTTTCCTAATTACTGTAGAGCTTTGTTTCCTTCTACTTCAACTGCTTTTCAATTACAATTTATAATTAAATTGTCACACATTCATAGGATATTACTTACTTTAATGGCAGTAAAACAGATCAGACCAGAGACATTTTCTGGCTGCAGAATTTCCTGGCAGAAAGAACATGAGTGGCATGAGGAGGGCTGAACTCTAGCACCTTTCTTCAGGAATGGTGAAAGCTCAGGCAGCACTTTTCAGTGTCTGGCTAAGGATTTCACCATTTAAAACGGAAGCCCTCAACTTACAAATGCTGTCTTGCTCTTTCCCAGCAAGGAAGTATGACTTAGGATAACCAGACTGGCTATCTCACTGGCAGTCTCCCTGAGGGACCCTGCGTCGTGGTGTGTCTCTGGCACTCCCACCTCCTATGGCTGCAGAGAGGAGGAGAAGGTACCTTTCCTAATGGGATGGCACTCAGGCCTGGAGCCATGCAGTGGAGATGTTCTGGGCACCGCCAGCAGCCACAGCCCCTTTCCAGCCTGGTACCCCAGGGCCACCTGCCCAGCTGAGCTCACATCTCCAGTCGAGGTGTGCCTACAGGCTCCAAGAGCCACACTCGGCTGCCTGGGCTCACACCAGGGCCGTGAAAAGGCGGACACTTAGTGGAGGTGGGGTTAGGAGTGGGGAATGGCAAGGACCCTGGGTATTTTGGAAAATAAAGTATGGTAAGTGCACATGTCATGGGACCTCTGGAAAACTGCCTCTGACCCTATACTTGAAAAATGTCAGGTTGCAAAGGATAAAGCATTTTTTTCAAAATACTTGAGTCCTACGACATGTAGAGGCTGAGGCAGAAATTGAAAGCAAAGTCACTCAGACAGCCAGCTTGCCTACAGAAGAGGTTTGCCAGCAATGAGACATGTAAGTCTCTCTTGTTCTGCTCCTGGGCCAAACTAGACTGGGGAAGTGGAGAGGGGGCCTACAGTCAGGCCCGCTGTGCTGACAGAGTAGGCCCTGGGGAAGTCTCAGCAGAGGCACTGCACGTTTTGGGGCCAGTGTGTACAGAGGGTCACATGTTGCCCTGCTCATTGCCTCTTGTTTTGCCTGATGTGCCTCTGCTTCTTCCAAGTGCTGGTTCAGCTGAAGTACTCATCAGTGGTCTGCAAAAATAATGATGATGAACAACCCAGAAGCTTTGAAACATCTGCTGAGACTGGTGTTCCTGCATCTGCCTTCACAGACACCACCAGAAACCTCAGAGGGGATGTTTAAAACAATATACTTATACAAACATATAGAAGTGCATGCTGCATGGTACAATTAACAAAACTTTTCAAAAATAGACAAAACCTGTTTGGTCATGGTTCATTTTAAAACCATTCATCTTCTATCTCTACCATTACATCTTCGTGTCAAGTATTTCCAACTCCTTCCTGCTATGACTCAGGCAGGGAGATTGTAAGGCAAATAACTAGCAGAACGGTGATATGTGAAATACATTTCATTATTCCTACAAGCTTGAAATTTTAACAGAAAACATCTTTTTTTAAATGTATTTGCCATCTGCTAGCAATTTAGCTGTTGCAGATCAGAGCAAACAGTGTACACAATGTGCTTATTGTATCCAATGATTTTTTTCTTAATTGCTCCCTAAGTAGCTGCTTCGTGACTAAAATGCAAAATGGTCTAGTGGGCTATGCATTACCCGAGGGGCACTGGTTACTCTCACGGTAGAAGACAAGCAGCTGAGAGATGAGAGGGTATCTCCTAACCGAAAGTTTTGAAATGTCCATTCTCTGCTTGTGAAAGGACACTCTGACCAAACTCCCTTTTATGCACTCGTGTTACTGAGCTCAGTTTTTGTATTTAAGGGGTGCAGTTCTTTGTCAGCTGGCTGCTTCTAGCAAAAGGCTGAATCTCACAGGCCATTCAGTTTCATTTTAGTTACTATCCTAAAAATATAATTCAATACAGCAGCTTTTCCTAGTTTCTCCTACACCTGTGCACATGTGGACACTCAGAGCAGCTCAACAGAGCCCAAATACCTGTGGAGTTAGTTTCCCAACCCTTTGTGTTATTGGTTCATTAGTCACAACTTCTACTTTGCAGACATCCTTCTCTCTGGGGATGGAGAACTTGAGGTCATCTTCTGACAGGAAGACAGACTGACCCTTCATCACTTTCACCCCAAGGTTGACACTAATAAAGGAGGAGCAGGCAACTCTTAGTACAACAGGCAGCAGTAGAAACAACCAGATTTTCTCAAAGGGCTTCATATTATGAGGGGATGCCAGTTGTTTTCCACCAGTGAAAATGTTCTTAACAGAAGAAGTCTTCTCTTTCTCCACCAGCAGATTTTCACCATATAATGAAGAACGGCAATGTTAGTCACAAGTAGCAATGTGCCACATGTTTTCTATTAAGATGCACCCCCTGACTGAGATTTGGACAGGGGCCTTTCAAAATATCCTTGATATTTTACAACATTCATTGGTCAAGCCTGAGGAAATGATGAATGTCTTCTCAGAGTACTTTTTCAGGTTTGTTAATCCTATAAAAAAAAAAAAAAAAAAAAAGAAAAAACATTTATATAAGCCATTGAGCAATGGTTGGGGGAAAAAAACGACCACACAAAAAAGTCCCACCATTTATTACAATTGCAGCTCATTTCAAGCAGCAGATTAACTTCACCTTTGAATACTATTAAGTGCACAGATGCTCCCTCAACGGATCAGCTCTCAGTATGAATTCCAGGCACCTTCAATCTCTAAGCACATACAAATACTTGCTGTGCAGGATTCTTTGTTACTGGCTTTTTTACTGCTGGGCTGAGAAGATATTAACAAAAGGGTATGAGCATCCAAGTAATTTCAAAGCGAAGGAGTAGGCATTCACTAGATTTGATGTACATTAAAGTGGGATAAAAGGAGAGCGGCCTTTTGTTAAATCTATTTTTGCTTTGCCATTGAATGTGGGGGAAAAAATTCCTTCAGTTTTTTGTAAATTTTTAGTGTCTTGACTACTTATCTGCACAGTCTAATTTAACCACAACCCTACCACCAACAGTGAGCTTTCCTGAAAGTACATAAAAAGACAAATCTATGTATCTCTTTGTTGCCTTCATTATTGTTAAAGGATAAGTGTTTGATGTTTCCAGTAGGATGACCTTCTGAACAGCCTACAGTTGTATGCATATGTCCACCCAGTTTTACATTTAACTGAACAACAAACAGCAGTTAAAAATTTCTTTAAAATTGTTCACTTCCTAAAGTAACACAAGACAGGTGCACTCACTTCAGCCCAGATTCAGGATTGAAGACACTGGAATTAACATATGTTTCAGGTTAGATATATGCTGACTATGTAGTCCGGTCCACAAATCTTAACTGATTTTCTAGTTTTTTATCTGAAAATCTTGCACTTGATCTAAAAATTATGCAGCCAGATCAGTCTGAACAAAATATGAGAGGAAATGTAGAATTCTAGCCAGAGGAAAGGGAATGAAATTCATGGTTGAGGTTTTTTAGTGTGTTCCAGAAGCAAATCAAAATCTCGATTAGTTTTAAGAAAGTTTACTTACACAGACAGCTTTTACTAAAATACAGATATGTAAATATACTTCCTAATTTTTGTTTCTTTCTAGTGGGATGGGTACGCATAGTGCTTCACTGAAATGAGCACATCTGAGACAGACCTCCACTTCCTAAAATTCACAGTTTTGAAACACAGTCTTCAATCCTGTAAAGGACAACTTGGAAAGAGGAGGAGGAAAACAGATTATGCTTCAGCTTCCAAGTGAGAAAGTATGGTTTGCAGCAAGTGCACCCTTTTAACCTGAATATCTGACTGGCATTTGTCACATAATGCATGGATTGCTAGCATTTATCAAATATTATCTATGTTTCCTTTATATATATATATATGTGTGTTTCAGGTATACTTATAGGCTTAATGAAACAATGATGTGCATGGAAAATATGTTAGAAAAATCAGTGGTTTTAAACTAAGCTATTTACTCGTTGACTTTCTCAGCGTTTGTCTATATGGCAAAACACCTGAACCAGCTCCAGGTGTACTGTGTGCCCACAAGCTCACAGAAAGCTACCACCTTCTGTCCCAGAAGCAAAATAGCCATGTCAGTTCAGTGATACATCATATATTAGTCGTTATTCCTCAGTGGGGATGGAGCACATGATTTATGAGGAGAGGCCAAGACAGTTGGGTTTGTTCAGCCTGAAGAAGAGAGGGCTTATTGATGGTTTTAGACATACAATAGAAGAGTGCAGAGAGCTGGAGGTGCACAGCAAAGGGACAAGATGCAACCCACAAAATTCACAACAAGGGAAATTCACGTTAGATAGATATTAGAAAAAAGAAAAGCCACAGTGAGCATGATTGGTGGAACAGCTTTCCCAGAGGGGCTGTGGAGTGTCCATCCTCAGAGATATTTTAAAAACAGCTAATCAGGGCCCGAGCAGCCTGACGTAACTTTGAAGCTGTACTTGCCATAAATGCTGGCTGTGCTGAGAGAAAGGGGTGGAAGCAGTTACCTGCAGAGTACTTTTACACCCTAAATCGTGTGATGACTCTAAGCTGGAATGGGAGAGCTGTTTGGCTGCCAGAACCCAAGTTAAATACTTCGTGCATTTTTGCAAAGCACTGCATTGTGCCCCGCAAACCATCCAGTAATTCCCATGAGATCAAAAATATAAAAACATACTGGTGTTAAAAATGTGGTGACAAAGCCAGAGATGTCTTTCACCATAATTAGAGTTAACCTGGCCAAGATGAACCTGAGATTTGGGAGCCTGGAAAACGAATATACCTCAGGTTATTTGGAGAAGGGATATTCTTCTTGGCCCCTGATATCACCCTGAAGACATGTCCAAGGCGTTGTGCAAGGGACATTCAGCCAGGGGAACTATGAGAAGCTCCTCATCTGCTGGCAGACCCCTGCTCTGCTCTGCAGATGAGCCCAGGGGAGAAGGCAAAGGGAGAAGGGGCCTCTGAAGAGGCCGTGGATGTGACTCTGAAGAGTTAACAGAGGGACAGACCAGACTGGGGACAATTTAGGGGAGGGTTACAGAGAATGCCAGATGTGGTTTGTTAAAAATCTCCTCCAAGTACCATAAGAACTAGTTTTCCCTCAGGGCTGCTGGTGCACATGTGAGAAATGATGCAATGGCTAATTACAAACATCAGCATTCTCACCAAATACAACTGGCGATTCTAAAAAAGATTCTAAAAAAAAAAAAGATAAGAAGAAGAGGAAAGAAAAATTGCCCAAAAGGAACTCAGACACTGCTGTAGAGTTACCATCACAAAATATCAGACAAAACTTTGCAATTTGTCAAGTCTTCATTGCCTTTGGGAATATGGAGAACAATGTCAAGTGCTTTAGAGTATCCATGAGTTATTGAAAGCTAGATGGCTTTCCAACAGCAGACTCTGGAGAAAGTATACATCTGTGCAGGACCCATCCAGAAGTACATGTAGAAACCCTCAGTTGTGCGTCTCTAGGTCCACATTAGGTAGATCTTCTATTTCAGATTATTTTTGAAAAACTTTTTTTGTCATTACAATTCCTGCATAAATGAAATTTACTTCAAAGAATGCAAATATTAATACATTGGTGGGAAGGTTTCCACCACTTCTTCTTTACTGAGAAGTCATAAAGGTACAGATCCCCGAGTCTGATTCTGAGGAGGGCTAATATGTGAATAAAGACTATTCCAAATTATTCAGATAGCTATCTACCAGCGCAAAACAACTGAAAAGAAGATCAGAAACAGCACCAGTAACTCTCAGTTATAATACCTAAAACCTGACTGAAAAATATGAAATCACTAGTGACCTTGAGCCAAGTCTCAATGACATCCAAAGTCTTCAATGGGGTTTGGATGAGACCTTAAGAGTTTCTTTGTGACTGACAAAATATCTGGTTGCCTGGGAGATTTCACTGAACAATTGCATTCAAAATTGCCCTCTTCTTTTGCAAACCTTGAAGAGGATTATGGAGGGTTGTTGTTGTGGGCTGGGAGCTGGACTGATTTGTTTTAATGAACACCAGAAACAGTTTACAAGAAACAGAAAGAACATAGGATTTTTTTTCGAGAATGGAATTAAAGAAAAAAAAAAAGAACAGCGTTCCACAATTTCTAGGAAACCAGATGAATATTATTACAGTAGCTAAAATTAGCCCAGGGCAATGAAAGGATCCCGAGCTATTAAATTAAGGGGTTGTCACTTCAGAATGTGCAATTAACACATGCGCCCCTTGGACTGTTTGCTATTTAATGTTTTTGTTCCATGCACTACAAACAAGGATTATAGGTCACAGAAACTAAGTATTCAGCAAGGTATTTGCTGAGTTAAGGAATGGCAGATAACAGTTCCCTTCTTTTTGTTTTTGCTTTCGCAGTTTTTGTCTGCGAACAGAAGTCCTGTGCACTTTTTGACAAATCCTGTACACGTTTTAGCAAAGTAAGGAAACAGTAAGTGTTGCATTGCATGGTCAATGAGTAGACCTTTCTTTATGAGGGAAAACAGCTGAAGGGTGTGAAGCACATTAGACATATACAAGTTAATAACATTTCTTTGTTGTGCTTTGTTTCTTTGTTGTATTAAAGCAGAATATTACAAGGTAGAAAAAAAAGTTTTCCTCCATTCTACCCTCTTTCACATTATAGCTGTTTTAACAGCTATAATCAGATTCAGACCTAGTACAGTTCAAATTGACAGAGATTATTTCTGACTCCAATGTTCATTCTCAGTGTGATATTGTCACTGTCATACACCAAGTAATGAGTCACCAAAACTCAGGATATTAGGTAGTGGAAACTGAGTGCGGAAGTATCCCCATGAGCTGACAGGTCAATATGAGACTGAAAGCATATTTGACATTATGCAAAGGCAGACAAGTAGTAGAGTAGAAAAATCTGAGAATATGGATAAAACATACCATAAACACTATAGAGCTCTAACGCCAAGTACTGCAGCTGAACGCAAGGCTGAAAACTGAAATGTTCTTTTCCACGGGGTTTCTCTGTAGTCCTTGCTGAACCCTTTTAATTTCTGCTCCTTCTGAGACCCCCCTTCAGCATCAACCAGAAGTTGCAAGGCCAGAGGGGATTCTGTGTAAAGAGCAGTGTTCCACTCTTTCCCATTAGACAGAGCTAGGGCGTAGAGGGGCAGATGGGGAGGCTCAGATAGAGATAGACAAGAAAATAAAGGGAAAGAGAAACACTGAGAGGAAGACTTTAAAACAACCAAGAGCAGGGATACTTAACAGCCTGACCTTCAACCATTATACAACATACTTTTCAAAAGGCAGAGTAGGTCATTCGCAGAATGAAACAAAAAAAAAGAGCTATTGATTGTGGTTGCCCCTTAAAGGCCATCTTGAAGACAATGCATTGCTCCCTTTTAAGTGTTAAAGAGATCTGCTTATATTGTTAGAAGTACTTTAAATTTAGAGATAGAGATGCAGATTGCATTGTTAGCAGATGCTTCTTATACTGAAGACAACTGCAAAAGCAAATAAAAACAAGTCTTGACTTTTGTTTAATAAAGATAAGAGACTAACAGCTAAACTGTGTTTTCTGAACAAGTAAATATTTTCTCTTCAAAAGACCAACGAAAACGTCCTTGTCATCTACTCTTTTAAGCCCAGAAAACTGTCTCATATAACAGCAGTTGAGAAGATAAAGTGATTTTTTTT
>Ga0181612_108898_pt1 | contig 13668 bp, 7 predicted proteins | sample HoacroProtozoa21_FD_119630 | JGI IMG/M metagenome (GOLD analysis project Ga0181612, IMG submission 119630) | Hoatzin crop microbial communities from Cojedes, Venezuel. Combined Assembly of Gp0051906, Gp0051904, Gp0051908 | reverse complement strand
TGAGTTTCTTGCTTCTCATGCTAATTAATTAGTTGGTGATAATCACCTGTTCTGTTATAGGTTAACTTGGCCTTGCTTTCCATGTAAATTAGCATGCATGCTCCTTACAGGTGTGGGGGGGAAGTCTTTTCGGTCTTGAGTTGGATGTCTCGATCTCCCCCTGCTGCAGTTACCTCTGTTTGACCTCATCTAGGTGCAGGACTCTTGGAAAATGGGAGTTGGGTATGGAGGCAATTGAAAGTGGTCTTAGATTTACCAGAGTAGCGTTGGACTGCAAGGGCCTCCCCTTCATTCAGTGCCTGACCGTCAGGGGCCAGGATGTGAAGTCCCTTTGCTCAGGTCAAGTGCTTATCAGCACAAGATAAGCACAACATTCAGCCTCTGATTCTGTATTCAACACTTACAGGCTTTGTCCTTCACTTTAACACCTTAGACAAATCTTTGAGGCATTTACCCTTGCATTGTCTGGACCCTTACAGGCTCTGAGCAACTTTATCTAGTTGAAGATGTCCCTGCTCGTTGCAGGGGGTTTGGACTAGATGACCTTTAAAGGTCCCTTTCAATCCAAACTATTCTATGATTCTTTCCTCTCTCCTTCCCAGCCTAAAATGACAAACTCTCCCAAGTTAATTATCAGTAGATTATACTGACAGATTAGAATGTTACAAAGATCAAGCATGGTCCTTAAAAGACAATCATGTATCTCTTCTGCTGGACTTGGTGTTCCATCACAGTATTAAACAGAACTTCTGACGTCTTAATTTTCAGTTGAGCATTGCATTGAGTATTTGAAGATAATTTCCTGTGGCACTGAAAATCCAGCAGACACTTTTATGCCAGTTACTTGTCTGGAAGGCAGCATCTTTATGCCTGAGTATTCCACTTAGGTGAATAGAATCGTTCCTGACTCATAGCAGAGACGCTGACGTCAGGGTGGCTGGTCTTGTTTATGAAGAACCAAACTAAGACTCAGTACATCTGTATTAACTTACTGATGCTGTCCTGAGTAACTTAATTTCTCCACCTTTTCTTTTTGCATTTGTAAAATTATACTTCATCCTTCTTGTCTGTTTGGACTCAAGTTGGAAATGAAAGTTTGGCATCAAAATTTTTGCCAGCAGTCTTCCTTTGACTGGGATTTGGAGCTGGAGTCATTTTGATCTTTACGATCACCTGATGTTTTTTATTTTGATGTTTTTTTTCCCCTGCAATTATTTTTTCCTGCTACATTGGGTATATGATAAACTATGTCATTTGGTTGAAAAATATTTTTCTTTCCTACATTGCTTCAGATAACAGAATTGAGAGCTAACTGATGTCAGTATTACAGTGAGTAGAGATTGCTGTTCTTAAACCTGTCATGCTGGTTACCAAAATTGCAAACCATTGTCTGGTCTAGAATACTTCTTTGCAAATGGTCAAAAGACTGCGTTATTCTATGTTCGAAGGAAGCAGCCATCTACTGTACCATTTCTTCATAAGGAAGAGAAAATCAGTGCAGAAAGTGTAATTAATTTATGAATTATGTCTGTAGCACAGGACATTTGTTTTGCGTTAAATTTTACCTTAATGCTTCCTGAGCATTTAAGATATAGATCACTTGCACCAAGATTTCCAGAGCAGTGGACTCTGTTTTATCAGACACAATATTCCTTGCCCTTTTTCAGAGGGTACACATGTTCAGGATAAAGATATCAGAAGAATATTTATTAGGACTGCAAAGAACAGAGGCTGTGAATTACGGCAAGGGGAGCTGGTTTATCTACAAAAACTCCAGTGAGGCAGCTATAGTTGGAACAGGTCACCTAAAGCTAATGTGTGTTCCTTGTAGCCAGGTGACAGTCTCTACACAGTGTTTGTCTTGTATATTTGACTTCTTGCAAGGTCACAGATAGCCCTGGTAATACTGAGAACATTTGGCTTCAAGTTCTTTTCATGTTGCTGAGAGAGATCAGTGTGGTCTCCCACACACAAAAAAAAAACCAGAGTAGAATTCCAAGACTTTCTGTGAAGGGCAAAAAATAAATTATATGCAGATTTTGCTGTTGATAGTGTGTTTTATTTTTCCTTATTCTCTTTGACTGGGTGGTAGAAATTACACACAGAAATTTCTACTTTTAAAATCATTGAGTTCCTCCCCCTATCTCCCCCAGCACACTGTCCCTTTCCTTTGTCAATCACAATGTGACTTTAACAAAGAAAATATTTGGATTGTTTTGATATTTGTTCAGGAGGACATTTTATTCACCTTTGGAAAGCATGTAAATTATTAAAGCCACCCCTGAAACTCTGCAATTGAATGGGACTTCTAATCCTTCTTTGAAAATATAAATTATTCATTGTAGGATTTAATTTAAAAGTTGGCTGTGTGGTTCACATAGTTGTTTACATTGCATTCTGGTGAAATTGAAAGCACAAATGAATTCCACTAGGTTTTGTTAGAGACCTTCTGACTCAGTGTATCTGAAGGTTGTCTTTCTATTTCTTTAAATATACAATCCCTTTGTTTTGACTTCCTGTATCAAAATAAAATATAGATAAAAAGAGCACGTTGCTAAGTGCCTTCAGCAGTAGCATTTCACTGAATGCTGCCATCCATTCACACTGCCCACAGTTGCCTTTTGGATGAGAAACATCCAAGTAAAATTGATGTCTGAAGTGGTAGTACTATTATTTCAGTACATTATGTTTCATCATGGGTAAGAAATAAACTGATGTGCTTAGACCCTGTTAATTTAAAAATACTGAATGGTTTATATCATTTTTTGAAAGAGGAGTAATAGCATTTGTGGGCTACATGAATTTTGTTTGGATAATTTTATCCAGTGTAAATGCCCTGCTCCTCCATCTCTGTTCCATTTCAATGTCTTAAGATCATTATTGTTATAGCTTAATGCTAAATTTACTGAACCAAGTGAGCAGTGTATCTTCTGTTTTATGCTAGTGTTGAATGTTGTAGAGCTGGACATAAGAGCTCAGTACCTAATACTGAGAGTATTATAAAGTATATATACAGAGAGACTGTAGAGCTCAGTACCTAATACACCCTCCCCAACATGCAGAGATGAACAAGAGCACACATAGAACAATTTCTTAGAGACTGTTATGGCAAAGGAGAGAGGGGTTAGCTAACTGTCTGATCAAGCTTGCTGTTTCTTAGTGTCTTCTAAAAAAAACATCAAGGAAAAGTAAGCAGAAAAGTCAAGGACAGAGTCAAAATAAATAGTATGAAAGCATGGCATCCAAAATCAAGCATATACCTTTATGTCAACCTTATAGCAAACGAATGTAAAGAGCAAACAAATTAAGGAGGATATGCTGCTTTATGAAATCTGGAGATTGTTTCTCTGATTCCATTACAAATTTTCATGAATTTTTATATGTTATTTTTAGTGCTACAGGAATGTTTTAAGTATGCAGGGCTGTATTATACCACTTCAATATATATATATTTTTAGATAGTATTTATCTCCCTTATTCCAACGAGAGTCATGTACCTCAGAAATAACTGGTCTGGAGAACAAAACTGACTGTTGTCTTGAATATATAGGATTATGAAGCTGAGAGAGGCTCTGTACAGGTTGGGCTACATGTGAGCATGACACAAGGATCAGCTGTGTAAGTCCAATTCAGAGTGAATGAGACATGATAATTTTGTGAGAGTTTAGAGAAAAATAGTCAGAGCAGCCAGGATTCTGTATTTAACTTGGTTTAGCTAAGATCAGAATATGGCACACTGCTGGCTGACTGTTTCCTCCAAGTTCACTCCAGTGGTGTTCTGCTTTAAACTAATTCCTGTTGTTTTTCTGACACAAGTTTCAATGCATGCCACATCTGTAGCATGATGTTATAGTATGATTTTTGTCTAAATGCTTGGTCTCAAATTGCTGCTTCCTTTTGATCATCCATACATTTGTGTTTGTCTAAAAAGTGTAATGTTGCAACCAGCTGTCACGCTGCCAAGCAGATTTACCTTCTACAGTCCTGTGCAAGTGTCCCCGCTACGGGTCAAGAGCAACCACATGCAGACAGTTTTTATGTCTCTCTGTCATTTCACATCGTGTTAACATGTTTGTCTTTCCTCCTTTTTAAAAAGAAGGAAGTTTATTCAAAATGTCAGCTGAAATAATCAAAGACCTGTGATTGAGGAAAGTGAGTGCAGAGAACACTATGAGATTATTATATGTGTCAGTGCCTCTGAGAACTAACTGAGGTTGTGGGGGTTTGTTCTATTGCTTTATCAAAATGGGGTGTAAGTGAACACTTCTTTGGAACTTTCAGGAACTTAGTGCATTTCTTGTCTCCTTTAAAATACATTATTTTATTAATAAATACAACATTCAATTTTATTTTTCTGAAAGAATCTTATACTGTGTGCAGCATTTCCCATTACAGTCTCACTAACGATATTTACCTTCTGCAGTGTTCTGGAGCTGACAGAAAATGTCATTGTCTTCCCCAAAAGAATTTTGTCAATTTCAGTGAAATGTGCTTAAGTAGCTTTGCATGGGGAGAAAAGAAGGAAAAAAATATTTCTGTCCTCAAAAAATAGGTACTGTAAGGATGTGATGGAAAATTGTAAAGTACAACTTTAATGTTAGAATGGGAAGTAAACACGTTTGGGGATTTTGTTTGTTTTTCTCAAACTTTCTGAAAGTGGGTTCTTGGTTCTGTCAAACATTACAGATGACATCTGCATAGATGGGAAAATGGTTCTTTTTCTCTATTTGTTGTTTAATACCTTTACCTGACTGCCTTTATGACAGTACCAATATTCCATAATCTCCAGGAGTCTGTCTTTATTGACTGTAGAATACTTACTATAGCATTTTACTGTATCTTTCTGCCATCAAATTTGTAGTCTTTTACATTTATTTTGGTATTTGGTCTTTTTTTTCTTGTATACCTCTGATTCCAGTGTATGGAACACACCTTTGCCAGTGGTTTTCTGCCACGTCTGAAGGAACCCCAGTGATTCCTTTTGTATATTCTTCTAGCTGCTCCTTAAATTTGATTATAACATTCACTGTATCTTCAAGCATCTAGCTAGAGCCTGTCAAATATGCAAGTTTGCTATCCTAGAGTACTCTCATGTGAATTCTTAGGTTGGTCCTTTCAAAATCTGTTATGTAAAACACAATAAGGAATACTTTCCTGTAGTTGTAACCAACGTTAGGTTCTCTAGGCAAAAGATAAAGCAACATTAAAAAGTAACTCACACTGTGAATAATTTTCCCACCTTCCCAATGTAGCCATGTCTATGGCCTGGGCAATATATAGCATTTCCAATCTCAGCATAAAACGCCCTCTGATATTTGGTATTAATACCTATGGAATCAAAAGAAGAGTTGAACTGTGAACATGTGTTGTGAATGCTTTAAATTCTGAAAACAAGGAAAGTTAAGTGGATTTTCTGGCTTCCAGATTATACTTTCTGGAACAGTTTCTATTCGAAGGATATCATACGTAGTCTCTAAGGACTTGGCTTATGGCTGAGGTTTCAGGAAGCAAACCTCAGAAAATAAAAACACCAGATCAACACTACCAAGTCAGAGAAACCATTATGTAGCCTGTATCCTTTGGCTAATAGCAGATGTCTAGGGAAATGTGCAAGATCAGAACAAGTACGTAATGATACTGCCCCACTTACTCTCCCAACATCCAGCGATTTGTAGCTCAACTATTATTGAACCAAAGGTGGCTTCTTTCTATGCTTCATCTGTCTGTCCAGTTGTTTTTATTCAACCACTGTAAGCTTCTAGTCTCAGTAATACCCTTTGGTTGAGGCTGCAAGTACAAACAGTGAGTGTTAGGTTAGCCTAAGCTTAGGCTCAAGCATATGACAAGCTGTAGATTTCTTGAAACTCCTGTCTTCTTGTGTGGTAGCATATCCATCTGTGAGTGAAACTCCTCAGATATATATATGTGTTTTTCTGATTTACTGTAAATGCACATGACAATTACACTCTTGCTTGAATTAACATCTTAGTTCTTGCATGCTTAACTGGCATTAACATTTCGGAGCACAACTACACAAACATTTTTGGTAACAAATTTTAGAGGGGGGAAAAAGTATTTTCTCTGAGCTGAAATATTAGTGTATTGGCTTTCATACAGATTTTCATCAAGAAGGCTTTTGAGGCCTTCAATGAACTCTGAAGAGAGAAATAGGGGTGCTTACTGTGAAACAAGTTGGGATTTTTAATAATTTTTAAATTTTTTTATTATATAAAGGTGGACAAAACACTATAGTACTAATCTGCTGTGAGAGACGGGCAAATTCTGAATATCTCATAGCTGCTGCAGGACTGATTGTTTTTATTTAACCACTAGGTTGCAATGCTTTTGACTAAGTGATTGTGTCTCCTTCACCATACACTAACAAGGCATATTTTAAAATGCTTATTTCATTGTCAGAATTATGCTCCTCTCTGTGCTTTGCAGAACAAGTACAGATGAGAAAGACCTTATACGATTCTTTAGTCTTCCCTTTTGATCCTAAAATAGATGATACTAATAACACTAAAAGACTTACAGTACATGAAGAATTTTCATCTTCCTTTGCTTAATATACACCTCATACACACTACTGATTTTCCTGATATGCTGTTTTATATATCTCACAGGATTTCTCAGTGTGTTCTGGGGCTATTTCAGTAATTATATGTTTACAAGTACAGGGGAAACTTTTCTCTGAATCTTTCTATCTGTGGGAAAGGAGCCATCCAATAACAATGACACAGTAGTTCTTGCCTCTGTGAAATAGGATCGCTGAAGTATACAAGGAGACCAAAAGACTATTCAGGTCCTGAGAACTGGAGGGAAAGGACAATTTCAGGTTGTATTGGGTAGATACAGAGTGATTATGAACTATTTATTACTGTAGAGAAGGACCATATTTTTGTTAGGAACAGCCAAAAAAAATGGATAACAAATGAACAAAGACAATGCTTTGATTTACAATGCCATCAAGAAGCTACAGTTATGAGTAGAAAACAGAGCAAGGACTCTATATGTTGATCCCCGAAAGGTATAAACAAACATTAAAGCTAGACTTCTGGAAGTGATTAATATTTTTACAGTGGGTAGCTATTGTAAACTAGAACAAGTAGAGACAGCGTTCCTTACTTGTGCTATGTCTGATTCTGAGGCACTTTAAAAATCATGGTTCCAAAGTGTGGAAGAAAAATTTCAGAAGCACCTGTGTTTCGTTTTGCGTAGCAACAAAAACACTTGAGAACATAAGCCTAAGTGAAAGTACTTCGGGTCCTTCTAGAATTAGTACTGTTCTGCCTTGGGCATAAGGTAGAGACCTAGGTCTAGCACACAGTTACACATGGCACAGAGCAACAGGGAAAGATCAGTCTGGGCCCTGAAAGTAATAGTCACACCAGTGTATATTTAAACTTAAGGTTATAATGCATTTCAAGGGCACAGCCATATAACAGTAATATGCAATTCTCTTGATTATGCTGCTGCAGGAGAGTGGCTATGTTCATGACTTCAGCTGATGTGTTTAAGACACTCAGATGACAAAAACCTGACAATGTTGAGTACCTTACAATCTTTCAGCTGCTTTAATGGCCTAACTCTCACTACAGAACTCTGACTTCTATAAATCTCATGTTAAACTAGAGAAGGTGGCATTGAGATGACCATTTCAAAATCAATGGCAATATGCCAGATTGTGCTCAGTAGATATGGTGTATTCAAGCTTCCAGTGTTTATACTTCTCGATGTGAGAAGAAAATCTGAGCTGGTGTCAAAGAGGCTTCACAGCAAGAAAGATCACTGAAACAATAGTAATTTCTGAAGGATTTGAATTAACTTACACTTTTATACACCCTGTTGTAGCCGAAATTGCACATAGGATGTCTAACAGTTAACAGAAGTTCTAAATTAATTTTACTCATTTTTTTCATGTCAGCTTTGGAATGGGCTTGAATTCTATGTTGACTTGTAGTAGCATCATTTTATGATTTATGTCTATGAAAAGTTTCTATCACAGAAGTATGTGGGGAAAACTGAATAATGTAGTTATTTCTTTTTCCTCAGATTTCAGATCTGCAGGGGTTTTTCTCACTTACCAAATTCAGCAGGTATCAGAGGCTAATGCTGCATCACAGTTGTATGTCATCACTTCTTGTGATAAAAGATCCTGCAATCAGAACTTTGTTGATAATTCTGTTGGTGGTGGACTTTTTTTTAAATAAAATGTAAATTGCATGTTTTACCTTTAAGTGGCATGTTCTTCCATACCAAAGAAAGTAGCAGTACTCAGGTCTAGTATGTATTCCTTATGTATAGCCTGGTGATCAATACGATGCATATCAGAGAGCTATATGATATTATGCAGCTTGCTCTAAAAAGAACAGATTGTTGCAGGGTTGAGATTCATACACTGGGAAAACAAATTCACAAATATCAATTCAAACAAGTAAGTAGTTGGTAGAAGCCAAGCAAACCCTTGATCTGCTGTATGTCTTGCACTGTACATAAGACAAAGAGAAGCCTGTAATATTACATTGTACATTATACATTTAGGAAACATAAGAAGATGCAAATATAAGACACCCTGGAAAATCTTTTCTTAAATCAGTGAGAAGATTAATTGATCCAAAAAACATTAATTTAGTCTTTGCCAAAATTAGGAAAAAGCAGATTGTCCCACTTTGCACACTGAATGAATTGATTGATTTCGGTTAAGAAGTGTTCCATACCTTGAGTAAGAATGAAAAGAATTTGTGCTTAATGAAGTGAATATCAATTTCCTAGGAAAAAAAGTTTGTACAATGAATTTGTGTAGAGGTAAGCTGATAACACTAGCAATAAAGATATAAAAGTTTGCCCGTTTTGGGAGGGTGGTGAGAGCAGCTACTCAGTTTCCTGATGAGATATAATGTTTTCTAATTACAATACTTTCCTACATCATTATCTGGAAAATTTGAGTAGTATTGTGTGTATGATACCAATTTGGCATGAGAGTGTTAGTATCTACAGGAGATGTAAGTTGTGTATTTGTAAGCACTGCCCACTTTGATTGCACATTTTATTCTAATGCAGTTTTGCACTCATGGATGCAATCACACATTTTAACTTTTTGTGCTATCTATTAGATTATGTAGAAAGATAAAAGATTTTCTTCAAATCTTTATCATTAAAATATATATATTTTACTGCTCTATTGATAAATAGCATTTAATAAATTGACAATATTAATAACTTAAAAGCTATATACTGACAATCATTTATAAATTAGGAAATTTTTTTACTGAAAAAGATAAAATTATGAAAAGCAATTTTTCCTCTAAGATCTTGAAGATTTTGCTCTTGAAAATAAACATTTTTGTTTTTTTCAGGATAAAATGACTTTCTGTTTATTGTATATCAAAAAGATTTGAAATGGAAGCTTTCTGAACCCATCAAAACATTATTTTTGTACGGAATAGTAATTTATTAATACTTTTATTTTGTTCCATTTTCCTAATCACAGTGGGGAGAACACCTAAACTGTCAGTTGTCTTTTTTTTTTTATTGAATGGAAAATCAGTTTCTTAATTACCAAAAGCTCTAGTTGAAGTCCCGCACAATTTTTAACCCTTCCTACTTCCAAATTCCTAAAGCTAGCGGGCTAACCAGCTGCAGAAAAATTACATTTAATAAAGATACTATTAATTTCGATAAACTTTCTCTAATGAATTATAAAAGTTAAATTGGCACTTCTCAAACAGTTCCTTGCCTTGAAATTTTTTTTTTTACAACTGTGAATTCAAGAGTGGCTACTTGCAAATAAGCTTCTATAATGAAGGTAATATCTTACAGCATCTTTTATCTGTAGCAATTTTGAAAATTCTTATTTGCACAGACCCCTACTTTTGGTATGAATAGTGCTGTATATTTTCCTGTATACTGAAAGCTTGTTGTCATTATTATTGTGTAAAATACTTGTGTATTTTCCATGCTTGGCACTGGCAGTATAGATGTGCTACGTGGTAGTTTTTCATTGTGCAACAGTGCAGTGAAGCGTTAAAGACTGCTCTTGCCTCCCTCACCACTACAGGTCTTTGACCTGTGATGCTGTGAGAAGAGCATTAAACAGCCCAATACCATAAATGGGATGAGGCCTACAGTGGAGGTCCCCAGTTAAAGAAATTTATTCTCATGAAATTATAGAGCGTCAATTTAAGGTAATCCAAGGAAATGAAAGGACAACTTAAAAGATTTCTTCTTTGTATATTGATTTTTACTTAAAATGGATTTGTGATATTTCTATCATCATCAAGTTTGTTTATTTAAGCTTTTTCTCAAGGTATTTGTTTAATAGTTGAACATAACATCTTGGAAATTAAATATGTCCTTGTAAGAGAATGTGGGCCTGAGCCAGGCTGTTTAAAATTTAGGCTACATAAACAGGAGAAAATTAAACATTGAAATGTTCCAGGCACTGGAGCTTGATTGTCATATTGATAAATTGTTGGAACAGTCTGGCTCTGTTTTGAGCTACAGGCTTGCAAATGGTTCTCATGTGCCATTTAGGGGTATGCATGGTCAGGGGCCGCTTCCAAAAGGCAGTTTGGACATGGTCACCTCCTCTTAGCGCATAAGCGAATTTACAGAAAAAGCCATGATAGCTTCAGTGCCTAAGGATGCTCCTGAATGCATTAAATATGTTGGTGTAAAAGTAGCTTTGCAATCTGTGACACTTGTACAAGGGAAAAGAAGAGAAAGCAATATATATAAAGCTGCTTGTTTTCACAGAGTATGTTGCAGGGAATTTTCTTTAATTTTTATCTTAGGCGAGTGGTGGTTACTGTCCTGTGTGACTGGGTGTGGATGAAGTATGTCAAGCCTAAAGAATATCAGAGGTGGGGAATGACCATTTTGTAGGGTGTGACTTTTTCAAAATCAGCAGAATTTATGATAGATTTTAGAGGAAAGTGATATTCCTCCTGTTTTCTGTTGAAGATGTAATCCTTCTGCATTAAGATGAGCTGGACAAATTCCAAAGGGAAGCTGGTGTAGATACTTGCTGTATCGTCACTATCAGTCCATAAACCTGCTTAAACCAGGTTTTTGGTACTTTGTCCTTTGTCTCTATGTACACCTACAGCAGCAAACTTACAATCTCTCACAAATCTCTCCTTGTCCCATAACATTACTTTTCCAGCTCCTTTCAGCTTCTTTAAATGATGTTATCGTATCCTTACTTCCTTCTCTTGTTCATTAAGTACTTTCTTGGTAAGTTGCAGTGAGTGCTGTGGCCAACTTCAAAATACATGTAGTCTAATTATCTATGCATTTAATGACTGGCTAACTAAAAGGTGAGGAGAATTGATAATGTTGAGCTTAGATCACATGCTTTCCTCCTGGGCAACACAAAATTAAGCCTCCTCTACGCCATTAAGAAATACGTTGTAAGCAGCTTGTGGTTTCTGTACATCTTGCCCTCCCGCTGCCTCCTTTCAAAAGTGATTGAAATGACCCGAATATCAAAATTTATGAGATGGGGAGCACGGAATGGATAGGCAGACAGAAATAGTCCCATGAACAGTCTGAGGTAGATTTGAGTCTGAAAGCTAACAATGGTGTTTATTTTCAGCAAGAAATAAATCTGTAAATACCCTGTTGTCATTTTTTTGTTCACAGCACAATACAGAGAGGAGAGTCAATATCACTGAAGTAGGTCTTTTCACTGGCCTGAAGTTACACATGTTTTTAAAACTCATGAGTCCTTCCTTCTTCTCTTTTATTTCTCCTCCTTTTTCTTCCTTATAAAATCAGCTTTAACTTTCAGGTGGGTTAACATCAAATTTGCAACAGCTATCTACATCTTAGTCTAAAATATATACTTTCATAAAAAAAAAAACAACCAAAAAATAAGCTTTCAATAAGATTTCAAAATTGTGAATCGAGCATGATGGGCTGCATTTTATTGCTCATTCAGTTTATGATCTTCTTGGCAGGGACACGGGTTTGATAAGAGTGATTAGGGTTCCCTGAGTCTCTGGTTTCCTCTGGCTGCTGGCCTGTTATAAACAATATTTTTTCACTTTACTGTATCTGCTACATGTGATCTAGATTGACGTGGCATTTTTCCTTTTCTTCCTCTTCCAAAAGTGGAAAGTCGCCAGCAACTCCATCTTCTGCCCGTCTTGGCCTTCTGTTGGCAAAGCTGTAGCATTAGAGTGGAGCTGATACGTGTAGAATGGATCAATATCTGCAACAAATGGAGTTTTTTACTACCTACCTACCTGTAGGATGTTTGATTTTATAGTGTAGTGATACCTTTGATTATAAGAGACTTTCTTTCTAGTCTGCATGATTCTATCTTAAAAGAAGCAAACATACTGTTCAATTCTTTCATATACTCCGTAAGCCATTTGTTGTGAATGACTGAGAGACTCCTATTGTACTCAGATAGTAACAAGGCAATGCTCCAAGCATTTCTTAGGACATGCTTATGAATTCAAGTCATGCAAGAAAACATCTATGGATAATTACTAAACTATAATCAGACTGAATTAAATAAAGTTTTCCTAATTTTCTTGTTTTTTAAAATGGTCTCACAAGCTTTAAATTAAGATTTAATTTTTAATCTTTTTGAACTACTTTCTATAGGGCAGGTTTCCCTGCTCTCTACTTTCAAAAGAGAATATTCTAAATAATGATTCAGGTTTGAAGAAGTTTGATCACAACTGAAATAGAAGACTAGCAGCTGTACGCCTAACCCACAATGTATTTGAGCTGTGAAGTCTGGCAGTCAGACTTTTAGCCCTGGATCTCTTCTTGACTCTTCCACTGGGACTTACTTGTTGTTGCCTGGCAAGGCCTGATCCAAGTAACACAGGGAAAACCAACCAAGCATATCCTCACATTCCTCCTGGAGGAAACACAGCATTCAGTGAAATTAATAGACAGAAACACAGAATATAGTAATTCACTAAGTGCTAGTTCTCTGTGATCAATGATTTGTTATTCCATGCACAAAGCACAGACTTTCCAAATTTATCTGCTATAACAAATTATATTTTCTTTTTTTAAAATTCTTAGGTATTCCAGCTACTGTGTATATAAAAATAGGAAACCTTCAATGCAGAATTTATTTTAGATACATTTTAATAACTAGGATTAAATAGTTCACTGTTCATTTTGGAAGAAAAGACATTAAAGATTCCTGAAATGTACAAAGAAAAAAAAAAGCTTAAAAATATTATCATGCCCTTTCATAACATTGAATAATCTTTCTCAAACACTTTGGCTGTAATTGCATTTTTATTATCTGCTTATGTTTTATTGCTTCTATTTTAAGGAATTATGATTTACAATAATGTCTATCACTTCAATTAAATATTTCCAAGCTCTGTTATAATAATAGATTCATGCTCATTTTCTGCTGGATTTTCCAGGTAGAGCATTTTTGTGTAGAATTTTTAAACTCGGGGTCATAGAATGGTTTGGGTTGGAAGGGAACTTAAAGATCACCTAGTTCCAACCCCCCTGCCATGGGCAGGGACACCTTCCACTAGACCGAGTTACTCAAGGCCCCATCTACCCTGGCCTTGAACACTTCCAGGGAGAAGGCATCCACAACTTCTCTGGGCAACCTGTCCCAGTGCCTCACAATACTCATAGTAAAGAATTTCTTCCTTATATCTAATCTAAATCCAC
>Ga0181612_102221_pt1 | contig 13669 bp, 10 predicted proteins | sample HoacroProtozoa21_FD_119630 | JGI IMG/M metagenome (GOLD analysis project Ga0181612, IMG submission 119630) | Hoatzin crop microbial communities from Cojedes, Venezuel. Combined Assembly of Gp0051906, Gp0051904, Gp0051908 | reverse complement strand
CTCTAGACAGACAGGAAAGACGGCAAAGGTGGAGGCACCATGTTACAGGACCAAACCACTTTGAAGGATGAGGAAGAGAGACAGGTTCAAGCTACAAAATTCAACTCTGATACAAATTTGATGCTTCCTGCTTTTCCTCCCAAAATAAATCTGGGGTACAGGGAGTGTACTGAGGTCTGGGACACTGCAAGCATTCAGATGCAGAGCTTCAGTGTGGCACCCCTGTGGTGAGGCTCAGGTCCCCCTTGCAGACAGAAATGACGTGGTGCCTCTTTAACTCAGATGTGGAGAGCTGGCTGAAGTACATATGCTGGAGGGAAAGAACAAACCAGACCTTTAAATCTTCAGAACAGTTGATCATGGGATGACTAATGCTGGCACTTGGCATGGCGTCCTTGCAGTGCTCTGGGCCCTTTCTGTTATTATGGCTCTTACAGAACATTTGCTAACAGTGGGAAGTTGCCAGCTCACCAGCACCCAAACCTCCTGCTCCCTGGTGAGCGTCACAGAACTGAAAGATTAGTGAGCCTGTCTGGAGAAAAAAAATCAAAAAATATACTTAATTTCCCAAGATATTTACATAATTTAAAAAGCCTTTTTGTTTAAAAATGAGACGTAGAAGTAACTTGGAGACATCAATAGTCCATCATGTAAATAGGAACACAATCCTGTAAAGTGTCATGCGTCTTCAACTCCCATTTCAGCTCCTGAGACCGTTGGAGTCTCAGGCTTTCACAGGATCATTCAGTGCATCACAAAGGTTTTCCCGAGACTAGCACTTAGATTTGGCTTAGTTCATTATGTAAATATGTGTTTGAGGGCCCAGTGCTGGGACCAGCCATTGCAGTCAAGCTGAAGATATGCAGCACTTTAAAGGAGACACACTGCATGGTGGGAAACTGAGATTTGGATGTTTGTGTGTTAGAAGAGCTGTTGACTGCCAAATAGAGGAATTTGCAGGGGAGGAAGAAGAGTACAAGAAGGAGTGCTTAGCTTGCTGGGTCCCACAAGTTCCTTTTTTAGATCTCCCTCTCTCCACAAGCATTATATAGGGAGCACGGGCATCTCCTGAGGCAGTAGGCAGACTCGGGTTGGATGGTGCTTAGTTTCTTTCTGGAAGTAGCTTAAGGTGACTCATCTGTATTTACAGAATCAACCTAGTGCCTTGGCTAAACCACCCAACTTCATGAGCAGGAAATAAGGGTTTAACCCATGGGGCTGGCCATGCATCTCCAATCATACCTATGGAGACATACAAATTATCATGAATTTGTGACTGTGGGGCTCCTGTACATCATATATTTGAAGCTCACATACATAATGAGAACAGCTTGAGTTATGTTGCTGTGTTTAGGGCCACAGCACATTTTCCGATAGCAATCCCTGATTACTGGGGTTTAGGACTTGGCTGTACATTTTTTTCTCTCTGGGCTAAAGCATAGAAACCAGACTGGAAAACATTTTTATTTCTTTTCCTTCCTTTTCTTAACTGTCTTTTTGGCTCCTCATTATCTGGGATGAACATTGATAGCGCCACGGATTTGCCACAGCCAAAAGCCACACAGTGAGGGCCTCCAGGATGAGGATCAATCCAGGCTAACAATAGGAAAGCAAATATGTAGTTTATCCTAGCTCAGTCGTACAGAAGAAGGTTGGGTTTCACCTCCTTTCTGGTCTCAAGCCTCTAGCTGTGGCTGTGACCCAGGAGGCACACTAATGCCTTGTGTTGGTGTCCTTCTCTGCTGAGCGATAAAGCAATCCCAATGAAGGTGGGGAGACACAGCCTCTCTGCTGGCACCTCAGGCCAGAGGCTGTGTGCCCGTTCCTTCAGTCCTATGCACAGCACAGTGATGGAGGTGGAGAATGACTGGGAGATCCTGGCTGGGTGTCTGCCCTTTGTGCTGTGACACCTAGGAGAGTTACAACAGGATGTGTAGGTAAGGTGCCAGCACATCTCTTCTGTTGTAACTGCCCCTGCAGCTTCCACTACCTCATAGAAACTGGTTGATAATTTCAAAAAAACCCTGGTCCTCCAGGAAAGAGGGGGTCACGCAACTCACATTCTTGGCAAGGTAGGAGCACAAGGACTTGTTGACAGTTTTCAAGTTCACACCCTGGTTTCTCTCAGAGAGAGTTGTTCCTGTGCTCAAGTTAGCAGGCTCTCTCTTAAGGTTACAACCACACATCTATGATTTGCTGTGTGGCTGTAGATCCCCTAGATGCCTTAGAGCTCACTGCTGTTCACTGACTCTCCACCGGGCAGGATTGTCTCCATGTTGATCCCTGTGACCAGCCGCACCCGTGTCAAGCGCAGTGGCATCAGCCCCCTGCACTTAGCGGCCGAACGCAACAATGATGACATCTTGGAAGAGCTGATCGATGCTGGCTACGATGTCAACACCGCCCTTTCCAATGAACGGTCCTGCCTTTATGAGGACAGACGCACCACCCCGCTCTATTTTGCTGTTTTTAACAACAACATCTACGCCACGGAACTCCTGCTGCAAGCAGGAGCCAACCCCAATGTTGATCTCATCAACCCATTACTCATCTCTATCCGACACGGCTGCCTGAAGACCATGAAGCTGCTCCTTGACCACGGAGCAAACATTGATGCCTATATATCAAGCCATCCCACTGCATTTCCGGCTACCATCATGTTTTCGATGAAGTACCTTTCTGTGCTGAAGTATCTCCTCGATCTGGGCTGTGATGCAGGTTCCTGTTTTGAGTGTCGGTATGGAAATGGCCCACACCCTGCATTAAATTACAGACGGGACACACTTAATGATCCTCAGCTGGCCAAAGGGCCAACCGTAGTACAGGTAAGCACTGCTTAGTTTACCTACAGCACTTCTGGGGACTTCTCCTACCCATGCATCTTGACAGCTTTAATGTATTTTTCCTCCCAGCTTTCCTGTGAGAGAAGATGCCTTTCTTCCTACTTTATTTACAGAAAAAAAGGCTCAACAAGAGTCTGTGAATGTTACGTGTCCATGTTCAATGACAGCAGGAGGGTAGGCAAATGCCGCTGTGGCCCTAGGTTGAATTTGCAGTGAATTGCAGCCATCTTAACAAACTTGCTGTCAGATCCACAATATTCTTTTCCTCTGGACCTGGGGTGCCAGGAGTGAAGCATGTCTTCTTGACAGGCAGTGTCACATGGGCGGTAGCATACGGATGGTAGCACATGGGCAGTAGAAACCTGCTTGGTTTATTTGCTCTGTAAGATTTGTTTTGTCTGATAGGGAATCTAAGCTCCCAGTTAAACTAAAATTGTCTAGTGCTTCACTTTATAATGGTAAACTAATGAATGTAAATAGTTGCAATTTCCAAGTCTACTGGATAAGCAGCCCTGGAGAGGGGCTTCAACATGCAACACAACAAAGAAATCTCGGCACGGAAGTCTTTCTATTTTGCAAAGAATCAGGAAAGAAATAAATCAGCTTCTACCTAGTTTAAGTGTAGATTTGAGGGATTCAGAAGAAAGTATCATTTAGTCCAAAGAGATGGTCACCAAACACCCCCTTCACAGTGGAAAGAATAAAGAAAATCATCAAAAGATCCTAGGAAATTTTTACCTTTCTATCAGTCCTGTCTTCCAAAAGACTTTACTCTCCAGTAACATGTCTGGGAAAAAAACAAACAGAAAGAAATCTTAGAAAGAAGATTGTAAGAGTCCATCAAAATAATCTCTTATCCCAAATAGAGCTGTCTTGTTATTGAGAGCAAAATTACTCCAGGACACCACATTTTTGTCAAAGAAAGATTAGAAAACGTTATATCATCTCTAGTTCTTGAACTATGATATGGTAGCACGTAGAGTGAACAGAGGGCTGGAATACCAAGGCAAGGGGAGAGAGTTTGTCTGTAACCCTCTATGATATTCTAGCCACTCAAAAACAGTTCAGTCTTCACCTATTTAAGCACAATGTTTCCCTCTGGATCTCACCTAAAGCTAGTGTTAGTGCCTAACAAAATATTAGGTCACTCAGAGAGAGTCATTGCCTCAAAGGTCAAACCACACGAGGCAGAGGTAGCAAAAGCTGTGTAAAATTTTATCTGTGCCTAGAAAGAGATCTGTGAGGATCAAATGCATACAGAGAAAAAGCAATCTTTTCCCTTCGATGTTATTTTAAATTTGCTTCTTAGTGCTGAGAATTTGGCTAACAAAAGTACGGCTTGTATGTATGGTGCAGCTTCATGCTACAGTTGTGATATGGGTTGTATTCCGAAATACAGAGGCTCCTATGAAACTACAGCCATCTCCACACAAAATATGTGCATTTTTCATTTTCTCGTATAAGATTACATACGGAAAATAAATCTGAATGATTAGTCTTTATACAATAAAGTGAAGTGGAAGTGGATTTGAAAAATGCGTAACTGTATATCATTACTGCTGCTACTAAATTAATGTGTCCTGGAGAAAGTGAATGCAGAAAAATGGTTGTTGTCTGACTCCACGTTTCCAGAATTTCAGTGTCAAACCCGTGAAGGTGGGGAGCGCAGGATCCTCCTGCCACGAGAGGGCATTCAGGGGCCTGCCGAGGCCGCAGGCAGAGTACGTCCCAGGCCCAGAGTCACCCTGTCCCTGAGTCAATCCCATTGCCTCTTGTGGCAGGTTTGCATTATTTTGCTGTGCTTCTTTTCCTGCAACAAGTTTTGGAACATTTTTATTCCAGAAAACTGTTTTATAGGTTGAACTTGTGAATAGGGAAGAGAGAAAAAGGCAGGCAAGGTCTCTGGCAGAGACAAGGAGAGCAGTAAAATCCAGCGTTTTACTGCCCTACGCACGTGTCCTCATTTTCACTCTGGCAAAGTGACGTTACTGCTTGGAGATGGTAGTGCAGATCCCCGGTTTGCACATCCTATAGGTAACTGCATGGCAATTGCATATACACTGGAGAATGACAACCAGATATACTAAACTGAACTTCCCGTAAGAGGTCTGGGTTGGAAGCTGTGCATTGTCTGCTGAGATTCTCCCAACATTACTGTGTCTAATTCTCCTGGGAAACATTACATGGTGATGGTCAACGAAAAAAAAACTCAGAAGAGTAGTAAACACCTCTGTGAATGCTCTGACCTTGAATAAAATGACCTTATAATTTTCTTCAACTTTCTTCTTTCCTAGATAAGCTAATGTAATTTTTATTTCTAAATAACACTGTCCACACAAGAGTTTAATGCATTTTGAGTTAGGGCTCATGCACGTATAATCAAATGTGGTCTAGTTACAGGTGCTGAAAGTGAAAGAGGTTTAAGCTGGTGCATTTTCTTTCCTGTTTGGGGTGGGCTTGGAGGGTGCCTGCAGTCAGTCTCAGTGACTCAGCTGCTGGATGGCACTTCAGCCACCATTATTCAATTGGGTTCAGCCACATGCCTGAGTTCTTATCCACACAGCGTGATTTAATTCATCTTAAATTTTCTGACTGTTCACATGCAGGTAAGTCCACAGATATCTTCATCATATGCAGTGCCCTAACAGAGACAGATGAAGCTGTCTGGTATCATACACACATTTAGATGAAAGTGGGAAGAGAAGTCACTACTTTTTTGAAATAAGACTGCTTAAAGTCAGGTCTTTAAGTCTGTTCTTCAGCATCTCCATAAGCAGCCTTCCATGCGATGGCTCTGAATACTCTGCAGCTCACACTGGGGGCAACAGAAGGTTTGCCTGATCCAGGACTGTGTAAGGAAGATACTTCTGCTCTGTATTAGGCCTAGCGTAGTTCTCCCACGGGCGCGTAAAACTGCCTGGGATTCATCTCTGCAGAGATTTCTCCAGACTTGTTTCTAGTGAGATGTTTGGTCCCCAGAAGCTGCAGATACCAGTGGATTCACTAGAAGTAAGAGGTGCTGTGTTCTGCTGAATCTCTCTTTCCCTAAGCCTCCTTTCTACACAGCTGCTCCACAGAGCCCCTTCCAAGAAGGGAAAGGGACCCAGGACACTGGGTCACAGCACCCTGGGCTGCATGGATCTTTCCACAGCTCCTTTGCTAGCTTGGAGCAAAGCTGTGAGCACTTCTCTGCCCTCCCATTTCTGTGGAAGTAGGGCCTTTGGACCCTGTAAACAATTCAGCATCCTCTGCTGGGAACCCACCAGGGTCATGGGTACTCCTGCAGCTGTAAAGAGGGGATTCTGCCCTCAACTGCAAAAAAAGAGGCTTTAGTTGAAGTTTTCTGGGGGAAACTGGTAATTGCTCTCACAGCTGGTAGAAGCGTGGGACATCTGACGCAGTCGGGGCTGTTGCTATTGTTGCAGTTTCCACGGGTGCGTTCATGTCCCACCGATTGTAATCAGTCTGTTTTTCCTTGAAGTTTTGTGAAATGGTGTCTACTCCAGAGATGAGTCGCTGGGCTGGGCCGATCATCGATGTTCTCCTGGATTATGTGGGTAACGTGCAGCTCTGTTCCCGGCTCAAGGAGCACATTGGCAGCTATGAGGACTGGGCTGTCATTAAAGAAAAAGCAGGTATGGTCACCCAGCAGACAATCTGGCACAAATAGTCGTACTATTGGATTCAAAACCTCAGTCATCATCTCCTCTCAGTATTCATCCTTTGAACTTGATATGATTTTCCTACTGAGACTGAATTAGATTTCAGACCAGGTATGAGGCACTAGAAATTGCTGGGGTGTCATCAACTCTGTGACTTTGAATGTACAGCAGCTGTGGATCTGACCTACTGAGAATGAGCCTTGCCAGTGTAGAAAGACCCATTCGACTGCACCTGAGATCAGGGCAGGCGGGCAGCGTGACCACCTCCACAGCAGCCCAGCAGGCACCAGTGGCCTTTGAAGCCTTTACTAATATACTGCTTTCCTAAACATCCTTTCCCTCAGGATCCAAAGTCTTTCATAGACATTATCAGAATTAGTTTTCTGGCACCAAGACAAATTTTGTACATATTACATTTATTTTCAGTGCAAAGACTGAGTACTGTGAAGCAGCTTAACTCCTCCTAGAAAGCTCAGGCTGAGATGGGATACAGCACCCTGTCCTCCAGCCCTGCTTCCTTCCCTATGTCATGCCTCAGAATAGATAAGCTGCCACCAATGCCAGATGCATCATCCCTCCATTACAGAAAAAAAACCTTTTTTCATTCCTCCTTCTTCCATTTTCCTTCTGCCACTGCCCTGGCCAAGTCGAGCTGTCCCTCTGAAGCTTAAACCTGTTCTGCTCATGTTTCTGACCCGCTTGTCTTTCAGAGCCGCCACGACCTCTTTCCCATCTTTGCCGTGTCAAGGTACGAAGCCTGGTTGGAAGAAACCGCATTAAACTGCTTGACACCTTGCCCCTCCCGGACAGACTGATTCGATACTTACAGCACGATTACTCACAGTGACCTCAGGGACACGGACATGCAGCGGCTTCCCAGCATGGCACGCAGCGTTGTTGGCATGGCAAGGGCGCACACCGTGCCCATGGGGAGGAATTGCTGCTGGCTTGGCCGAACACCCTCTCAGAGAAATATGCTTCTGAAGCATGAGTGAGGAGAAAATGGAGGAAGCAGAGAGCTAAACATAGGACTGTTGTTAGGCTTTCCAAGAGAGAACACATATGATTCACCTCCAAGCTTGGTCTGCAAAGAACGAGAAATGAAAGGCAATGCTGAAAAATGAACAGTGCTGAAGCAAAGTATCAGTGAGGAATTCAAAGGTGTCCTGGGGCTGTGGTGGTGCTTAGCGTCCTTGCTGTGATCACAATTCAGAAATTATCAGGAGTCAACATATTTGGGAAAACAATCACATTTCCTTCACTGACTGAGATTTTTATTTTAGTTTCTATTCTGCTTTTTGGATTTCTGCTAAGTGTGCTGGTTGCTAATTTCTGATAACTTGACACCATCTTGCTAACAATTATTCTTTCATTTGTTGGACATTTCTTATTGACTACTTGATTTCTGAACATTCAAAGCTCAGAAGTTTTTAGTAGACTAAAATCCAGAAACACTGATTCCTTCAAAATTCAAGGGAAGGTTTATTTTACAAGGATGTAAGAATTGTAGTTGCACATAGTAAATACAGTTCATGTTGTATTATGTTTGCAGTAAGAAGTAGGTGGAAATCTGCTAGAGAGAATTTCCTACAGTGGGGATTTAAAAGCAAATCTGAGCTTTTTCTTTTTTTTTGGTGTAAATTAGTAGTAGGTGCACTGTAACCAGTGTAACCAGTAGCTTTACTCTGTCATGAAGCTGGTGTCAGAACAGAATAAAACCCTAGACGAGCATGAACAGAAAGTGATGTGGAGGAGAGAAGCAAGGTACATAGGGAGAGGCAACACTACTAAACCAACTTTATCTGTTACTCCACTAGAAGATCTCATCCCTAAAAAACTCAGCCTCTCTTACCTCTTTGGACCTCTGTGGCTATAACAATACCACCACTGGAAGAAAAGAGAGATTAAGTCAAAATTAGAAAAGTGGGACTTTGAGATTTATGAAAAAAAAATACCCAGAATTAGGCTTCCAAATCCTTATTCAGGTGCCTAAACAATGCCAAGTTTCTTGCACCAGGTGCAGTTCCACTTAAGCCAATGGGACCACTTTTGGTGTCAGATGTTACTGAGGCAGAATAAAAGTCTTAGGATTTAGCCCTGAATTTCCTGCCTTTGGAAGTTTAAAGTGTCTGTTAGCTCCTTTTGACACTGATGAAAGTTATTATCTCAGCTTATTTGAAAATTAGGTCACCTATTTACAGCTCAGATCCACAACTGATTTATGGCAGCTTAACAAGTTACCATCTATCAGCTGAACTGCTATAATTGTCCGTGAAATTCTTTTATTGAAGTTTTTAACAAGTCACATTCCCTCACAGCTGGGGAGGCTGAGGAGCCCACGAAGGGTTGTTGGCAGTGACTACAGATCAGTTGACAGGTATGACTTGCTGAACTGCTGATTTGATGAGTGCTTCATTCCTGACTAGGCACCTAAGGAAGGATGGAAGAGCCTAAATTTGGAACCACGTCTTTGCAGATCTTATGCTAGAAGCACACTTATTCTTACCTTAGATGACAAAGGAGCTGTGCGCCATGGTTTGTTTGGATTCCCCACCAGAGACCTTGCAGATCTGGTTTTGTTTATGGCCTGCATACCATCCATGGAATCAGGTAGAAATGTAACCAGGGAAAATGCATTGCACCAAGTTTGATTTGTGTGGAGTTTTATACCTTAACACAGGACTAAAAGTGTGTTGCACACATAGAAGTCTGGGCACAGAAGTTCAGATTCTGTGATGTTTTTGTGTGAGATGTGTTCAGCACTTGTGGCACAGGATATGAGCGGAAGAATTGGTTACAGCTACGGGCATTCTGTCCACAGCTGTCTACTTGCCAAATGCAAAAGAAGTTGAAAAACCAACAGTTTCAATTCACACTGAACAGTGATCTTCTTGCAAAGCTTTGGAAAATCAGGTGAGATTCCTCCACTGCCAAAATTTTGCCCAGTGACTTCCATTACTACCAGTTTAGGTTCTATCCCCTTGTCTCCTGCAGTGTGAACAGGGAATTGCTTCAGGTTAAAAAAATACTGAGTGGAGGGAAAGGGATGGGGAACAGGAAATATTTAGACCAGCCTTGCCAATGAAGAAGGCCTTGCATCAGTAAGCAATAGCTTGAGAGGTAGAAAATCACCTGTGAAGTTTGTGCATCTCACTTTATGGGGCTGAGAAGTGAAGGTCTGGGTTTTACCCACACTGATATAAATCAGAAGAAAATTCCTTGAAATTAAATGAGTGTAACAGAGTTATAGAAGGTGATGGATACAGAAGTGGTTTGGTGGAGACCATTTACTTAAGCCCTTGTTCAGCGTGCAATGATAGCTCCAGGGACTGCTGGCTGATAGAAGGATTCACAATCACCAACTGCATGTATAACCACAGGGGTGGGATTTCATAAGCGATCCCAAACTGGGAATTTCCCCTGAGCTAACATCATTACTTACGCAAGTGTCTCGTGAGTTGCAATTTCTTTTTATGTCCTTGGAGAAGTTGAAACTTGGTTTGAGTGGAGCAAATATGGAAAGTTTATTTCTTCTTTCAAGCAAGAGACCTTCATCTCTATGGGGAGACCCTTGTCCTCGTTGCTCTCAACCACCTGTCCTGAGCAGGAGAGTCACTGAGCTGGAGAGCACTGGTCTGATGGGAACATACCGCAACTGTGGGAAGGAGAAGGGCACACTGTGCACAGAAACTGAGGAGAACAGTCTGTTAGACAGTGAAGCTGGTAATTACAATGTTATTAACTCCTTTCTGCTTGATCCTCACAGCAAATCCTCACACACTCAGTTTACATTTATTTGCACTGAAATGGAGCCTGCTACCTCTCCCCTCCAGTCATTGACACAATATTTTGTGCACAATACTGCATCTGTACAAATTCAATGTGCGTTTAATGCACACATCTAGAAGCTACTGTGAAAAGACAAATAGCCCCAAACTCAAACACACCAGGCTTTGTAGGCAGATCAGTAGTTCTAGTGCAAGGTAAAGTGACTTGTTTTTACCGAGTGTGATAGATTGACTCCTTCAGAGATGATGACTTTATGTGAAATGTTCTCAGAATATTTCATGACCAGATTACTGTACATTGTTTTTGTTTTACTGCAACATGTGCAGTTCACTTGATGTTCTTGTGCACTTTTTTGATTTTTTTTATTTCATTTTGTATGAAAGCTTTTTCATTTACCTCTCCCTTCCCACTATTTATAAAAACTATTGTGGTTTTAACAGTTGAAATTTGCATTGTTGTAGTAAATAGGAGCTCTCAAATGTTACGTTTCCATCTTTCAAACAAAGTATGAATAAACAAGTAGATTCTGAAGGGCTATCAGCTGTCCTGAATAGCAATATTGAACAACCAAACACAAAAAAAGCCAGGAAAAGTCTGAATCGATCCAAGCTTGAACAACTAATAATGTTGATGTTAATCTTAGGGGTGAGAGAACAGTAAGTATTGCTAGAGAGAAGGCAGAGTTTTTATTCTTTGCAAAACTTTTGGAAAGTCTCACACATCCCCGTTCAGTGATTTTTGAATATACTTAACAGTTGTCTTCTGTTCATTTGCGTTTTACTTCATTGCTGCTCCAGTTCAGGGCCCCAGCAAGGGCCACCGCCTGCCTTGGGCTGCGAAGGGAAGTTCCATGTTGCAAAGGATTTGAAGGATTTTTAAAAGTAATGTCAGTTTAAATCTGAGAGTAAATGTGTAAGTATTTGTGTGTCAGGGGTCATTTGGAACAGTCTGGTTCAATCCTTCATCGTAACTTAAAAACATGCTATTCTACTACATGGAAAATGTACAGCAATATACATTCAAATCAGAAAAACAAGAAAAAGAAAACAAAGAATTTAATATCCAAAAGGCAGAAACTTGGTTTAAACGCTCTTCTTCCTCTGGATTTTTTCAGAAACAAAAATTCTACAGAGGCTGTTCTCTTTGCCAAGTATTTTAATTTTGAGAGAAATCAATATTCTGGTGTGATACGCAGCATTTTCCCTTCTCAACTCAAGCAAGAACACTTGTCCACAGCAATCACTGTGGACCTCTGGTTTGTTCCATGGGCTGCTCTGGTCACCCAGGTGGAAATCCAGACCGATGTCAAGCAGGTTGCTCTGCACTAGCTGCACTGAGACAGAGTTCAGCACCTGGCTTCATCTGGATTACAACAGTGACACAGAGCTATTGGTGTGAGAAGGCACCCCTTTTTCCATGTAAAAAATTCCTTGCTTAAAGCTCTGCAAATAAAGAGCCATAGTTCTCCTCCCATTACCTTAAACAGAGGTGCTGTCTCTGTTTTCTGTTAGAGTGTGCTTGTGGAGAGGGACAGTCTCCTCATGGATTTTTTTTTTCCAAAAAGACAAAAAAGGAAAGACATCTAATTATATTCATACTTTCATTTCAAGATCAAGAGCTAACCTGGTCACTTTAAACCTTAGATCAGCTATTCACCACCTTGCACCTTGCATGTATGTGCTCCCAAAGGTATTTCCTTCTCTGTCTCCTACAGGAATAGTCTATACAGGCTTTATAGATATATTAAATGCTGGTAGCAGGGAGAAAACAATGAAAGCCTTCTCTGTTTCTACGTTTGGTCTGCTGGACTGTTGCAGCCATTGTATCCATAAAAGTAAACACTGGTGGGATATACTGTGAGGTTTGGGGAGAGAATGAGCTATTTTTAGCCTGAGAGTAGGTCATATCCTAATGAAAGTTGCAACGGTGTTATATAACACCACGACCCATCAGAAGATCCAAAATGATACTCTACAGTTCCTTAAGAAGATATTTTTTTCACGACTGCAATGCTGTCGAAAGAAGTTTTGCCTGTTTTTCCCCTTATGGAGATACCAAGAGTCGTAGGGAGCTACACCAGCCAGAGACCACGCCGATCATGGCCACTTTTGATTGAGTCCTGGGGAAAGGTCCCCTTAGCTTCAGTGAGAGCAGGTTCAGGCCCTGGGAGATCACAGATGTCCATTCTCCAGCACTTTTTCCCTCCATAATGCACTTCTCTTGACCTCAGTGATTTACTCCAGTGTAACTGAATAGATACATAGGCCTGCAGTATAAAACATTTCAGATTTCACGTTCTGTGCCTTAGCACAACTTTCTCCATGGGTTTAAGAGAAATCTAACTTTAAAAAATCCCCTATTAACTTTTCTAATGCCAATTTGTTGAAATGATTGCGAAAATACTGGGAAAATCATTTGCAGCCAGGTCTTGTGATAGCATCTTAAAATGAGGCAAAATAAAAGATGTCTGTGAGCCAGAAACCAAGGCAGGCTATTCTATACACTTTTTTCTTCTATGCATTTTATGGTTTTGTATTCAACTAATTATAAAATTTCTCATTTGTTCTGTTGATGCAGAACAATTTCTGATGTGGAATTTCACCCTGCTTCTGTTTGCACCAGCTTAACACTAGGTGATTTCCCAGCCCCAGAAGAATTAATTTTGATTTGCATCACTCTGAATAGGCAGAGATTTCAGCCCTCATAACTACCCACCAGTGGCAAGTCAAACCTGTGTCTAGCTGGTGGGGCAAACATGAACAGACCGCACTTGCAGAATCACCAAAATAAAATTACCTCCTTTCTTCCCTTAATTTTTTCTTTTAATTATCTCAGTATTTACATCAAGAAGAGCTTAAATCAATTCACAAGAATGGTTTCTACATTAAATACTGTCCTTCCAGTCTCTTGCACGCAAAAGGAAGTGACCTGAATATCTTGACTTCTCAGGAATTACTTTAAAGTACAAAAACTCTTTGAATGGGTCTAATTCATTCCATTTCGCTGCTGCTGCTGCAGGGCAACCTCGGAAAGATGTTCCCACATGGAGGAGGTCTCCTAGGTGTTACAAGTGCAGCTATGAATGGCCTGCAGCCCCGCTCGCCGCGGCTTAGACAATGCCCGTCGATGAAAGAGCCCCGGTTTGCCTCACGCTCCATGCCACCAGCTTCGTAAGGCTTATTCCCAATTTACACCCGTGTACTGAGAGGAGAGTGGAGCCCGAGCAGCTGCCCAACAGTTAGTAATTCGCTCCAGCCCGCTCCCAAGGAAGAGGGCGGGAATGCCGGCCTCCCATTTCAACATCCAAACCGATTGCAGCCATCACACCCACGTCATGACATTGAGCTCCATACAACAGCGGGGTAAACTTGATCT
>Ga0181612_163544_pt1 | contig 13670 bp, 8 predicted proteins | sample HoacroProtozoa21_FD_119630 | JGI IMG/M metagenome (GOLD analysis project Ga0181612, IMG submission 119630) | Hoatzin crop microbial communities from Cojedes, Venezuel. Combined Assembly of Gp0051906, Gp0051904, Gp0051908 | reverse complement strand
TCCTTCTCTGGAGATATTCAAGACCCGCCTGGACAAGGTCCTGTGCAGCCTACTGTAGGTGACCCTGCTTCAGCAGGAGGGTTGGACTAGATGACCCACAGAGGTCCCTTCCAACCCCTACTATTCTGTGATTCTGTGATTCTTCCTGCTGTCTTTTTCTTCAAGCAAATTCCATCAAGAAAGGTAGATCCTAATAGGTTCTACAGTGTTTTTGAGGAAAATAACTCTGCGTTGCTTTGAGTCAGGCAAAAAATTTGAGGGGGGCTGACATAGCTGAAAGCTTGCTTATCCTCTCCCCGTCCTCCTCTCTGTGTAGTCATCCTTTCTTGGTTGCTTTCTCCAGTCATGGGCTGGCTGTAATATTTGTCATTGTCCCTCCTGGGGAGAACTGGAGGACTCCTCTTGACATAGATTTCTCACAACTTAAAACATTTAAAAATGAATAACTTCTTCCATCTCTGCTCTATTACAGAAAGGATGAAGAATCTCAGAGTTAATTGTCATCATATCAAAGGTTGGGACTATACATATCCCCTGTGCACAGCTATCGTGGCGAGGGGAGCAGGGCAGGGGTAATAACAGTCTTTTCCCCTACGCTTTGGACTAGGTCCTGAATAGTTTGTACAGTCAATGGGAGATTTGGATATATCAGGGTGGCTGAGTCTCAGAGAGGTCCCAAAGCAAATGCTTTCTGCTTGGAAAGAGGTATACACAGCAGCATATGGCAGGCTAATTAAAGCCAGTATTTTCCAAAGCTTAGAAAATGGAGTTTCAGTGCCAAAGTGGGAAATGCTTTTCTAATCTCATCTCAAAATTTTACAGGTCATCTATAAAGGAATACTTTGTTAATCATTGGTTTTGTTAAAAGATATTTTGTAATTTTTCTGTATTCTTCTGGCACTTCTATCAAAACAGAAATTATTTTTTTGGTAAAGTGCAAACCTCAAAATTAGGAAAACCCCACTCATTATATTTTTGGCAATGTAAAATTACAGTTTCTGCTTATTTATGTTTTGCTTGATTGTTTTTTGCAGACTACAGAATAATTTCTACCCACTTCACAGGGGTAAACACACACAACTGCAGTGAGTGCATAAGCTCCAGACTTATTGATGAATAAAAAGGTTTCCGAGATTTTGTGCCTTTTGAGAAGTACAACACATGAGTTTGTAAAACAAACTTATGACAAGGTTTGCGATTCAGACTGAGTGAATTATAGTTGCCATTCCAGACTGTCATTATAGAGACAGAGCTTGTAGTTAGCCTCTCTGCGCTGATTGTGACTCTCCCAGGTGACGTGGTCTTCCTGGGAATTATCTTCACCTGCAGCACCTGCTGTCTCTAGCTGTTCAAAGTAAATTGACAGATATCCTTAATGTGCTTCTCAACTACCGGCTGCAATCCATCTCAAGGGTTTTTGGCAGCTGTGAGTATCCACAACCAACCAATTATTCTTTTCTGTGTGCTGCTTGTCCTGTAATTGTACACAACTGGAATCAAATTTAAACAGTCAGTGTGTAGCAGTGTAATGCTCCTTGTTACAAGTATGGTGACATTCAGAAAGAAGATCTGGTAAGTACAATGTTATTTGGATTTCTCCTTAGCCCCACTTTTGGCTTGCTTTTCTGGCCTTCTAATACTGGCATGTTACCTTGTGCAGAGGCATGTTGCCATCCTAACAGATGGGTATGAGTGTAGGTGGCTAGGAGGACATGTTTGCTCATCAAATGTCTTTGTGGAAAGCAGTATCATCAGCCAGATATATTGGATCAGCTGTTCATCCTGGGCTTTTATATGTATGTTCAAAGCTGTTACTCTGATAAAAAATGCATTAAATCGTAAAATAATTAAATGATCACAACCCTTTTAAATGTGTCTTTTTTAGCTTGGGAGAGTCAACATTTTTATTTCTTAGACAGTGGGTTACAACAGCAGTGTTGTAACTAAGTTACGGCTACCTAGTTTAAAAAAATCCTCTGAAACCACAGAGTGAACTGTACCGGTTGGGAAACTAAGTGATACCACAGGTAAACGGTACTGATAGAGCCTATTGTAACATTTCATGGGAGTAGAGACAATTCACGGTATAGAGCGCATCATAAATTCTATTGCATTTTTACTTTTGTACCATAGACTCAATTACTTAGTACTACTAATAGAGTCATTTGTGGAGCTATATTTAGTGAAAGCTGGAATCTGCCTTAATTAGTTAAAAAACACTGATTAATATATGTCTTCTGATACCTCACTGTTTTTCCACTTTCTGTTGCAGCAGAAAATGTCAGAGAAGTTAAAGTGCTGTTCTTTTAGACTGCACATACTTATTAATTAGAAGTAATGTTAGAATTTTCCCATGAGAGATACTTCATCTGAATTTTTAGTACATGGTGCTGCACTACTAGATATTAAACAAGACAGTTGGCCAAGTGAATTAGATCTGAGGTGAAAAGTTGTGGTTGCCACGCAGTTCCTATCTCAGCTGCCTTTCCCCTAGTGCTCCAAGATGAACCAGAGGCTTGCAGAGCTGAAGACCTGCGAGAAGCACGTAAAGACGTGAGGTAACAGCATTCATGCATATCATGTAGTATCTAGCTTCCTCTCTTTCTTCTTCAGCCTGCATCGTTTTCCATGCTGTCCTTTCAAGGAAAAGCTGAAATGCAGGAAAGATAAGTAGGGCAGGGGGTAATGGATTGCTGTCCTAAGTTGAATAATTTGGTTTTAGATTTAGATGCTATGATCAGGCTGTGAACAAAATACAGTGGTTCTTACAGTTCTCTACATCACTTATGTTGTTCAAAGTGACAATAATCAGAATGTGGTTCCCTGACACATAGTATATCCATGTGACAAAGGATATATAATGACAGAGTCTGCAACAAGGAACTTCTAACCTGAGGGACTTTATTATGGAAATATACTCCGCACTGCAGACACAGTGATCTAGTCTAGACACAAGCTTTGGAGCCCTAGAAAATATCTTTTCTCTTTTTTTTTTTTTTTTTCTTAATTTAATTGAGTAGAAAGGCAGTCTTAATGATAAGCTCAGGTCTAGCCAACAGGATAAACTGTGACATGTAGTCCTATGAATCAGTTCCTGAGGATCAAATTAGCCCTGTTTTCTGAATGAGACTTCAAGCCCATGTCCTCAGAAGCGTGCAGCCTCTTGACTCCCACTGTATGGACAAGCCCTGTGTTCCCAATTCAGTATGACACTTACTCTGTTTGAAGTCTGTTTCAACCTGTACGTGGCTAGACACATGCTGAAACAAGTTTGATGGATTGTGGTTGTGATTTTCCTTATGCATCAATTACCTGAAGTGTAAAGCTTGGGTAAAAATAGAAATATGTGAAGCACCTGGGTGCCTCTTGCAACTCAGGGACATAACAATTACCTAGCTCAGTACTTCAGAGGAAATAGAAACCCACTGAACCCTTCTTCTGAAACTGAAGGTGAATTAATGGACATAAATGAAACTGTTTTTTGAAGCTGAGTCAAATATGGTTTGAGCAAACACAGCCATTTATTTTCTGGAGACATACATAAGTAGATTTATCACAGATATTGGCTAGTTCTATAAAGACCAATGGAATATTTGTCATTACTCCTGACCTACATTACTTTTCTTCTGTATTGTGATATCTCAACCTTGGTTTTCTGCAATTAGAACTGCTAGCTGATATTTCTGGAATTTCCTTTCCAAATGGAGCAAAGGGTGAATAGTGAACGGGCAGAGAAATTCTGCTCTCCTTGTAAGCCAAATGCATTTTCCCTGGATATCTTTTGTATGCACTGGAAAAAGTCAAGCAACGACACCAGAATGTGCTTTGCTGTCTCTTCTCCTTTGGCACGTACCTTGCAGTAAGTGCTGTTTTTCCCCGTCTACGTTGCCTTCTAGGTTAAAAAAAAAAACAACTCACAAATATGTTTAATCACTGAGGAATGTTTGGATCTCTATTTCTTACATTAAACACTTGAATCTAAGTGCAATACCTTCTAAATCCTGCCTGCCTTGCAGGCATTTAAATTCCAGTAGGTAAGACCCTGTATCTCTGCTATTGAATCCTAACAGTTGTGAACCATTGAAGTTTATCCTCTGCATGATCCTAGGCAGGATTTACAAAAATAGGCCTATGCCATGCAGATCATATTGGGACAAGGTGAAGGAAGAACGACTGCTGAAACACCCACTCCTATCTTAAAGGTCTAACTGCCTGTGTCCCAAGGCTCTGAGGTCCAGCTCTGACTTGGCCCGGCTTCACAACCTTGCTCACACTGCTGAAGAAGACCTGTGAGAAATTCTTTTCAAAGGTGAAGAAGGATAAAATTATAGCCAGTGGTAAGAAAGTTCAGACCAGATCATCAGTAGCTCAAGGATGGAGAAGCATAAAAAACAATGGGGAAAGAGAAAACCTTAAAAGGCACGAAGTGGGTGAAGGCGAAAGGAGGCTAGTCAGGATCATTGGGTAATTGGGTCAAGTCATCGGTGTTGGTGGGGCTGGTGGAAGACTGCACCTTGGCAGTGCAGAGGAGCCATTCCTGGAGCCGTGCAGGCTGTCCCTTCCTTGCTGCACTGGTGTTTGTCTGGCCAGCAAAGACCCTGAGGGGCCCCCTCGGGCTGGGAGAATGCTAATGTCTCACCTTACAGATCACTAAATCCCAGCCGCCTTCTGTATGGCTTAGCCAACAAGCCACCGGTTTCTACTTTAATGCTGTGTATATCCTGCTTGCAGAGTCTCTGTGTCCACTGCTGAACATGGCCAGCCACACCAGCCCAAAAGAAGGGCTGGGACAAAGGGCCTCCTTGTTTAATCCAGGGAAAGGTTAAAGAAGGTGGTGGAGCTGGGGTCTGTGTGCCTGGGGAGCTTTGCTGAGCTCATGACAGTTGTGGTGGTCTCTTCGTTTTACGCATTTCCTTCTCTTCCTGGTGTCTGTGAGAAAGGAGCAAGGTGGCTTAGATGGCACTGTCTGAGAGGGTATTCACAGGTCCACATCCTGATCAGGGCAGGTGTGATCTGCCTGCTGGAGCGGGGGCCCCCAGCTCTGGTGAGAGAGCAGGGACTAACGCACGTGCGCTTCTTGCCAGTGTGTTGCTCTCTGCGATGTCTTCCAGGGCATAGAAAGGGCCCTCCCACGAGAGGCGCTGGGGGTACTGGTGTCCTAGGCTTCCTTCAGGGTGTTGGGTGTCTGGGCACCTCTGGAATCACTTCTCATGCCCTGCAGAGATGCACCCACACTCTTGCCTGCATTTTCACCCTTTGAATAAATAATAATTTCTCTTCCTGCTGTAAAGTGAAAACTTATTTTTTTTAAGTACAGATTTTTCCACATAAATTTGCGCCACTTTCAGTGGGAAAAGACCTATATCCACGTTCTGTCAATACAAGGTGAAACCTGAAGTAAAAGAACACCACAGTATGTGCAGTAGACTCTGGGATGAAAAATCTGTTTAAGAAAGCTGCAAAACCCACAAGTATTTTTATGTTCCACAGAACTGCCCGAAAAGTCATCTTACAGCCTTAGCTGTGATGTAATCTGTTATTTAAAAAAATAAATAAAGTGGTAAAGTAGAGGTGATGGCATAACCTTGTATTAGTATTGCTCGAATCACTTACGGAAAAAATTACCAGTTGTGCTGACTTTGGTATGCTTTATCTGTAGCCAATGTATCCTTTTATTTTACGCATTTTCATTGTGATTGCAGAGCAGAAACTAACCTCCAGAATTCAGGTGGAAATGACAGCTCAAATGCCTTTGTGAATCATTCTAAACCTCATTCAAACAGGGATGTAGCTAAATGAATGTAGATATTCAAAGTCTGTGCAGAAATCACTGACATACTGGTAAATGAAAATGACTATCTGATTCTCTTTAGTGAATGAAATTACTCAGAATAGCTAAGGGGAAATGTCATTATGTAAATCAATCCAATACGTTGATTAATCTTGCCTCTCATTTCAGTAGTTCTCCCTTTTCATGCTGTAATATATGAAAATCTTCATAAATTCAAAGACATTATTATACTGGTAGCATCTGAATATATACTCTATATATACACTATAGATAATATCAAAATCTGACTTCTTCAGTCTTTGGGACACTTAGATCTGTTAAATCAGCCATTCTGAATAGATAATGCATTTAGCAGAAAACTTAGTTTCAGATCAATACCAAGCATTTGCATGGCAATTCTGAACTTGAGCAGTAGTTCCAGAATCTTTCCCCACCCTGCCATCTATTTCCAACACCCTCAAGTATCCTCCCCACCCCCAAAAAAATAGTGTGTTTTTTCAGCACTTTTGTTTTTTGTATCGGAGTGGAATTAGGTAATAAAAACCTAAATAATAAAAACCTAAAAGTAGATTTTGGGGAGTGGGAGCTAGTTTTGCTTCAATTTCTGATGTTGAGTGTTACGTTACTGCTGAAATCTTTGTCTTGGCTGGTGAAAATTTCCATAGTGCTGGTTTAAATTTAACATGAATCTGAAAAATACCATTTCACTTTTCAGCTATTAAGAACTTATTTTGCTTTCTGTTTGTTAAACAGCGTATTACTATAAAGTGTTTGCCTAACACTAGGTTAATAAAAATTAAGATCTACTTGTTGAAAGTAAATTAGAGTGTTTGTGCATCGTTAGATCACAACCAGTTTTTCTTCCCTTCTACTTTGTCACCTGCCTCTCCCTAGTAGTGATAAAGTACTGAGTAGTACTTTAGAGCAGTGAGAGTAGCAGTTAAAAAAAACTCGAATGCCACCCCCCCCCTCCCCACCCAACAAACAAACAAAAAACCTCTTAGCACTGAAGAACTGAAGTTATTTTCTTGAGGGTAGTATGTGGTTCTCTGGTACTCACCACATGTATGGTGAACAGTAGCAGAAGTGCCTATGGATTTATTAGTTAGCCTGCCAGTTCACATGTTCTTGACTGATTTTACACATTAGGAGAGAAAATTCCTTTAAGACTAGCACAAAATTGCTGAAGAAACCTATCACACTCTCTGTGCTATTGGCACAGTAAAGCCTAGGAACTGGGAATTAATCCTATTGACCCCAAAGTTCTTCTCCCTGCATTTGGAAATGCTCCAGGTGCTCTAGTACTTAATTTGGTTCAAGAACAGATTGCAAAGATTTTTGAGTATTACCGCATTGCTGAATGAGAAATGAAAGTTATTTCATTAGTATGTCTCATATTGGTTGAAAAAAACCTGTCTGGAACTTGTTCTTAAGCCTTGATTATTGAATTAGAGGACAGTTGGTTTCAGCAAAGGTATTTGAATGCTTGTTTGTTTCTTAAATTTGAGAAGGTGATGCTGCCTTGTCTACAATACCAGCTCAACCCAGAAGCTTGTCTAAGCTTACAGCGTGTATCTGGGATTAGTTAATACTTCGTAGCTTGCAAGAGTTTTTATGGTGTAAAGTTTTGTTTTCTCTCTTTCAAGGCTAAAATCTTAAAATTAAAAATTTATTTTTCACTTTTCATTTAAATTTGTAATTTTTTTTAGTCCTTGTTAAAAAAGCACACAGAATATAGTGCTTCTCTAGTCATTATTCTAAATGGGACTGGTGGGTACTTGTAATTATAGCATCTTGTTTCAGATTTTGTAAGTCTGTCACACTTCTACAACATGAGGCAGAAACTTTTTAAGAAAAATGCCTGTATCCAACTGTCTTTCTCTGCTGGATACTTCAGCCAAGATAGCAAAGCTATTTCCAAGAACAACAATAAGGGAAAACACCAATGATTTTTCCTTAAATGCTGTAGAGTCCCTGTGGTATTAGAGCAGACAATAGATACTTGGCTGGAAGCTGACCTGTGGGTTAGAGATTTCTTTTCTGTCTGTGAAAACCTGCCCATATCTGGCCAAGACACAAACTTTCAGACCTTTGAGGACTAGTATGAAGCAGAAGACAGTGCGCTTGAGGAAAGGTGGTAATTAACTGCCTGTCTGTATTCCCTTTCTGAGTACTGAAATTTGGCATTTCATTCTTCAGGCTCACTATTTGTGTCTCAAATAACTGAAGTGTTTTTTGGAGTGAATAGAGTTAGTTGGTATTCTTTTATTTAAGGTATGGTTAGGTTCTGTTTCAGGGAACTAGATTTAAGATGTCTTCAACAGTGTAAAGAAAGGACCATGAACAGCAGGAGAAGATGCATTCTTAATATAGTTTGAGAAGCGATTGTTCTTTTTAGGTTTTGGAAAAGTAGGACATGACAAGTGGTAGTGTTGCATCCTGCACATCCCATATGTAGAATAAGGGGTAAATTCAGCAAGAGCTAATTGATTGCTTGAATCTCTGTAAAGGTTAATTTTCAGGGAATGGCAGTATTCTGAAAAATCTGTAATTAAACAGTTTATTGATTTTTTTATTTATTTTCTTTGCTGCCAGTCTAGACTTATGAATTATTGTTGGTTCTGAGGCTTACAGAGAAAGCACAGCTTTCATGACCTTCATCCTTCCTCATCCCCCTTGCAGAGATCTCCTGCAGAGTGGCCCACCTGGAGGAAACGTTCTGTTGACATCTGGTAGATAGGAGAAAAAATTTTTTCAATTCAAATACCGTGCATCAAAAGACATTTGAAAGACAGTCAGGAGACCTGAGCTGTCTTCATCAGATCTCTCCTAGGAGGGAAAACTCACCTTTTTCATCATGGAAGAAGGATCTTGTCATGGATGTCAAAAACATCTTGTCAGAAGAAGTCTCCCAAGAAGTTCATCTTCTCTCATCCAAAACGTGTGAAGCAGTAACTATATTATCCAAAATAAAAAAATAAGTTATCAACTTACAAAGCAAAAAATAAAACAACCAAAAGACCCCTAAACCTCCAAAACCTTGGCTTAATAAAGGCTTCACCTACACAGTACGCATTTGATGTGCTTTGGATAGCTGAGAAAATGAGAAGTATGGTTTGTTCTGTCCAGGTGTGATAGAAAAGGATTTGTCAGGCTGTCAGGTATCTGGCAGGGAGTGGGGATGAAAGGCATGTACATGTGATAGCTCAGGCCCTAGGAAAGTGAAAGCCATTCTCTTTACCTGTCATCCCCCCAGGAGGAAAAGACCCTAACAGAAAAAAAAGAGACCAAAATAATGAGGTGATGTTCACATCTGATAAAGAGATGGGGTGATCAGTAAGGGAATCAACAGGTAGGCCTGAAACATTTAATTTAAGTGTGTTGTTAATTATGCTCTAAACACATTACTACTAGAAGGAACTAATGTCACAAAATGGAAGAATTTGTGCCATTTAATCTACAGTGATTGGGGTTGGAACAGGTAGTTGTTTTAATAGAAGACAACAGCTTGCAATCTTGAGAAAAAAAAAATCATGACGAAGAAAGTTTGAGTCTTCTGTAGAAGAAAAATAGAGAGCTCTGCATTTCTATTGCAAGCAAGAGAACTATGCATAATACACACATGGTTTGTGTGCTTTTTGTTCAGGAGCTGAAGTAAGGCGAAGAGAAATTGCTAGCAAGCCTTCAAATTTCAGAGCAGCAAAGAGCAGTAGAAGGAACAAAAGCAGGAGCAGAAGTGGCTAGAGGAGTGGGAATGAGCCGCAACTACTGGGAGTCACTATGGGACTCCCTGCCCCATCCCCAGAAAGTTAGCAAGTTGCATGAAAGTTTGCTCCTCAGCAGGATAGGTGAGGGAGCCTTGAGATTAAATGACGACAATCTGTGGATAAGATGCTACTTCAGAAGTTGCCAAGAAACTGGCTGCTTAGAAATTGCCCTACCTAAAATCCCCCAAAATGGGGGTGTGGGGTATGTGTGTGGGGATAGAAGAGGGAAGTGTGTATCGTTACAGCTATGTTTTGGGGGGGGAATTGTTAGTTACTTTATCTTGTTCTGCTGATTTTCTCCTTGACACTCTCTATCGTCCCTTAATTTCTGCAGTTACTTAGTAAGGACCTTTTTTTCAAGAATTTGTTTTATGTTCATCCCAGAAAACTAGAGAGTTTCCTATTACCTGGTGGTGGTGGGGTGTTTGTTGTCCTGCAACCATTGCACCTGACTTGCTTCCTGCCAAGCAGCTCCAGAAGGGCTTGGCTGAAGTCGTGGCACTCCTGGCAGCTGACTGGCTCAATGGGGCTAATTTCTATCCTATACCTGATTTACATTTAGCATTTAGTCCAGGGGAAGGCTTAGGTTTAAGTCAAGGTTAGGTCACTGTAAGTACAATTAGGGGAAGAATTTTTTAAATTATTTTTCATTTTTAATCAAAGCTAAGATGAAGATAGGCACTCGTCTGGGACACATCAGGTTCTCTTTTGGAACTGCCCATTGTGGGCAGCAGAGCTGCTGTCTTGTTAACGAAGATCTTGTTTGGAGGCTGAGGACAACCAATGTGATAAATCCGAGGCTGAGAGAGGACTGAAGCTCCTTATCAAGGAGAACTACTGGTTTTATTTCTTTTTTTCCTCCTCCTATGTCTGAGATTCTCAGTCCTGTGACTGACATGTTTAGGGTTTATGGTGAGGTTAGAGTTACTTGGGCTTGCTCGGAGAAGGTTGGGAATCTTGGATAATTTCTGAGTTAAGGCCTGATGTGTGATTCCTTACTGTATTTTGTTCTATTCTAGTAAGAATAGACTAGTATTAACATTCAGAGTTGCATTTAGTTATCAGTTGGAATTCCGACAAAGCATGTGCATGAGCTTGAAAAATGATTGAAGCTCATTGTTGTTCCTCTCTGTGAATAGACAGTCTATCCGAGGTACCATGAGCCTTACAGATAGGATAAGAAGAAATTTAGCCGTATTCAAGTGACATGGAGAACCCCAGAATTCAGAGTTTATACTCTCAGTCTGCAAGCAGAGTTAATTTATTAAAGTATGTCAATGAAATCTTAAAACTAGGTCTTAGCTTAAACTGGTTGCTACTTTTCTATGACTGCAGAAGAATCCCTCGAGTTAATGTAATTAGTTGACAGTTGTAAGCTTGGGTTGCTGGGTATACCTGAGCTGTGTAAGATGTAGAACATGAACTGGAGATAAAATATATGTGCTACTTTGTGTAAGATTGAAAGGCTTTTCCAAAAGAAAGGGTACAAGATCCATAACTTTGTAGAGTTCATTTTGGACAAGAGCTTGCATTTCAGTTGACTACCTAACTACTTTGATTACATATGAATAGCTAAGGTGATCTGCCATGTATAAATGTTCCTAAATGATTTATAGGATTAGGTGTGAGCGAGGGCTAGGGGACGATAAGTGAGTCTGGGCTGAAGGCTGGACAAAAAGTTGTGAAGAAATACTGTACTGATTTATCAGAGCGATGTCTGGCAGACCTGGCACTATCATTTGGTTTGATTTTTGTGGCTTGTTGACTGTTGGACGTGTGTTAAAAGGCGGTCAGGACATGGACACAAGATGGACCCCATAATACATACTGCTGGAGAAGGCTGTGGATACCTATTAACTGACAAACTAGACGTATGAAGTTAATAGGTCAAGGCTGAAGAGTAAATGTGTTCCAGTATGGACTTATAACTTGTCTAAACTATCCATAAAGTTAGTAGTACCGATAAAAACACCGAAAGCCCTCACCTTAACTGGAGGAGGCTCCTCTCCATTCTTGTGTTGCTTCTGACTTATGTTCTGGACTGATTTCTGACCTCAGGCTTAACTAAGGCTAACAACTCTCCCAAGTTGGTACTTGGAATCAAGCCATTTGGGAATCTGTCTCAACAGGGCCACTCTTTGCTGAAGGCGGAGTGAAGGCTTATCCATCTCCTTGTCTTTCGTAACCAGGATTAGTATAGGAGCCGTGAGTGATGGTGTGTCTGAAGCTGGTGATTTGAGTCAAGACAATTTGGCCCTTCTGGTATATGTTATGAAGTACTGTAAGAATGGCTTTGAGAAGAGGCCTTTGAAATTGAAGAGAGGGTTTTCTTTCATTGCAAAGTAATTGAAGTGTCGTCTAAATTATCTAGTCCTGAGCGATGGTGTGGGTTTAGCTCTTTATGAGGACCTAGTTGCTGATGGGTTGGAGCTGTAAAACCCTTCTTGCTGTCAGAAGAGGTCTTCAAGAGAATTGGGACAGAGGTTGGTTGGGCAAGACCCACAGTAGAAAGATGAAACCTGGACTACGTGACCGGGACTGCTAAGCCTGGTATAACGGTATGGACGTGGTAAACCGGAGGCTGGAGAGCTGATCAAGGAAGTATTTTGAAGAAGCTGCCTGTAGGTTTGAGGTCACAGATAAGCTTGACCTTTGAATCTGGCTGATGTCTATGCTAAACCTAGGGCAGTGCTTCCTGAACCAGATAGCCGAAAAAGGAGGAGGCAGCTTGGCAAGCAAGAATATTCCTAGTTAAGGTGAGGAGACAAGTTGATTTTGTAGAAGTTGCCGAGTGTGGCACTGCCGTTGGAAGTGAAGTAGTGATGAGGGCTTGGCTCTTGGATTTGGTTAGTGAGAAACTTCTGGGAGAGTTCTCGGAGGAGAATCCTTGTGAGAAAGGCCATAAAGACAGGCAGAGGAGATGTCCTGGCTGCGAGCTGGGAAGTTCTGAGCTTCGGTCCATGGCAGGCCCTGAGATGCTGCTAGGTGTAGGGTTGCAAGGAAGGCTTATCTATCTGCAAGTTAAACAGTTCTGGTTATGCTAGCAGATATTAGTTAAATGAGTGCCTCCCAAAAAAAACAAAGCAAAACCTTCATTACCTTCCTTACTGAACTATAATCCTCACTTTAACCATAATATGAAGCTTGACCTAGGGTTACCTAAGGCAAGTCTAGGTCATTAAACAGGACCAGATAAGAAATGACGCATTCAAATGAAGCCTGTATAGTTTGTCTCTTTGAAGTTCTCCTCAGTACAATAGATTTCTATGACTTCTTTCCTGTAAATGAATCCAAACTTCAGCTATAACTTTAGATCTCTTCTTGTTTTGTGTCTCAAGACAAGATTAAGTTTTATCAGTTTAGATCAATGATGTGCTTGTTCCTGTCTATCTCAAAGGTTTCTTTCAGTTAGGCTATAACATCAGTTTTGACTTCTCCTGATTACAGAACCATAACAGTTATCCTGTCCCTAGGCTTTGTTAGAATCTATCAGCCCTGTGAGTTCTAATGTGTCTTTTTGTAAATTCTGAGTATCTCTTAAAAAAAAAAAATTATGTTGCTTCTGTTTTCTCATTTTTTCTGAAGCCACCCCAAAGCCTAAACAGAAGTCAAGATTTAAATGAGCTCAGGAGAATCCTTTGAAGACCGCTTATGTCTGTGTCTTAAGTCCATTTGTAAACAAAATTACAAAAAAAAATAAATCTGAATTTTCTGTCTGTTTAACTTCTAAATGTAAGTGAATTTTTACCTGAAGTTCTGCAGTTTAGGAGAGTTTAGGCCTACGCAATAGCTGATTGGAGAATAAGATGTACTTTTAGCCCTGTGCTCAAGGTGACGTCAGTCCTCAACTTAACCTGAAGGCCTCTTCTCAAAAGATTGAGAAATGGGCCTGTGTGAACCTCATGAGGTTCAACTGGGCCAAGTGTGGGGTCCTGTACCTGGGTCGGGGCAACCCCCGATACCAATACAGGCTGGGGGATCGAAAGGATCGAGAGCAGCTCTGCTGAAAGGGACTTGGGGGTACTGATAGACGAAAGGCTGGACATGAGCCGGCAACGTATGCTGGCAGCCCAGAAGGCCAACCGTGTCCTGGGCTGCATCAGGAGAAGCGT
>Ga0181612_130209_pt1 | contig 13670 bp, 9 predicted proteins | sample HoacroProtozoa21_FD_119630 | JGI IMG/M metagenome (GOLD analysis project Ga0181612, IMG submission 119630) | Hoatzin crop microbial communities from Cojedes, Venezuel. Combined Assembly of Gp0051906, Gp0051904, Gp0051908 | reverse complement strand
GTGTGTTCACACCATCCCCCTCTCCCATCCCCTCACCAGTGGAGCAGCAGAAGGATGAGCCCGAGCTGACAGAGCTGTGCCAAACCCACCACCCGCAGCCAGGGAGATGTGCAGGCACAGCCGGGCTGCTCGGGGCCGTGCTTTTCCATCAGCGGCCACACAGGCGAGATGCGAGCTCAGGCTCTCTCCCTGGATGAGCTGCGTCCTAAATATTTCCACCAATAACACTGATGAAGTGGATAATTTATGAATGACTTTGCCGTCCCGTCCAAGCATGATCAGTTAGCCAAAACCAAAGAGCTTTTGCCAGCACTTGCTTTTCTCCAGCACCATGACGCAGCTCCACCAGCAAAGCTCCCCAAGCACCAGTTGCACCTGCACAAGGAGAGCATCCCAGTGAAACTGCACACTTTGGCCACGTGAAGCGGCACCTGGTGAATTATTTCCTCTACCATGGTTTCCTCCACCTCAACCTGCTTACCATGAATTTCTGAAACTTAGCCCTAAAGCCAGCACTAGACAGGCCAAGATACACATTCCACTGCAAAGAAATAAATCTACAGAAAGGGCCACAGTTAGTTAAACTAATCAAGAGATTGTACAGGGTGAACTGAGTGTGGGAAATGCATCAAAAAGGAAGTGGTATCAAAATAAATTCAGGATGCCCGTCTAGGAATGTGAACTGCTGCTCTCCATGCAATTATATAGGAGACAAATCATAGCTCTGGCTAAAAATGTAAACATCTCTATAAGCAATAAGGGAGGAAAAGCAGGGTATCCAAACTAAAAGGCTCTCACGCCATTAAATGTAATCACTAAGCAACTATTAGCCAGTCTGAAAAGAAGATGAAAGGATAATGGAGGGAGGTACGGGCTGGCAGTTACAGTGGAAGTAAGTGAAATAGTCCATATTTATTTTTGTTTCTCTTAAACTTCCACAGATATTAATAGCCAGACTGTACTGAGGGGGACGAAGGCAGAAAAAATAATAATAATAACCAAAGGGCTGGAATTAGTCTCGGGTTCCCCAGAGAGTCCTTCCCCACAGTCCCAGAGTCAAGGTCAGACGCATGCCCACCCCGGCTCCGGACCACGGCCTGGCACATCAGGGCACGCTAATCGCACAGCTGAGTGGGAGACTTTTGCTCATACTGATATGGTCCTTTTGGACCAGATTATAAAAGAAATGATAGCATCGGAAGAATTTCATAGCAACGGCAACAATGAAAACAGAACTTGCTTTTCGTTGATCTAGATTTTAAGGACATAGCCACCACCTCTGTGAGTAAAGCTCAAACAATTTGGCCGCTACCATTATCATTATTTCATAGACAAGGGAGCTGAAGCACAGAAAAGTGGAACCACTCTGAGACCACCCTGGAGGCCAAAGCCTGGAGTCCCCCTCCCACCAGACCACCCAGTTTCCCCCAAGGCTCCTCCCCACGACCAAAAGATTCCTCAGGATTTTGCGCAGCTGGCTCCCAGCCTCAAACACTTGCAAAGGTGATGTCAGCAATCCACTGACTTCGAGGAAAAATATGTAAGCTAGGGTATCTCTCTTGCTGTCTCCAAGAAAACTGAAATAATGTTTGTTTTAAAAGCACCACCTCACTATATTTAGGAATTAGCGTTACACAGCTGCATCCAAGCTGAGATGTGCAGGACAGTGACATGCTACAAAGCACTATTAGACGACCACTCGCAGCACAAAGTGGAGCATCCGCTGAGGCTACAGTACTCCTTTCAAATCCGCCTACTAAAAACCCAGTGGTATATCTGAGTCAACACCAATACTCTTCCCAACAACAAGAGCATCTCCAGAATTCACAGATAATGTGCCAGTTGATATCATTCCAGCTGTAAAGCACAGTATGGTTCATTTTTCAAATGTAAGAGAACCTACTTAGGCAGCAAGGTGACTACATGAGAAATAGGCATTTCAGAACATCTACCTTTCGTTACAAAAATAATCTATATTATGTTTCAAAAAAAGCTCCTCGTTTGACACCTTTGGTGAAGGACTCAGAAGAGACGTTTTCAGGCCTTAAGACCACATGGACTTGGCCTGATGCTTCAAAACACTAGTGCAGTTTCCATCAGCACCTCTGGACCAGTTGGAGGTGGCTCAATTGAGGTTCCCCTCCGTCCCTGCCACACTAGAAATCCCAGTACAAAGTGGCATTGCCTAGGATGACAAAAACCCAAATCCTTGACTGCCTCACAAAAATTGTACCACTCTTCAACATTTCCCCTTTCAAATAGGTATACAGAGGAGCCACCAAGTAAATAAACTGCAGAAAACGTTGGTGCTATTTGTAACTCTTTTGTGACATTTGCTATTCTGAGCTGAATAGCAAGTGACAGCTATGAAAAAAACAAAGTAATATTGGGATAAGCTAACATATACTAGATAAAATGCTAGGAAGATGGGAACGGAGGTTACACTGCCAGCATGGCATACGCTCTGACAGCACGCTGTCAGCCCAGGACTCGGCAATCAAATGCGTCTTTTCTGCAGCAGTATTAGCAAATGCATACAGTCATTCAACTATATTATCCTGTAAAGGATATTGCTTTCCCACAAAAATCTCTGTTGCTTGTCCAGGGCACAACAAACACACACAGATAATGAAGACATCTGCAGATGATGTTTGAAAGACATAGCTAAAACCTGTGGGAAGAGTAAAATTGGATTTTTATCACTCAGTAATCCGATCTCTGTTACAGACCTTTTATTAAGGGCACAGAAATGGGTTTTATTTGGATGCATCATATTCTTAGATGGAACATCTTAAAGCTTTAAGCAGAAATAAAATGACCTGGTAATGTCATGACTGCTTTGTTTCATAAAGCAATGGTAACCGAGCAATCTAGCAGCTGAGCTGCTTCGTGTCACAGCGACCCAGCACCCACCACGTACCCACACACAGACACGCATCACTTCGGACATCCGCAAACTCAGATCCCGAGATACCTTCTCTCTGCCCTCCCAGAATCAGTCTCCTTCATTAATGCCTACTGCCACTCCCCAGGAGACCTGACCAATACCTGGAAAATGCGTGTTTGTTTTCCCGCTGGAGTACATATCACACCAGTTGAAAAAAATATATTTTATTTTATTGTCAGGTCAGAGAATAAAGAATAGGCATAAAAATAAAATCAGAAAGAAAAAGGCAGATCCCCAGTGAAGCACTCCAGAAAATGAACCTAGCTATTCTGTTACTTTTGGCAGTTGTTAGAACTCACAACAGCACTCACGGTAATAAACACACTTACTATAACGCCAGCCAGAAATACGTTGAAATAAGAAGTCCTGACTCAGAATTCACAAGTCATTTGCAAGCAAAGGGACCAGACTTTAATTCTCATGTACTGCAACCTTCAGATTCCCCAAAAAGTCACAATTTTAGAAGTAATCTCAGAAGAAAGTGAACTTGCTACTGTTTCGGCCAGGCAGGAAACAGAGTAGGAGCTTAACTGCTAAATAAATAATTCTTTACAACAATTAGAAACTAAATTAAGTCTTTTTGGAATCCCACTGCAGCCCTGGCAACACGCCCCAGGCTCCGCTGCCAGCTGAACTGAATGCAGCAAGTCAGATTTACCAGAGTAAAGCCTGATCAGATACCGAATTAGGAGTACATTCCAAATAACAGGGAGCTTTTTCCAGCCTTCATATGAACATCACAGTCACACGCATTTTGCAGCCATCAGTTTTGGCACGACGAATTCCATTTTCTTTTAATGACTTATGGGGGATGCTTTTTCTTGGAGCAGCAGTCAGTGAAAATAAAGAATGACCTCTTTTCACAAGATCAGAGACGGATTTGCACATAAACAGCTGAAGAGAATTGGACTCAACAGTCTACAGATGCCCATGATATAACAACAACGAATAAAAAGCTTATGACACTGTAACTGTGCACCAGCGAAAACATAAATCCTGCTGGAAGCACTGGAGTCAGATGGCCTTTGAAATCACTCACAGGTTCTAAATTTCCTGGCATTGGAGTGCAGGGCTGGTATTAAAACACAAAAAACCTTCTGCCAAACAAATACCAAGGCAATAAATAGCGGGAGTAAAGCAGAGACAGACAGACCTTTGAATCCATTGGTCAAGAAAACCGCTGTCCCGAAGACAGGGCGCAGATCAGTTTCCCGGACCCCATCAAGCGGTGGCAGCAGACACTGGGCGCGGGAGGCACCCCACGGCACCCCTCTCCCCCCAGCCCCGCTCCCTCCGCTGGGAAGCATCACTCTACCCGGGAACACGGAGCAGGAGATGGCAGAGACCGCGGGAAGAGGGCTCCGAGTCCGTGCACGGCAACACCACCGTGAAACGAGCCAAAAAACTGGGGGGACGTTTAATCACTGGCAACAGCCATGGTGGGGACAACGCTGCTGACCTGGCTGTACGAGCAGGGAGCTGAGCTCCCCGGGGCTTTGGCAGCGTTTGCTTCATCCCCCCCCCGGCACTGAGCAGGCAGCAGGACAGTCCCCAGGGTGCCAAGGGACAGCCAGGGACGGACAGACACCAGCCCTGCTGCCAGCAGAGCAGCCCCTGTGCGAGCAGACACCTCGCTGAAGACACCGCACCCAAGCCTCTACGTTCAGTGGAGAAGATTGAGACATGTCGAGTCCCATCAACACTGAGCTGAAGGGAGCACAGGAAAAGAAGAAGAAAAAAAAAAAAATCAAATTATTGCTGAGAAGCAAAACACTTACAGTAAATCCCCATGTAAACAACCAACTCTGGGCATTTGGGTTTTTTAGTCTGTTTCTATGTCTAAGCACTTCATCTCTAAAAACCACAACTAACATCACTCCTTCCTCTGACTCTATGCGCCCTCTCAACACTTTGCTACTGAAAGCGACACAGATTGGATCAGTCGCAGCGCTTCCATGAAGCCTCGATATCCCAAGCATCACTCCACGGGCAGGTGCTTCCCGCGTGAACTACAGCTACAGCATCATTTAGCCGGCAATTACTTTCAACATGGGCTGCAGCACAAAAATCTGTGATTAAATAAATGCTAATACAAAGAAAAGATAACCCTTAGTACGAATCCAATGACTACCACAGAAACACAACTAGAAAAATATTTTCTTAAGCACATGCGCAGTAATCCTACAGAACGCGTGCAGTACCCCTACACTGAAGGGCTAATGGGGCCACAGGTTTATAACACTTCCTAACGTTACTCAGCTGTAAAATGGTGGATTTGTTTTACAATCAAATTGGATGGAATTCAAATAGAGGGGTTATTAAAACCTAAAAGCCTCCAAGCCTTTCCCCTCTTAAGGAAGGTGAGCAAGGATGTGCTTTCTTTTTTATTGAACGCATTTAACACAAAAAAAAAAAAAAAAAAATCCATTTAGTCATTTTTAAAAGAATATATAATATTCCTCACCACCAACACTTCTCCTTAGAAAAAAGCATAAAATATACAGTCCTTAATTATGGCAATTTAGGGTTTTATTGCCGCAAATGGAGGGGGAAAGTTCCTAGTGCGAAATCTTTTCTGCTGAGACATCGCAGTCTCCGAGCATCTGATCTTCTCCCCTCTCACCAGCTAAGCCACATCAGCTCTGGTGAACACACACAGAGGCGGCCACCCAGAACTGCTCATTAAATCACCCCGTTAATTCACAAGGTGACACTGAGTCAGGACCTGAACAATGACTCAATATGGCACTGCAGTCACTCAGAGAAATTGAAGACATTTTACACATCTAGGTCTAATCTTCTATCAATTTTTATAGGTAACAGATTCATATGGATTTATAGCCTCGAGGGATCCCAAGATGATCAATTCCCATCTCCCCACATAACACAGGCCACATCATATCAATCAATTCCTCCCTGGCTTCTGCTTTAACTAGAGCATTTCCCTGCACATCAATCCTTGACTTAACGCCTTCCACAACAGGGAACCCACTGGGTAACACTTGATAAATTGCTTCAGTGGTTTATTATCCACCCTGTTAAAAAAAAAAAGCGTATTCTATTTCCTGACAATGTATTACTTGTAAAATTACAACAGAGCTTTAATAAAATGGCCTTTTTTAATCCTTAGCTATTGAAGAATGGACTAACGAGAACATAATACCCCATTCTTATACACTTGAATAAAAAGGACATAAAAGAAGATACTAGTGTATAGAAAAGATGAGGAAGAGACATTTAAAAAGAGCTCCCAGATGAACAGATAGCAACCTGGCCCATATCACTCCCCAGACATACCAGTTGGCTGTGAAAGATGACTATTTTAATATGCTGTATCAAAGCCACCTTGGTTCACCAAACAGTTGACAAAGATGCTAAATCCACCGACAACAAACCCTGTGCACAAGAATTAAGACCCCCTGCAACACTCTTGGCCTTTTAAAACAGCCTCCCGGTTGGGATGAGAACGCACAGGCATCAAACATGCTCCTCCTCATAAGGAACGGGTCCATCGTGCTAGGGCAACAAGACCACCCTGGATGCAGATCTTCATCTGCTCGGAGAACTTCCACATCCACCTTCACATCTAAGCAAACCTCTGGAGAAGTGGGTTATCGCTCCTTCCTTCCCCATGTACTTGCTCACATGGGTTGACATGAGCACACCCACGGTGCACCAAAGCTCTCTGGTGACAGCGGCATAATTGCCTCCAGGCCCTTGATGGAAAAACTCATTTGCTAGGAGATACACCTCGACAAAAAGGATCTATTGCAACTGTGCAGGTGGGAAAGTTGTACTTAAACAAATTGCTACACATAAAAAAACCTCTCCTCTGTGGAAGGCCCTATCCAAAGGCCACTCAGACTACTGAAAAAGCTCTGCTCTACCACAAAAGCAGAGCTGGGCTGCCCAAGCCCATCCTGGCCATGTGAAGTGGGGATGAAATTTCTCAAGCTTACAGTCTAATAATTCATATCAAACCAAGCTGAACTAGTAAGGCAGTGTTTACTGTGACAAAAGCCAGGGAAGAATGTGTCTCAGTTTTGGCTTCTCATACAAAAGCATCTCAACAAGCAAAGAGTTACAAGCTCTATTTTCTGCACATGTCAAATATTTGAAGACATAAAACAAGCCATGCATGTATAAGCTTTTTCTGATGCATATAAAACACACATCTTACTTAACCTTTGCAAATAAAAATGATTGGGCCTGAGCCAGCATTTTTAAGACTTTCAGGATCAAATTCTTTAGTGCACTGCCTAGGTCATTTATAATAATAATAAAAAAAAAAAGGACAAAGAGGAGAGAAAAAAGAAGAAAAAAAGCCTTTATTATTTTAAACAATTATCTACTGGTTGCCCTGCAAAGTGCAACACCCCACATCCCTGCTGCGACCATTCTTTCTCAATAATAGTAACGCAAGCTTCAATCCAGGCTTCTTTTAATAAGGGTGAGGTCTCAGACATCAGCTCTGTCACCAGCCTGACCCAAATTGCTCCAGAGGTCAAGACAAGCCTCATCTCAGGAGGCAAGATATCCGACATCCAGAGGTGACCTCATGCCGCCTCGCACCCTTCGGTGCTGGTTTGGACCTGTCATGGGCCACAAAACAATGCAGGTCCTGGCCAAGAAGCACCAAGATGCGAGACTCACAGCACCAGCACAGTGCTCCCAGCAAGCAACGCACCAACCTGGGACTCAGAGACCATGCCAGAAATGAAGCCTTTCATGATTCCTGAGGCTCAGTTTGGGAGATAACAGCATTGATTTTGGCCACAAAGGTGGACAGCCCTCAGCTGGTTGGAGATGACCTGAAAACTTGGGCTATTCCAAACCAAAAATCCACAGCCACACTTTTTGCAAATGAGAGGAAAGACTTCAGCAGTGCAGATACTTAAGCAGCTCATTGGTGTGAGCTGACGCGCAGGATTAACAAATAAATAAAAGGGGGGAGTACAAATGTTTCACAGCTGATAAGCCTAAACAGCAGCAGCAGTTGAAATTAAGTGAAGAATCCCCTTTCCTTCACCATCACCTCCCATTCACAGTCCAAACTACTGTCAATTAATGTATTTAAATGTATTTACTAAGACTGGCTTTCTGCAACAGCTCAGGTCTTGCAGAGTCTGCTCCATCTGACTGCGCAGCACCCTGGCTTTCAGCACAGCTCCCCTTTAATTCCTAATTACACAATATTTGGGCAAAGACAGGCTGTGTCCCCCCAAAATGGACATGCAAACCTCTCCCCTGTCACTCTAGACATCAGTCAGAAGAAGCACTGGTGAAAGCAGAAAGTTCTACTCAGAGCCACCTCACCTACCCAGCTTTACAGCATTTGACATAATGGACAATAATCTCTCTTCGGGAGGAAAAAAAACAAAAAGGTGTTGTGTTTTGGCTTGGTTTTTTTTAAGGAATGACTTTTACATGGCAAAAATTCTAATGTAGCAAAAGGACTTCCAGTTCAGAGGTGGCTCAGAGCTTCCCTACAGTTTTAGAGATATGGGTATCCTGTCAGTTATTAAAAGTCCCTCTGAGAAGTAAGTTGGCCTCTCTAAAAACCTTTGTCTTCAAAACTTGGTATTATTTTTAAACCCTAACAAAGAATCCAGTCACGATGGATGCTCTCTGAAGCCAGAATCCCTCTGATGATTATCAAAGGAATTGCTTAATATAAAGCCATTGCAATTTTAAAGTGCCAGGTGTACAGTTAATATGCTGAGACCAAAATCTGAGTAATGTAGCTGGTGAACATCTCAAACCTTCTGCCAACTTACTCACGGTGTGAATATGAAGAAAAAAAAAAAAAAACAGAACACAACAAAAAAACCCACCACACCAAAGCAAAAAACCTCAAAGTTTGCTACACAACTTTAAGCTGCCAACAGATTTTATCCTAAACAGTTTTTAAACCAAACCAAACACATAGCAAGCTGCGCTCGACTCCAGGTTTATTGACAGCCAATTAACGTTTTACTAATTCCAGAAAGAACAAAGTCCTTCCCGGTTGCTGTTGTGTTACATGGCTGTAAACCACTCTGCATTGCTCTAAAGCAGGCAGCCCTCCCCTCCTCGGGCAGGGATGCGGCAGCAGGCGAGGAGGAGGATGCTGAGGAGAGGAGCTCGGCACTTCCACCAGCGCCGGCTGCTCCGGGAGCACCAAGCGTCCATCGGAAAGGCCGAGCGTATTGATCGTGCACACACAGGTGCAGAGGAGGCCAGAAACCCCGAGCTCGCTCTCGTGCCTGTCGGAAATTAGTCCGCAGAAAGCAAGCGGGGTAAAAGGTTAACGAAATACAAGCTGAGGAAATAAAACAAGGACGCAGATGACTGTGCCACAAGGCCCCGGGGCCGGCTGCTCTGGCTGGAGCCCCTTCCCCAGATAAAGCGCTGCAGAGGTGTTACGGGAGTTACGGAAGCAGAGTGACACCAGGCTCTTTCTGTCTCCATGGCGGGGGTTCACGTGCCCTCGCAGGCACCATCACCTAATTCCCATACGGGAACAGAGCCCCTGCTGCGCTCCCTTCTGTCTTCCATCCACAAAGGAGCTGGAGGGTTTGCACGGAAGGAAAACAGATACAGAAATTGGCCTTACGTGATGTAAGGTCACGCAGTGAGTACTGATTTGGATTTTTCTTGAAAGAAGCAACAAAGCCGGAGCCCTCACAGAAGGGGAGGCTCAAGCACCACGGTGTCCCCCAGCCAGGCTGCACATGCCCACGAGCCTGAAACTCAGTCCTGGAAACGTCATTCCAGTGTCTCAGCTTCAAAACAGACTTCTTGCAGCGCTGTGAAAACAAACTGATGGGATACTCCAGGACAGCACCTTCCTTTGGTACCCCATATATGAGCATCTTTATTGTCAGATCCATTACCATGCTTTATTCTGTGGCAGGCAATACACTGCGGGGCTTCAAATCAAAATTAATAGTGAGAGGTTTTGCAGGTAGTGTGATTTTTTTTTTCCTTAAAAGGACAATTAATTTTTCTTGTGCACAAACTTTTCTGTGCAACATTTATGCCATCATTACGGATTTCTGTAAAGGAACAGTATTTACAAAAAAGGGACTGACACCCTCTGGATTTCAGACATAAAGATCAGAACTGTAAAATGAGTTTTTCTGATCCAGGGGTTTGAATAAACTCCTAGCTTAATTTCAGGGAATACAGATTCCAGATCTAAAACCAACTCTTTCTAGTGTTACCTAACCAGGGTTTCCTAAAATACTTAAATCAATAGAAAGGAAAAAAAAAAAAACACCAAACCACGAAAAACCTCACCAAACACGAAAACCATACAGTGGGGAATTTCACTGTTTCATTAATTTACTCACAAAGTGCCAGAAACACATAAACAACCAGGGACATTCTCACCCTATTGTGAGAACAATTTAAGGACACAAATTCAAGAATATCTATGCACTGTATAAGTTGCTGTTGGACCAGTCACACGCGTTGGGTAGAAAAACGATCTGATATTTGGAATCGGTTTTACAACTGGCACGCTAAGGCGACAGACTTAGGAAAATATGAATGCAATGCAAGACTAAACCAAACAAAAAGCCTCACAATTCACAGCAAATACTCTGCCAGCACTTCACCAGGTGAACAAAATTAGCAACCTGACAATCAACAAAAGGAATAAATCCCCATAAAGAGCGAGCAGAAAGGAATTTTCAAGTGTGTGAATACAAAAGACTTGGCTTCATACTGGCTGTCGTTACCAACACAATATGTTTACCCATTTCTCTGTGGCATGTGAAATTCAACTCGGTATGAAAACAAATCGCTGAAAGTCTTGGCAGATTAGTAAACGTCAGATCAAATTAGACTTTGTCCAAGACCATGCAGGGGCTGCACAGATTTATCAGAGTCTCGCAGATTCTTTGCTCTCTTGACATACACAGGTCAGAACAGGCCAGAGACAAAAGGCAGCAAGATCAGCAGACTCAAAATGCGCAACTTTGGAAGGCCATTTATTGCCAGGCTTCGTTTTACCATTAACCTCATTCACAGAGGAATAGTTTTGGAGATGGATAATGCCACAGGCGATGGCAAGCGAAAGCAGTTTTCTCTTCTCCAGTGCTCTCCCTGGAAGACGCTGCAGGGCTGACTCCAGGAGGAGCCAGGCACAGCCCACATCCCGCGCCCAAAACCGCCGCTGTGGTGTGCGAACACGGCGGGGAGGTTCCAGATCATCAGACATTACCGAGTGTTATACAACAGGGACGCATCCCTCGAGCTCCGCTGTCAGAAGATCCTATACAGAGCAGGTAAAGCCTTTGGGCTCAGGCAGCATTACTTCAACAGAGAAAGGGAGAAAGAAAGAAAGAAAGCAAAGAAGGAGAGGATCTGTGTTAAAAAGGACACAACTAAAACAGATGAACGAGACAACCCAAAGATTCCCACAAATCGTGCTGGCTCTCCACCACCAGCCACACATGGAGAGAAGCTCAGGAGAGCCACTATCGATGCTGCAGCAGAGGAAGGGCAGAGCCCCCAGACCACAGCCCAGGGATCCTCACAGGGAGACCGGTCCCAGCCTAGGTGCTTTTGTCACCCACGAAGATGCTGCTGGGAAAGTGGGTAGGGCACAGGCAGCAAACGACACCAGTCAGTACTTCCAGGACGAGCTTATCCCTTTGAAACTCAGCAGCACACCTGGCAGTAAGGTTTGGACAAGAAAATACATCAGCCCTTTCCGTCTGCTGGAGAAAAACAACTTTCCTGCCACCTTCCTGTCCGAGGAGCAGGGCAGGCAGGGCAGCAGCAGCACTAACACCAGCTCAGCACCCATCACCCACCCCACGCCGCTGCAGCTCAAGTGCCTGCGGCCAAGTTTCCAGCACCTGCAACTGTTTCAGACAGATTTACAGCTCAGGCTCTCTTGCTCACAGGCATGCCCTCGCCTCTCCCAGAGCTGGATTTAGGAGCACTCTCTTGCAGCTCTGGTCAGAGCTATGAACATCGATCTTCTCCTTTCCCACCAGTCACCAGAGAGGCATCTGCATTGCCTGACAAGGTGATTGGGGGTGGGGGGACTCTAACATTTATCACCAGCCCTTCAAAGCAAAGAACAAAATCTACCCAGCCACCCTCACCACGGCCTCTTCACCATCTCCAGTGCGTGCAGGTGTAGGCAGTAAGGGAGAACATGTTAAGGCTGAGTTCAATAAGGTATTTAAGCCTATGGAACCACAGGAACTCAATAAGGTAGTTGCGTCTAGGAACCAGAGATCCTCCCAATTTCACGAGCCCTACCCAGTGCCCACGGACAGGCTGGTACATACCTCTGCTCCCACACCAAGCCATGAGAGGCTTTGAATTTCGGAATTCACTGAACACGCATCCAGAGCAATCCTTGCTGGGATGATCTGTGCAGTGAGAGCCCTTCAGATACGGATTTCCTCCATTTACATCACATTGTATCAGAAGTTAATGACTCTCAATTACATAAACTACTTTTTAAAATCACAGTACAATTAGTTCCAAAAAGCACGGAAGTATCCAACAACCTGAATTCTCATTATGATGATACAATTATAAACAAGAATCTAGTTATTTGCAACAGCTACCAGAGCACACACTGTTTATAAAAACAATTGTTAGGTTTCTGTAAGGCAGGATCATCTTGTGCTTTTTATTTAAGGAACACAATGGTAAAGAGCATAGAACCATTACAGCACGGAAAACAACTGTGCTTGGAGGGTTACTTTGCCTTTTCAAAGGGAAATCAGGAGCACAATAATGTTTTATTATTATTCTTTCAGAATACACAAGTGAACAATATATTGCTTAAAAACATTTTCTTGTAAACAACTTTAATAGTACAAGCAAACAATACCTTAAAAAATAAAAGGAATTTATAACCTGAAAGATTAATTATTATTTTGTTTTGTTGATGTGAAATCGAATAACTCGGCTATTTATTAGAGCTCAAGCCATTTAGGAACTATAACCACAATGATCTATGAGTAAAGACCATGGCAAGGACACAACACCATAACATAAATATTTAGGATTTCAATTCAGCAAAGAACTCACACAACTTCTTAGCAACATGGGGAGAGGGTTATAGCACTGCCCTTCCTGGCAGCCACCTAACAACAACCAGCGTAAGAATTTTACTATTTTCAGAGACGCAAGAAACTGAAGAGGATTTTTCTTTTTAAAGAAAAAAATAAATTAACCCAAGAGCTTTTGTTGGTAAGACTTACAGCTTGTAAACTTAATTCCCAAAAACATAAGCTGGAGCCAAAGGCAACACTGGCACCGAGTACACAGACGTGCGCTGCAAGCTGGGCTGACTGATGGGCAGCCCTGCCCTGACCGCCAGCAGGCCAAGAACTTAATGAGAGACAAACCAAATTAACACGGGCTCTCAAGATGGCTCCGAAGGGTGGGCTCGGGAGAGGGAGAGAACAAAGAGCGGCCGCAGCCAGCGCAGCAGCCGCCCCAGGGGTGCACCTTGAGAAACTCCTTTCAGACTCACGCACTCTTACTCAAGCCTCTTCCTTGCATCTTGTGGAAAAGAAAAAACCTGCCCTGGGACACAGCTACGCCGTGCAAGCCTGTGCTCGGCACTCCTTACCTGCCTCCCTCGCTCCGTTGTGGGATCCCCAGCCAGAGGCGCAGAAACTGCTGGCAGCGGGTGCGATCGCAGGCGCTCCTCTGCTTCATACCTGGGTGCGGGACACTGAGCATGCTCCCCCCATTCCTCCCC
>Ga0181612_164261_pt1 | contig 13671 bp, 9 predicted proteins | sample HoacroProtozoa21_FD_119630 | JGI IMG/M metagenome (GOLD analysis project Ga0181612, IMG submission 119630) | Hoatzin crop microbial communities from Cojedes, Venezuel. Combined Assembly of Gp0051906, Gp0051904, Gp0051908 | reverse complement strand
GGGGGGGGGGGGGGGGATGCGAATCCTTGGGATGCCTTGTGCTTCTCTCCAGGTAACAGTTTTGGAATTAGTCCCTTGATCCTAAAGTGTCCTAAATGCTTGCAGTTGCCTTTATACTGTTGGTTCCCAAACTGATACACAAACCCATGCCTGTTGACCGTACAATTTCATGGTTGTATGAAACAATGTTTTTTGCAATTAAAGTAGTGCCTTGTGGCTCTGAAGAAACTTTAATGGTAGACAATGATTCTGTAAGGCAAAATCCCCCGGAAATTATCTGCCTTATCAAAGTAATCTAAAAGCCTGTTGGACAAGCCTAAGTCCTCTAGTGGCTGGCCTGGATGCTTCACGAACCTATAGCACAACCAATTGCTTCTAACTCTTGAGGAAAAAGAACAAATAAGGCTGAAACTTGCTTTCTGGGGGCTTTTCTTTACCTGGTTAAGACTGTAATTCAAGAGGAGTGTTAGTGACTGCTGCTTTTCTCTGTGCTCTGGATTCCTACTGATCAGACATCTCGTCCTAGTGCAACTCTTGTGGATGCCTTCCTCAAGGTTCACTGACCCCCTGTGATCACAGGAGAAAGGAGAATGTGGCCTTCCTCCAGCTCCCTGTGAAGATGGGGAAGTCCACCGCTGAATCACGGTGCCAGTTCTTGGAGGAAGCTGGGAAGGTTGTGAGCGTGGGGAAGTGGGGACAGAATGATAACAGGGCCTGGCCAGAGTGATGCCAAGCCACATGGAAGGCTGGCGTCTCGTCTAATGTCGGTGCTATCTTAGGTTGTGCGTCTTTCAAAGAACAAAGTTTACAGTTTTACATTGCCTGATGCTATTTTGCTGTGCTTTCTCAAATGCTTACTTTAATGATGAGATTACAGTTTTTAGAAATGATATTGACTTCTCTTTTGCTTGAACTACAGTTTTACTCCAGAGTTCTAGCTTAATATTTTCCTTTGTCTTAAGACTAATTTACTTTGTCATCACTCAGATCAACAAATGAGTGTTAAGTGGAACATTTAGTTCCCGAGTCAGCATTCCTCAGGCAAAAGCAGAATGTAGTATGAGCCCAGGAAATCAAAGAAATTTTTTATGCAATGTTTTACTCAAACATTGGTGTTAAGTTTGTCTTAATCATTTGTCTATATTGATGTTGCCTAAACCATGCAGCGTCTGAGCAGAATGTCCCAATCCTGAACTCCTTCCTCCTCGTGTAACAGGTGATCACTAATTTTGTGTGAAATAGTCTAGCAAGGTAACTTTATTTCAGGTTTTGGGGATGAGTTCTCAAATAGCTGAAGCGTAGGTCGCTCCCCCTGCCTCCTCCGCAGGTTTGGAAGCAGGAGTGGTATCGTACTGGTACTTCTAGCACTTCTGCAGGCTCTGAGCAGTTTGTTACCAGTTCAAGCACATCTTGGCACTTGCAGCACTGTTTGCACTTTCTCAACACTTAAAGGTGCTTGATGTGGAGCAGTGTCACTCAGCTAACAAGCACAGAAAAGAGCCTGTGATTTCTAGAACAATACCTATGTACTGGAGCAAATTCTTAAATTTAGGTGTTAACCAACAACTGCGTAGCATGTTACTGGGGCTGTTAAAGAGCTACTGCTGGAAATCTGGAAAGGAGCAGGTAATTTTAAGTGTTAGGGTACTGGAAAGCCAGCTGATAAATAAAACAATTCTGTAGCCTTATAAGCAGTTACAGAGTGGCTAGTGAACACATGAACCTTTGTACTTGTGTTACCTGGATACAGAAACGCTTGGCCCCGTTACAAAATTACTTCTTTTATGTGAAGGAAAGCAAATTCTGTGATGCAGAAAAAAAGTGAGCTTGTCTCCTTCTGTAGAAAGAATATTTAGCATGAAATACAGGAAAAAAGGTCTCAGAAGCTGGAAAAAATGGAGAGTCCAGTAAGATAAAATTAGGGACTTTATGTTACTGCTCTTCCTCTTATGAAATTTGAAAACTGGATCACTTTAGGAGGTTAAAAATGCAAACAGAAAATACATTTTTGTCTTTGACAAAGCAATCCAACTAGAAACTTTCTCTTATTGAGTGATGATTCTTCAACAGCCCTAAATGGGGGCAATTTCATGAGGTCCACCTAAACTACTCGTCGTTGCCTTTGAGGAAGCTGCATGTTACGCACTCCATGCATCAGCCTGAGTTTGACTGCTGTGAACAACTTAAACATCTCGGCTTTTGCAAAACAGGGCCCTGTGACAGAGTTAGCTTGTGTTTGGGTGTACAGCACTGAGCCTTACTCCTGGAAAACATTGGATGGTTTTGCTAGTCTTTGACAACTGAATTAAAAAACCAGACAAAACCGCCAACCCCTACACCATGTTGAATGTTGTATCATTCTCAATCCTTTAGCAGTATCTGACTACATCTTGAGTGTCTTTTGATATGTCTTAAGAGAACCACCAAGGAGTTATAATTTTCCTGCCTGCTGCACTTCACCAGCATTCCTATCGTGTGCACCACAGACTAGCTGACCCAGGGGAAACAGCGTTAAACCAGTCCCTGTTCCTTACCCAGGCTTCATAACCACTGCCAAAATGCCCCCTCCTGCAGTGCAGCCAAGATGGCTGAGCTTGCGTGATTGTGCCCAAGAGATCTTTTCTTCATGCTCAGCTACTTCTGTTTCTCCTTGTGCCTTACTTGTACTTTGATAGCAAGCCACTCTGTCAAACATGGAGGTAACTAATGCGGTGGGTGTCCAAAGACATGAACTGTCAAGACAAGAGGTTTTATTCCCCCCCTCTGTTATAGTTTGGGTCGGGATAAGGGCAGTTTAACAGAACAGCAAACCAAGGGAACAGGAACAGCAACGATACAGATAAGGGGAAAACACAACACAAACTGCAGAACGCACAGAGCCGCTCTCACCGCTGTGCTCCCGAGCCACGACTGCCTTCACACCACCCAGCTTCCCCCCCACCGGAACCCAGCATGGCGGCACAGGGTATGGAATACCGGGCTCTGCTTGGCCAGGTGGGGTCACCCCACCCAGCTGTGCCACTTCCTGGAGACCGGTGAAAATTAACCCTGTCCTGGCCGAACCCAGGACACCCTCACAAGTGGTGAGTGTGAAAGGTTAGCTGTACCTTCGGACTGTGTGAGTCAGATAGCTATCCAAGAAAGAATTAGAAAGAACGATTCTGAACAGTAAAGCTAAATCAAAGTAATCCTTGATTTTTGTCTGTAATCAAAGCTTGGAGGGAGGCGGTGTAGGATGTTGCTTCTGGTAGTTTTTGTCGCAGCTGTAATCCTGTCTTTCTGGTAACTTGCTGCGCTGCCTTCAGCAGAACTTGACCATCAGTTTTACTTTCTCCTGCTTTCTGTGTATTCCAGGGCTACATTAAATTCAGCCAATGTTTGTACAATGCTTTGGAATATGCTAGCATATTGACTCTTAACATTGAGAAAACAACTACACTGCCTTTCTTGTCCCAACTTGGTGCAATTGTAAAGCTTGCTTACAAATTCTAAATCTGTAACAAAAGGAAATGGGATGTTCTCGGTGGTCAATGGCTTTTGAGCTTTTTTGTGTGTTCATTTAAATTTGTTTTAAACATGAGGGCTTAGAAAGGTAATAGATTTTTAACTGGGAGGAATTACTGAAGACTCAGTGACATCATGATCTTGAGGCTGTAACTGCTGCATCAGTTTCTCATGGAAATTTTTAGAAAGCAAACATCTCGTTTGTCTGGAAACACCTGGAAGTTTGGAATTCGAACATTGGCAACAGTAGCTCAAATCATAGCTGCCCCCTGGGATACGCTGCTGCTCGGGTTAAAATTCTGTGTGCCAGGGAGTCTTTTTGCCATCAAAATCAGTATTTATTTCACTTCTGGGAAACAGTGGGAAGATTGTAGGCACGCTTTTGTAAAGACAAATGGGACTCAGTTTGATGCAAGATTTGGCTCTGGCTTCGTGGTACAGCTAGCAGAGTATCGGCTGGAGGGAGGGGTGCCTCAACAGAGATGCTCAGGTGTGGTGGCCTGGCAATGAACAGCAAAGCTTGCTCGCAGTAGAAAAACTGTTCCCTAGCATGATGGCATCAAGGAAAGTTATTTACCTGACTTTAATCCTTTATATTTTAATGGCAAAGATGCAGCATTGCCTGTCTACTTCAGTCTGCCCATTCCCCATTAGAAAGGAGTGAGTAGGAGCATGCAGAGTGCTTGGTAAATATTGGAGGAACTAGGTTAAGTCTGTAGTGCCTCATGTCCTGCAGAAACCTCTTTCCTACGCTGAAACAAAACATCAGTTCCTGGGGCACTCGATTAAGAGGAATAACACCTAGTTTATTCTGATACCATTTATTCCATTTATTCCAAGACATGTCCTGGATGTGAACCATGTTCAATAATGTGACAACTTCAGTTCTTGGGAAAGAAATGTGTTTGTGTAGACTTACGTCTTCTGTGCTGGTAGACATCTTCAGCAGTCAGTAGCATTAGAGATTTGTGAATCTCAGATAAACCAAAGGCATTAATATTACTTAGGTGTTTCACATCTACAGGTTTTGGGTTTTTTTAAACTTGTATTGGAGCAGCTAAAACTGACCGGAGGGTGCTTTTAACTCTATAATGGCTGTATTTTTCTTATATAGTTGGGAGATGAAAGGTGGGAGACAAGGAGTACAGCTATACAAATACTTGGGGTTTTTTGGGTCTGCTGGTTCAGGCACATTGAGGTTTTCTTCCCCAAAACTTTCAATACCTTTTGTTTTATAGCTTTGCTGAACAGGTTGGCTGGCTGAGTTATGACATGCATGATCCTCATAAACCTGATAAGAACCGTGACTTATATGGTTTGAGTTGATTTTGTTTTGGTTTGGGGTGAGTTTTTGGTAGATCCAGGGGCAAAAATGAATGTGGAGAAGTTCAAATTGTGCAGTACTTCTGCATGAATTGTAACTCTGATTTACATTTTTGTCCATGAAAGCTCTGTAAATTGCTGAGCGTGATATAGTGCATACTTTTATGATCTATATTAAAAATGCAGTAGAGGGCAGTAGTATATAAATTACAGAGGATTTTTTGGTAATGTTAAATGGCATCTGTGTTAATTTCAGCTGAGAAGGCCAAGCTTAGAGGGGAATGAAGACCTAAATTTGATAGGCACGAAATCTGTCCTGTCCCAAAGCATCGTCCGTATGCAGATTCTGCTTTTGTAGGAAATTTAAATAGTAAGGCAAAAGTTGTTCTATCTGGCAACAAAAGCAAGAACCTTCAGCTTGATTCAAACTCTGATTAAAAGAATCTGAGGCGTGGATAAAGCATCCACTCCCCTCCACCTGCTCAGGTTAAAGCACAAGTTGGACGTGGCTGTTGGAAGCCTCAGCATTGAGTGTCATGGCTGCGCACCAACAACGAAACATCCATCTGTGTCGTCGAACTTTACAGGCCTGCAAACCTGTCACTCGGACGTGTCCTTCTCTAACAACCACAGGGAGTGGATGTATAAATATACTCCGTGTACAGTACTATGCTGTACAAAACAGGTAATGTATTTTTAAAAAGCGCTGTAAACACTGCTGGATCTGTTTTCTCACCGCACCGCTGAACAATGGACAAATCTTCTACCTTGAAGTCTTCACTTTGCTTGTAACCACTGACTCATACCTCATAACATTTCTGGGAAGGCAGAGTTATTCACCAAGCTGCAATTGCACGGATAACTGAAAATGTCACCTTATGCGAGTAAAGCGTAAGTATCCACTGAGTCAGCAAGCCAGATGGTAAATTCAGCTGCATGTAAATACTGTGCCTACAGGCTAAGGATTTTCATCACTGTTATTACTTTTGAAACTGTGCTGTGTCTGAGGTAGTCAGAGGATTCTAGTACAGGTCTAAGCAGTTTGATGAAGATGAAACAGAAACACTGCTGTTATCTAAGCTGTGCTAGCAGAAACTTTGTACCTGTATAAAAAAAGGCAACATAGAATATACGAAATCTCACTAAATAATTAAACTATCATGACCAGAGCAGATTCAAGATGACAGTGGAATCTGAAAACAGATCTGGGAGACACAGCTGGCAAAGGGCAGTAATAAGGGGTCCCTGCCTATCCACATGGCAAGGGCATATTTTCATAGACCAAGCCGAAATGTGTACCTGTAGATCCCCAAAGATGGACTGGTCACCCCTGCTTTACACAGTTCAGGTCTCTGGAAGGATCTTTGGAAGGTGAAATTGCATAGCGAAGTGTTAAAGAGCTTTTAGTGAGGGTAAAATGATTAAGCCAAGAATGTAATAATCTCTGGAATGTGTGTGAAATTGTCGCTTCTGCTGTGCCTGCTTCAGTCTTGAGCTCTTGCAGTATTTCTAGATGAAGGCAAGTGCTGTTGTCCCTGTTTGACACAGATACAGGTAACTGGCTCAAATTCCTTGAGGCAGTCTAATTGCATACCTTTACCTCCAAAGTTAGTGCTCTTGTCATTAAACCATCTTCAGTCTGCAGAACGCATCATTTGCTAGAGAGTAAGGGCAAAGCTGGCATGCTACTCTTTGAAAGAGGAAAGAATACTTGAGAAAATGTAGTGTTTGAATGAATGCATTTTCTGCTACCACATTTTTTGTTAGTGATTTCATCTTGCTGAACTAACTCTAGGTTCCAAAGCAGTTAATCCGTCTTTGATTTTTCATCTACTGGTAAGTATTGCAGTATTTGTCACTTCACATTTTCTCTGTTTGTTATGTCTGTTTGTACTTCTATGTCAGACTATGATACAATGAAGAAAAACATAACTAAAATATGATATAATAAAGTACATAACAGAGAAAGCAAACAAAATCCATTCCATTAAAAAATCCCTCATTCTACTTTTGGCTCCTAATGCAGTGACTCACTCTCCTCCCTGCCTTTGATTCAAGCCTTTCCAACCTGGTTCTTGACACTGAGCCCAAGCTTTTTTCCCCTGCTTAAATGCTTAGCAAGTTTTCAGCACCTTAAACTCAAATAAGCCTTCCAAAGCCAAACACTGCATGAAAATCTTCCACAGAGACAGAAGCAAATTGATAACAATCAAATATTATGCACAGTTTCTTTCTGGATAGAGACCAAACATTTCAATAATGACAAATGAAGTTGAAGAAACCAATGTCTTCTTAACAGGGATGCCTATGCAAAGACAGAATTTAGCTCAGAGCTTAAGAGTCTCAGGAAACTGGAAAAGAAAGAACTGGAATGTCAGAAAGGCAGCAGGAGGAAGTGGGAGGCTAGGCTGGTAGAATGATGTCTGTCAGGCGACGAGGTATTTGCTTTTAAAATCTACTTCCTGAAAGCAGGAGGAAAATTCTGACTCTAGGGGAAATGTGGAAAAAACAAGTAGCTAGCTGGACTGCTGTTACTGGTATTTGACTATCCTACATCAAAATCTGCTCAGGAAGTGCTAATTTAAAGCTCCTTGGGCTCTCAGCTTGGGAGCCCTGGCCAGCAGAGACTGATATTGGATTGCTGAGCAGTAAAGACTGCAGCTGTCTGGGAATCCTGAAGTTATCAAATATTTGCACAAGATACTTGTATAGATCATGTGTCTTAAGAGCAACTTATACCTGTGAGGAGCACCCAAGAATCTGGATTTACATGTGGAGAAAGATAAACTTAGTGAGACATGATGTCTGCTATCTCCCCCTAGCTAAATGTAATTTTAATAGAAGACCCTGATCTGCACGTGCCTTCCACATTTCAGAGACCTCCAGTATTCATGGTGGCTAACTTGCCTAGCTCTAGTCCCTAGGCTTCAGCTCTGAAGATGTCTCAGATTCCTAGCTCTAGGGAGTTGAAACTCACCTAAGGGACACGTGCCTCAGTGCGTTTTGCCATTTTTGTCATGTCTTCCATTTTACGAGCACGGACCACAGTTTACTTCATCTCTCAGGTCAGACCAGCCTGTGCAATAAACTCAAGGTCATCACATTATTCCTTGTTCAGCAGTCTTTCTTAACTCCCTGTGGATGATCACTGATTTATTACCACGAAGTACATCTGAGACAAGGACATAAACATGCATGGCAGTAGTATACGTCTCTAAAAAAGGACTATCTCCTAGTTTACATAAGAAGTTGTCTCTGCAGCTTAACAGTAGAATAAAAGTTCTATCATCTGTACTTCGTATGTTTATTACTAATCTAGAAGGATTCCATTTGTAAAGTAAAATTTGGATTTTGGGGGATTAAATCCCACAGAGTTTAGGTCAGGAAACAGTTTGTTGTGTAGCAAAAGTTAGAGATAGTTTTACCTAATCTAATTCTAAAAAAAAATCTGAAGTTTTGTTAATCCTTAAAATGGTTCCATTGTTTTCCAAGGTAATAATGACGCCTGTCAGATGCATTATGTTTGTTTTTTTCAAACGAACGAAACAGTGAGGCACACAAGAAGAAACACTGCTGCTATGATTCTCCACCCTCAGTCCTTGTCAGGTAGATTACAAATGTATTTAATTTTTCAGCTAGATACACTTTTTGTAATATTTCTTAAGGTTTAACATAACCATATTCCTGTACAATGAGGCAGCCAGAATTTGGGATCAAAGCCCTGATTTTCTCAAAAAAGTTATCTTAGACTTATGTGGGACTGTTCTTGGGAGTAAGCATTTAGCATCAGGCCGTTAAGAAGCAAGATACATTAACAGAGTGGAGTAAGATACTCTGTGCTTATTCATTTCAGAAAGGTTTTTGTAAATTCTAAGTCTCTGTTCCGTCAGTATTTTTTTCTGCATGTTTCAGGTCAATAGAGAAAACAATTTAATTTGTTACTGTTTGTTGTTTGTTTCTCTTTCTTGTACGCCAATTAGTAAATTAAGAAATTAAACTGATTTGTCTGGCTTCACTAATCACTAGCAGGTATGGGCTGGCTCAGACTGACTTCTCAGAGATGTACAAACACATGACCCGCAAATATATTTTTTTTGCAGAGAAGTGGCAGGTTGAAAACAGGAAATGCCATATTTTATCTGCTGAAATTAGTCAAATTGTGATAAATAAGAGCTGTCGAGTTTAGACCTGACCTTAAATTCTATCTGTCTGTTCACCTAGGACAGCTCCGAGCTCCAGTTGTGACCCAGGAACCCGTGACAGCAAAGCAGAGGGGAGAGCTCGGGCTGCCCTCGGCAAGCAGGGGTGCGGTGCGTGAGCACCCCACAGGCAGAGCCCCGCTGCAGCCGCCTGAGCCGCGCACGTCGCTGAAAGCTGATGGGACTCCTCACGGAGTTTTACACATAAGCTGTTCATTACTTCTTTGGTGTTGACTGATGTCATCTTTACTATATTACCGTTATCAAGTAGCTGCAGAGAAATCACTGTTTTCTCCTCAGCTCTGTGTGTGTCACGAGCACAAGCAGTGAATCGACACCGGAGCGGGTGTAACTTCCAGAGACACCATCCTCTGCAGGGGGCTGTTTCAGGATGCAGGACCTAGCGTTGCAGTCCTCAGTACAACACCGTCTCTCTCCGTGTTCCTGCCTGCTCATAGCAGATGTGCAAACTTGTGTCAGTAGCAAACTCAAAAATTATGAAACACCAAGTAATTCCAAATGGCTGTAACAGGTAGTTTTCAATCCACTGCATTTTTAGCTTGGGACATAGCTAGAATACTTATTAACTTTTCTAAATAAGGGACCCTATTTCAAAAGGTGTGTGGGAAGCCATGCACAAACGCAGTCGGTAGGAATCTGTATGCTAGCCTCCCACGTTGCATGAACATGTCCTGCACCACAGGAGATGGTGTGTAGGAGTGGGTGGGCAAACTTCAGAACAGAGGAAGGTACTGAATCACTTGAAAAACTCTCCTTGCTCTTTATTTGTGTATTCAATTACTTGTTCCAGTTTTTACCTCCTAAGCACTCTTTCTTCACAGGGTTATTTCCAGGCTGGATAGAAGTGCTACATTCTTGATGCAAACCTGTCTTTATTCCCGCTTCCTCTGCTCTTTAAATTTGACAAGCAAAATTTTCCTGAAAGGAGATGAACCAACACCCAAAGCAAGTTCCAAACCTAACTTGCAGTTGTTGGTTACTATCCAGGATTCACAAAGGTGTAAAATTCTGCTTCAGTTGAATTTCAAGAGGTTCATATCTATGGTAGACCAGCAAGTACTATTGCGCTACAGATCACATAAAATAGGAGAGACAAGAGCACAAAGGGCTTATATATTTCAAAGACAAGCAAAAATGAGAAGGCAAGGGCCAATGCAGAAACTATAAGTCAAACTGGAAATATGGACGTGGCTTTTTTTTGTGTTAAAACTAGCTGTAAGAATTGGAGTTGGAAAATCTCTAGTTCTGATGAAGAGGGTTGAAAACAAGAGCATTACAGCAAGGGTGCTTGAGGTGGCAACAACAACTTAGATTTTATCAGTGAGTTTTTCCTATGTATAAGGGCAGAAACACAGTGCAGAGCTTTAAAAACCACATCTTTCTCTTAGAAAAGCAGTAAAAATTTATCATCTTCACAAATGTATGAAAAAGATTGCTTAATGCAAGCAGCATTATTACAGCGACTTTTGCCTACTTGTTCCAACTAATTGCTATTCATATGAATTTATAAACTAATTTATATACCACCTATACAGTACATATTGTAGTATAAGCTTTCAGTGGACAAAGCAAGAAATGCAACTTTTCTGGTTAGTTCATCCAGGTGTTAGAACTGCCCAGGAGTTGGCGAGTGACTTGTTTATTGGTTAAAAAGCTCTCCTGACAGAACTGCAGTGTTTGAATCCTGACACTGCACAGCTACAGGCGGGGAAGGTAGTTGTGTGTCTACATGATTCTAGAGCAACAAAAGCACCAGGGCTAGTTGTTTGGACAGACTGTATTTATACCCTTGACCAATTTTTAAGCAGTCACAAGTAATTCCAAACTTCTGTGTTTATGCTTTTTTCCTTTTTCACAAAATACAAACCTGAGCTTACTTTATTTAGAAGTCTCATTAGCTTTACTGTCAATTCTGTTCACTGAGTTGGACTCGCACTGAAATGAGAGGCCCAGTGTAGACAAAAGCAGCTCTTCCAATTTGCTAGTAAATTCTCTATATCTGGTAGTTTGCAAAACTTCTGCCTGAAATAACTACATTTATTCCAGATACTTACTAGGTGATGCTTTAAAATCAGCTTGCGGCTTTAAACTGCAGTTCTAGAATGGCAGGGTTTCATTATAGATGTTTCCAAAACTAGTAATTACCCTCTTAATGAGCCCTTGATGATATTGTTCATGTTTATAATTAGATTTAAGGGGAAACTCAATTAGTTCAAATACAGTTGGGTGTATGTACACTGGCTGAAGCAGTCAGTCGATCTAAATGTCCAGTCAGACGCAATTGCCTTTTGACAAAGATCACTGACCACCGAAATCTTGGCATCTGGAAACCTGCACAGCTATTGACGATACTGCTGCTTTTCACATTGCACGATAGAACAGTGATTCTCTGCTGGAGGAAAGACTTTTCTTTTTTATCAAGCTGTCGCTCAGTTACACTGCTGCTGATCTCAACAGTATTTTTGGTTAGTTGTGATTTTGGGGGCAAGGTGGTGTCTTTGCTAGGAAAATGACTCCCTGAGATACTTAGCCCAATGACGAGAGTCGATGAAGTTCTCCCTGCTCCTGTTCTGTTGTTCAGAATTGTTAGCAGCAGGTATGTGAGCTGTCCTGGTTTCAGCTGGCGGAGAGTTCATTTTCTTCTCAGCAGCTGGTCGAGTGCTGTGTTTTGGATTCAGGACGAGACTGATGTTGACAACATACTGATGTTCCAGCTGCTGCTGAGCAGTGCTTACGCTAAGTCAGGGCCTTGCCAGCTTCTCCTCCGGCCCTGCCAGCGAGGAGGCTGGGGTGCACAGGCAGCTGGCAGGGGACACAGCCCGGCCAGCCGACCCAGACTGGCCCGAGGGATATTCCGTACCGTAAGATGTCACGGTGAACTCATACGCTGGGGGGAGTTGGCGGGGGGGCAGTGGCCGCTGCCGGAGGACTGGCTGGGCGTTGGTCAGCAGGTGGTGAGCGATTGCAACGTGCATCACTTGTATATGCTTCTGGGTTTTCCCCCCTCTCCCATTTCTGTCCCATTAAACTGTTTTACCTTTTTTTCCAGTTCTCTCCCCGATCCCCCTGAGGGGGGAGTGAGCGAATGGCTGCGTGGTGTTTAGCTGCCTGCCGCGTTAACGACAGAGCCCATGAACTGGTGGAAACTTGCTCACCCTACACCTGATGGCTGGCTGAGAAATGAGGAGGCACAACACAGCAACAGTGAATGGCTGAGGAATTACTGATGTGTTATTTCTGTGTTGCTAATAATATGCAACGTCTTTGACTCTTCACAAATAAAATCCAGACAGGTTAAGAAGAGAGAAATATTTATCTCCCTGACGAGGTGATCTGAAGATAACTTCATTCTCGTGGAAGTATTTACATGTGAAGTGTTTCATCTCTTTCTGCAAAATTTTTTTGCACAGCCTTTCTGCTCCCCATTTATTTCAGTGCTGCTGCTTCTACCTGCAGTGCAGTTCTAACCTACACGCATGGCCAGAATGACTAGAGTAGCTCCATGGAAATGAAGGTATTCCTTTTCAGACTGATTAATTTTTCCTCATGTAACTGCCAGCTAGAAGACAATCTAGCATAGCTGATGCATTGATTAAGACAGGTTGAATATACAGGCAAGAAAGTATTTACAAAAATTGATGTTTGCTTATTTGTTTTACAAATTATTTTCCATGTTTAAGTGCTACTATTATCTTCTGCATTTGGAAACTAAATCGGGAAAGCTATATATTGCATCTTTTTCTGTTACAGTGAACATATTCATCAAGCACACAAGCCAACTGCTTTTGCTGCAGAATAGAAAGTAAATTTATAAAATTCTTAATAATATTCCTATTTACTCTAGAAGTTAACATGGGGCCCCTAAGGCTGACTGATGATCAAATTCTTCTCTTCATTTTAAGATAAAAAATAATTTGTTCTGAAAAAATTTAAAAACTGCTCTCCCTCCCCCCCCTCCAGCCCCCAGCAAAGCCCCAAAAGATCAAAATGACTAGTAAATCATCTGAGACTGATTTGAATGAAAATGCGCGGATCTCTCTCTGAACTCAGACCCAAATTCAAACATCGCATAAAATAGACTTCAATCAGGTACAAGTTAGGCTCATCTTCAGAAAATTTGTATTCCTGAGTAATAGCATTACCATACAAATACTAGGTAAGTGAATAAATCAATTTTTACTCAATTAAAGCAGTTTCCTGCAGAAAGTTTTGCATCTGGGAGATGTCATTTCTCCATACCATGCACTTAACTGTCTATTAAACAAATACTTTTTGGAATGCATGTTTAAAACACTGCAAAATTCTGAGACAAAAAGTATCGATGAAAATTTCAAATGGGAAAGAGGGAAATTTTCTTTCATTTACAAAGCCACAGAAATTTCCAAATCGGCAGTGGCTTACATATTGAAAGAAGAAAATGTAAATTTAAACAAGTATGAAAGTAAATTTCTGTCACTAAGAGACATCATAACATTTTTAGTCATTATTAGTGGTAAAGCCCTTTGAGATTTAGGATTCTGTTATTTTTGCAGTAAAAACTGTTAAAAGTATGCTCCAGAGGAAATCTAGAAAATAATTCGTTTCTACAGTAATTGTGCAGTATAGTCGGGGGGGGGGGGGGGGG
>Ga0181612_183187_pt1 | contig 13672 bp, 8 predicted proteins | sample HoacroProtozoa21_FD_119630 | JGI IMG/M metagenome (GOLD analysis project Ga0181612, IMG submission 119630) | Hoatzin crop microbial communities from Cojedes, Venezuel. Combined Assembly of Gp0051906, Gp0051904, Gp0051908 | reverse complement strand
CAGGTGCAGGACCCTACACTTGCCCTTGTTGAATTTGGACCCAACACTTGCCCTTATTGAATTTCATCAGGTGCCTCTGCACCCAACTCTCCAGCCTGTCCAGGTCTCTCTGATTGGCAAGACAGCCTTCTGGTGTATCCATCAGTCCTCCCAGTTTTGTGTCATCAAAAACCACGATGCTGTATAACATACAGCTTTGAGTTATTTTTAGTTGGTATGAGTAGTAACATTTTTTGATCCCCTACAGGGTTTGGGTTTTATTGCACCAAAACCATACATACACTGTAAGAGACCGCATCCTGTCTCTTGCCAGACAGTCTGCCAGAGGTGAGGGAAATAGCTACTCATGTGTAAATGTGACATGGCAACAAGACTCAGACTTAGTGACTCGCTGAAAGCCAACAGCAGACCTGTAAAAGGGTTGGCAACTTGACTCATATGGACAAAGGCGCATAAGCCTTTCTCCTCCACTGATGTCATCCTGTGCAGCATTAAGCAAGAGAACATTAGGAAAACTGCGATTTTGCGCATGTCCTCGGTAGCTTTGTTGTAGGACGATGCAAAGCCTTAAGCACAATTATTTCAGATTCCCAGTAATTCCACAGCACACTATGTAGTAACTGTTGTCATGCCACGCACTGAGTCTCTACATCATGGTAGCATAGGACAGGGTATCAGTAAAACACATGGGATAATCTCTCAAAGGTGCCTGGAGTGACAAGTGGCAGCAGCCAGCTCTGGGGAGGAGGGACTCAGCTGAGCAGTCACCATGCTGTTTTATGCCCACTGAGCCATGTTCATATTACCATGGACGAGACATACTAAATGCTGCTTACCCCTTTTCAGGCCTATGGCACAGCCATTTCCGAGCAACATCTGAGAAAATAGGGGCAGGAAGGGACAGAAAGGCAGGCAAAGAGAGTAAGTCTTTGCAGGTCTTCTGACTACAAGGTGGCAAAGAAGAAATCACAGTGAAAGCAGAGCAGGATACCAGCAGATGCTCCTTCTTAGGAAATTAGCTGAGGGGGGGAGAAGAGAAGGCAAGGGCATGATGCACAAATCCAAGACAGCAAAAGCCACTGAAGTGGTAGGAGAGCAGAATGGGGTTATACATTCTGCCTTGTGGGCAAGAAAGCTGAGCAAAGGTACAAGTAAGAGATGGTAAGCAAGGCAAACCAGAATAATTAAAAAAAAAAGGATAGAGCCACAGAGGAAGCAGCTGAGAGGTCTGCACACAGTGAGGGTGTGCTCAGCAAGTGACAGGGAAGTTAGAAGCAACTCAGAGTTTAATCTCCTCACATAAAAACCTGGTTTTGGCTAGGGAGAGTTCTGGCAGGTATCCCAGTCCATTGCTTAAGAAGGGAAGCAGACAAGTTTTTACCCACTCAAACAGGTGGCATACTGGAAAGAAAAAGTTAAACAGGGGAGCTTCAGCCAGTACCACAACCGCGGGTGGTCACAAGCATCAGGTTAGTGCTACCAAAATACACAAGACAGATGACCAGGATCAAGCCTTCTGCTTCAGAGTCACATGCTACAGAGCAGCCTAGTACTTCTTCTTCTGTTGTGCCTGCTTTACTGGGGCAAAGTTATGTTCTGGCATTGCACAGTCCAAGTTTTCCCCAAATCTAGCTGTCTTCCCGCTAGACTGGCTCAGTTCCCTGATGGCAAGGCTCTGCAAAACAGAGTGTAGGGCAGTTGACAGGAGTCTGAAAGCCCAGGCTGGCCAAGATTACTTTCTCTGGAAACTGCAAGTTACAGTAAGCACATAATATACACGCACTAGAGCTCATCTGGTTCCACAGAGGCCTTGACTGCTTGCCATCTAGACCTTCACTGTATACACTATCCATTACTTTTGAGGGTTTAACAGATGCAGAGATTTGGATAAAAATCCAAGATGAGTAGGACTGTCCTGCCTCAGTCTCTTTAACATGCTGCAGTCTCCCATGGAGCATTCCCATCCTCATCTCACAGCTTGTGGTCTTTCAGTCACAGCTCATGGAATTGCAGCATGCCTCACGGGCAGCCAAGTACTGGCTTTGAGGGCAAGCTCCTTGATTAACCCAAGAACAGCCCACTATGGCAATACGCCTCTGCCTCTCCTTAGCTAGCCACCTCTCATGCTTTAAAGATTCCGCTTTAGCATCTGAATTTGCTCTCCAGCCTGAGCACCTTCCCATCAGTCTTGATCAGACTGCTTCCCTGTGCTTCAGCTGTCCCCACCCCAGTGTGTTTCCACCTGAATGGCAATCAAAGCAACATCTCTCCATTGCTCTTGATAGAGAGAACACACAGCACAGCCCTGACAGCATATGGCTGACTCTGCAGATATTGAGGCAACGGTACTCTTATTTCATAACCGCCGGCTTTCTTGAACTCTATACAGACAGATTTCCTCAAGACACGGCCTTACGCCTAAGCTACAAAAAAGACTCACACTTGAGAAATGAGCGTCTCGCTGCCTGTGGGACTTGTGCTCTGACAGGCAGCACTGTCCTCCATTTCAATCTGTTTCCTTTTCATGCAAACACCAGCTACATTGACAAACACTGATAGCACAGATGCCCCTTCTCCTCCAACATTTCAGAACTGCTTGCTCTCCACAGATCACAGACTTGCAAGCGGAAACAGATACCTTAGGAACTGCTGCAGTGCTGGGGTAAATGGAAACACGGGAGATGAGGAATAAAAACCTCTTCCACTTCTGATACTGATTTCATTTTAAAATTTTTTAAGGAAACAGTTGAAAGGAAGCACTTCCATATATTTCTACATTCATAAAGGTAATCAGTTTGTGTATAAAAGATACAAATTAAAGTGGAAATACTTCTTCACACCCAAACTAGTTTCCTCCTTTTAGCAGGATGCTCTCGACTTCCATCTTGCTAAGATAAGTACCAGAACAGGAAAAAATCTCTTGTGCAATGGAAGAACCAAGTCTTATCATCTCCCACAATGTACAACTGCCAGCATATATCCTTCAACTGCAATGCCCAAGTCCAGGACCCAACTCAGCAGCCTCTTTTTTTTTTGGTCTATTTTACCAGCTGACATGCTAATCACCTGTTGTGCAGAAGGGCTGTGAAAGAAAAAATCTCCTGGTTTTGGCTTTTTAGGAAATACCTAATCTTTTGCAACCTGTTTCAGGAACCAGCTATCCTTTACCCTTTGAAGAAGAGCTGGAGTGCAGGCAACACCAAATGTGTATTGCTTGTATTAGAACAGCATATATTTCCAGTAGTGCCCAGGAGTTCTAGCCTTTCACACTGTCATGCTAGGGTCTGTATTCACAAAACAAAACACACTCACAACTAGGTCTGGTTTTGAGCCTGCCTCTGCTGAGACCTACTAGGATCTTTAGTGAAAGACAGTTCTTGTTCAGGTTATGTCCACTCAGTCCATTCCGTCATTAATCACACACTCACACCTCCAATGAGCTCCTTCGCCCCCCCCAGCCTTTTTGCTGTTATACCATGGAGGGCAGAATCGTCATGCTCTACCAGGATAACCACCTGACAGGGCTTCCTGCGCCTGGGACATCCATCTCTGTAGTTAAATAGTTCAGTGGCAGGTGGATCCCCCTGTTCAGCGATCAGACTTCTGCATGGTTTTCTCTGCACACTAGTAACCAAGAAAACTCTGCTCTGCCCAGCAACTCTCACTGGCCAGAGAAACATTCTGCAGTGCTGATGAATGCAGAGGCACAGGTGGTCTCACTGCCTTCAACCATAGATGCGTCCTTTCTTTCTTCTTGTGGCAAAGAGGCACCGCTTAAAAGTTAGGCATTCTCCTTAGAAGACCCCCAATATCACAGCTGTCTGTGTAGATGCCTTCCAGAGTCAGGTGTTTTGTACAGCCTCAGATTTCTTGCTTCCTTATACCACCCACTTTGATTTTTTAGCTGCCCGAACTCCAGTAAGCTGCAAATTAACTCTCGGGGCAGGGGTGGGGAAGACAGGGGAATTCAGGTAACACCAATGCACTCATCTTCCAGCATGGATGACAATAGCTTTCATTCCTCAAGAGCAAACCTCAAGAAGAGATCAGAAGCCAGACTGCACCAGGCGACCTCGAAGGCCTAGTCCTCTCTGCTCTGAAAAGCACCTCCTCATGCTCTGTGTCTGGCAGGTTTCCGTCTGCAGCGAATTAGCAAGAAGTTTCAAACTCAAGATCTTTTCATTCAGTACAAGACTGCTTATCTCAGCAACACTATGGATGAACATTAGACCTCCCCCAGCAATCCCTGTTCTCATCTAAAACATGCCTCATTCCCAAGGAGCCCAAGACAATCCATGGAGACAGCAGCATTTGACAATTTCATATCACGGTTCATTCGGGTCTGGAAACGCAGACTATTAAGTCTCCTAGTTTATGCACCCTGGCTCTGAGCCAAAGAATGTGTTTTGATCACTAAAATGTTATTCCATATTGAAAAAAAATCATCTGAATGAACTATTAAGGAAATAGCTATGTTTGCCTACAATTAAGTTACTTTAAACACAGTAAAGCTGCGTTTAGAGAGAGATATATTAAATCAAGCCGCAATACAGGATATTTTAATAAGTGAAATACAGCAAGAAATGAAGCTACATTAATAGTTATTGGCACATTAGGAAGAAGAGTTGTACTGAAATTTTATGGAGCTAAAATTGTCTGGTCTTCCTTGTGAAACCAAGGAGAAAGCAGATAGAATTTCAGGTTGGATTTCTGATCAACCCCAAATTAATTCTTTACCTTCCAACATTTACCAAAAGCAAAAGACAAGCACAATACACAGGTGACAAGCTGTTTTTCCTCTCCCAAACCCCCTAAAAGGCTACTATGTTCATTCACAATGCAAGAGGTGAAATTTCAGCTCCCACCTCTGTTTGACAGGATTTGATTCACTATATTGAGCTTATCCATCTCTTCAAGTTGAGCCACTGTGCGTTATCAAAAGCCTCAGTCAGAATAGTACCAGAAAACTGATCACAAAATGTCTCTTCAGACAAGAAAAGGAAGTGTAACTATCATCTGTGTCCTTAAAGGCCCTAGTTGCTGAGCTGCTGGATAAGCAGGGAACAGCTACCCTGTTCTGTTTTACAGATCTGCCCTTGACATTTTTTGACTTAAGCTAAGCCCTCATAGCACCCCGACCTACATTTGCTTTTAAAAGAACCTAAACCATGTTTTCTGGCACCACCTGTTTACTGAAGGTGTTTTGCCAAGCTTTGCATAGAAGAAAACACGCAACTTCTTCTATCTGATCTGCTGCTGTCTTCCTACAATACATTTATTGTATTTTTTATTATTATACTCCTGCTCACTAATACGCCAATACTCTCAGAAGAGCAAGTGGCAGAGCTTGAGTGGCACATCCGCTGATGAGGGTCTCTCCACATTTATTGCCCCGACCGGTTTTTCCATTTGAAGATGGAATCGGGCACGTCCCTACAATCACTTTTCTTAGAAATAGGGCCTTTCACGAGACAACTGAACAGACTAATCTGCTAGCCTGGTGAGTGCAATCTGAAAATCCAGACTAGGTCCCTGAAGCTAGCTACCCTGGCAGGGTGGTTGGGAATGGCAGCAACTGAAATACGTCTGGCTTTGCCCAGGAGTCCTGTAGCAAAAGCACAGGGCCACAAAGCAAGACATGCTAATTCCACTCTCACCTTTACCACAAGCAATCACACCAACCTAGCACTTCTTCCTCCACTCTTGTGGCATACTCAGGACACACACTTCTCACGTATGTGAGAATGGGACAACAACTTCTGCTACTTTGGGCAGTGAAACAGAAGCAGCAAGTGCCTGCATAATACCGCAAGACCCTTGTTTGAATGAGGTCAGTTACCCTACCAGCCTCAGTCATCATTCAGTGTTTGATACCTCCCAGAGCAATTCTGATACAATGCAAGACTTTCAAACTTTGAAGGGATCTGCTGAGGGAAACAAAATATGTGTGTTCTTCTATGCGTCACACTGAATCAGCTTGATCTCCCCACACCCTCAAACATCCCACAAATATAGTAGGTGCTGCATGCCACCCCTCTGCATTCAGATAAAGCATCACTAATGCATTTGCCACTTAATAATTGAGCTCCTCCCCTCAACCACCCAATTCTACCAAGGTCTTGCTGCTTCCCAGGAGCACACTTCAGCTGAGCAAAGACAGCAGCTCCAAATACAGTTCTTGTCATTCACATCAAGATTCAAGGGCAACATTCAGTCTTTGGGATGCGTTAATCAGAGCTTAACAGTAACTGTATCCATCATGCCAAAATGCTGCTCATATAGGCTTCCCTGATTATTTGATCACCTTTGCAATCAGCACAAAAGGTTTGTTGTTCCTTACTCCCTCATCCACTTTGCATACAACTTTTTGGAGGTTATGAGCTCTTTAAGTGTAGGGATAGAGCTAGCCTCCCATACTACTACAGCAGTCTGTGGGACATAACTGTAATGCTGACAACTGAAATATCCTTGATCAATAACGTGTCTTTCTACAGTTGACAGCCACAGCTGACGTCTTGAGAGAGAGACTAATGTTCTGCAATAAGCTTTAGTAGAACTAGGACGGCTAACTCACTACATAAGGACTTCACAACCTGCATGCACATGTGAGAGGCCACCCCAGCATAAACGAAATATTAAGTACGTGGCCACTGATTGCAACCAGTTTAGGGTAAGGTTCTGCAACTTTGTCATCATCTTTACCTCTCAGATATCCACTTCCAGCTGCATTTGTCACAGGCAAATATCTTATTCTGTTAGTTCAGCAGTCCCAGAATACAGCAGTAGATCTCTGCTTTTTAGCCTTTGAAAATGGCTCTGCCTGCCTCCCTTTGTCCTGCTTTGACTGGTTGAAATCTACTCCAGAAGCGAGACACCAAACAAGCAGTTATAGTCTTTGCGGGTTTTCAGTTTGATTTTCATTCCAAGGCAGGGTGGGTGAAATGGTCTGGTGCCAGATTTCGTGCGTTTCCAAGTTGATTCTGCACAGATTAACACTTCACTGGCTGCATACAAAGCCCATGAAAATAAACCAGAGCACAAGAAGCTACTTCTACCTAGTTTACTCTGCTCACTCTCTTGTACCACACTATTAGTTCAGCGGCTGTGACTGCAACACACTCTAACCGCACTAGCACAAATGGCAGATCAGAGCTGGGGTGCAGTGAGATGACTCTCATCTGCTCCCCCGCCGCAACTTTCAGTGGTCATAGGCCACCTTGATTTGTCACCGTACCATGCTGTAGCAGAGCTGGGGAATTATTGGAAAACAAATGCATTTTGGGTGAGGAGAAAGGGTGAAATATCAGAAGGATTACTGATGGATGGAAGGCAACTCAAATCAGAAGTAAGCTCAGAGCTAGTGCCATTCGCCCCACACCCTCAGTTAAAGCTCAACGGCCTATAAATCTACGCATGATATAGCCATGCTGCCTGAACTATCAAGGAGCAAGTCAGAAGGCTGCGGCACTCACCTCTGGGTACCACTGAGAGGTCAGCAAGAAGCTCTTCTCTCTGGGGAGACGCACTGTCCCAAACGCCACAACGCACTGTGCAGCATCTCAGCATAGACTTGAGGCTTTATCTCCCAAATTAGGAAAGAAAGGAGTCATAGGCAAGTCAGAACAAACAAGTCCAGCAAGTCTCAGTGACAGAGGCTTACCCAGTAGCATGATTCCTCCCCTAAAACAATAACAATACACTTCTTTCATCACACCTTTCATCCAGGAATCCCAAAGCCTTTTCAGCGTATTAACTACACCCTGCAACACCCCAAATCAGAAGAGCCATGAAAATTTTGCAAGTACAGAGAGTTTATTTCCTTCTTTAGTATAATTAAGCATAAACCAGAAATTATGGGCAGGACAAACGCAGAAAATTTGCGTGTTCTAAAGAGACAATGTTCAGACCCAGGCCAGACATGGATGGAGCTGACATAAATTGATGTAGATTCAGTGGCATGTACCTCAACTCCCTTGAACTTCCTTGAAATTAGTTGTTTGGCCAGAAAAGAACTTGCCCCCATAACAACAGCTACATTCAAGTTTCTCATTCTTCTTTAATTCATTAGACATTAATTTTAATTGTGTGTGTGGCTAGGTGACCACATTTCTGTCCTGGAAAAATTCTTCTAGGTCATAAACATATGTGATATAAACATTTGCAGGCTGTCTAGATAAGCATTTCTACTTGTGCTGATCACACCAAATTCACTGGCAAGTCAATTAACACAAGCACAAACTCTAAAGTAGCATTTCTCAAGCTTTTCTTGGGAGCCTTTTTTTCAATTTTAAGTTTTCTTAGTTCCACCAAACTTACTAGAAGACAAATATGCTCACACAGCCTTACACACAGATTTGTTTCAGAAGCCAAAGATGACAAAACATCACAATAAGATACATGTGTGGCACATATTTTCTTTGCTTTGCTGCAATAAAGTTTCCAACATCTAGGAACTCTTTTCCTCCACTTTAATGACCTTCACTTGACCCCTCTACAGCTCAGGACTCACCAGCTTAGTAACTCACTGATGTAAATACGTATTATATGGCTGAAGCTCTTCCTTCCACCTTGTATTAAATCCATAGCCAAGTAACAGGAAGACTGCCTTTCTGAAAAGGCCAGCTTCTTTTGTATGAAACATACACTAAAGATAAGTCTCAGCTTCTCATAATTTGCATTCAGTCAATGTCTCAGCATAGTTTGTTATGAAACACAATGAATACAGTTGCTAATAAGGCACATAACGTAACATAATTGCTTCTCAATAGTTTAACTGGAAGTTGCATTGCCATCCCAATAGGAACACTTCTACTGAGTCAGTCCAGATGTGCAAGAGAAATGCAGTCAGAAGCCTAGCTAGAGGGTGACAATTTCCAGAGGTAAAGTATCAAGTGTCATATGATTACCTGGCCTGCATGTAGGTGGTGCAAAGACGTATTAATTCCAGGCAGTCCATGACCCTCAGACAGAGCCCTTTCTCGTGACTCAATCGTGGCATAGGTGGAAGAATGCAGGACACAGAGGCTTCACGACAATCTCTGAACAGTCTCACCTGCAGGCAAAAAACCTCTTGCTGCTTAAGGGAAGAGGTGGAACTGAGGAGTCTTTTTAGGGCACCAAACTGATTAAGGATGTAATAATCCCGGTCAATGGTCCCCTCTCTGCACAAAGCGTCTGTGTATCTTCTTATACCCCTGGGGCAGAAACCCCAGCAGAGAAAAAGAGACAGGCAATAGCCATCAGTAGTTCAGTTACCAGGTACCTAACAGGTTTGGCTCCTGATTCCAGAAACCATGTACTGATGTGCCCACTGGGCACTGACAAACTTCAAAAAAATTCTGGACAAGTTGGGAAGCGCTGGGAAGGAGGCAGTGGTCTACATGGGTACCACATAAAAGAAAGAAGAGAGATTCTAGAGGCAGGATGTAGGATGCCAGAGAACATGACACCCTCATCATAACACAGCTGGAGACGAGGCAAAGTCTCAATGCACGACTACAGCAATGGAGTAAGCAAGAGAGGCTCAGGTTCATCAGGGACTGGTGAAGCTTCTAGAGTAGATTACGCCTAGCAAAGGGTGATGAGGGGACTGAACCGAGAGGGGAACAGGATCTGAACTTCATACAAGGAAGATCATACAGAAATTTCAAACTGACAAGTAGGAGAAAGCAGACTGGTGCACACAGGATGCACTGTTCTAAATGCTATGGTAGCCATTGCAGCCTCAAGTAAAGAAGAGGACAGTCAAATAGTTAACAAAAGTGGTAAAAAAAAAAAAAAAAGTCTGATATGAACAGGATACTGCGACAGAAAGCCAAACCAATGCTTTCCATGTTTCATAGCATTCTCTAAGATGATAAAGAATGCACGGACCCAGAATGCTTTCCTTAAACAAGGACACGGACACAGCAGGTATAAAAGAAACATGGTGACAGGAAGACAATGGAATGTCGAAATCCCAGGGAACTATTATTTCCAATCATGTTAATTACTCTGATGTAAAATGTGACATCTTTACCTTGACCACTCAGATAATACTAGATTTCTAGATGCTGTGAATAACTGTTTCAGGAACAGGCAGCTAGGAAATCCACAAAATGGGAAGCAACTCTTGACTCAGTCCTGACCAGTTCACACAATTGGTTTATCGTATTTCTGCCATGTACCTGAACTATATCAGCATCAGATTCAGTATTTCTACAGACCCTCAAAGCCAGAAGATCAACTACGGCCATGCTCAATTTCAAGGACAGGAACCACACAAAAGTAGAAAAATCAATGAACCTAGAAAAGGAACCTTAAAGAACTGCAAGTTTTCTGAAAACAGAGAGACTATTTCAAGACATCATGGTAGTCTCAGAGAAAATGCATCCTGCCTGTCAAAAAAAAAAAACAAAACACCTCGAGGAAGCCTAAGGCTAAACATAATGGTATTTAAAAAAAAAAAAAAAACAAACAAAAAACAGAAAAACAAACAAACCATAAACCCCACTGAGAGCAAGAAAGCATACTTCAGAAAAGCTGAAAAAAATGAAAGGATTATAAACTCAGGCACAAACTGCAAAAAAAAACCCAACACAACACCAAAAGTTAGGCAGAAGCATATCAGAACCATTTAGCTAATATTTCTCTGGAGCAAAGTAAGTGACCAAGACCAGGTAGCACTCAACCAGGTAAAGGATGGAAAAACTGCTTTATTGATGACAGCATGCAGCCTCTCACCAAACACTACTTTATTGCCAGAAGACTGAGGGAAATATTTCCAAAAAAGCATTCTAAACCAAGCATGGGGAATCTCTGACAGTGTAGTATGATATACGAAACAGCCATATTAGCACAACCAACTAAATAATAAGAATAGCAGGTATTTCTATAAATATGCTGTATGGGGTAGAATCATCAGAGCTTTTGTAAAGCAACACGATGCCTGGAAAACCTACCTCAATTCCTGAGCCAGCCATCTGAGGCAGATGTCATTGATAATGTCTACTTGGATTTCCAAAAGAAATTAAATAAGATCTCTCACAAAAGCCTCTTAAAAGATCTGCGCTGTCATGGGATATGAAGGCTTGAGATGAAAAACCATTTAAGAGAGGAAACACAGGAAATAAATGATACTGACCTGGCTTCACAAAAAGCATTATCTCACAGGAATCTGCTATATTCATAGGTGGTCAGGAAAAAAGAAATACTGAGATGACAGTCCTCAAATGATAACTGTCTACTCATCACAGTAAAGAGAAAAAATACAACACGCTCCTGAAACACCTCATAATATTGAGATACAGATGAACTTTGGAACGAGAAAATATAAAGTGACACACACAGAAAAAACAGCCCTAACCATACCTATTAAGTGTCAGGTGTTGATTATTCTTTTCAGGAATAAGATTGAGGCAGTCTCTCCTTTGAGGATATCAACTCAGGAGCAGCCAAAGAACAAGAGGAACTTTAGAAACTACTTGTAAAGAGAACAGAAGAGCAAAAAGGGAAAAAATGTATATCTTAACATTAACCCACATTACACCTATATCCTGAATACTGCATTAAATTCTGGTCCATTTGCCCATCTCAAAGCCAATACAGAGGAACCATGAAAGGTCCCAAAAGAAGCAGCACAGCTGACCAAAGGAACAATGCACCTTCTATGCATGGGATGCCTGAATAGACCAGGATTCTGCAACCTGAAAAAGGTATGGAAAAAGGGATAGGAATCTCAAGAGTAACGAGTGGAGTAGTGAAAGTGAACAGCAAAACACTATTCACTGTTTTTTCTCATAAAACAACTATGGGACTTCAGACAAGAGCAGCAGATTTAAAACAAGCAAGAAGATCCTGTCATATAATATACAGGAAAGGTACGTGACTTCTTGCTGCAAGGTATGTAAAATGTCAAGTATTTTGTACATTTAAAGGGAATAATCACTTTTCTGGAAGAAAATTCCACACAGATTTTACCTTTGTGATCCAAGAATTTCCCGACTTAAATCACTAGAAGTTTAAAAAACACTCTCAGGAAGCACCATAATCTGACCTCTGTGTTCTCATCTTCTCCGGGCGTCCTCCATTGACTACTCCACAAGTCACATGGCAGCCCTCTCATCAGTCAGAAGGGTCCTACGCTGATCATCTAGTCCAACTGCCAAGAAACTACGGGTGCTATGTTTCTCGGGGCTCAACAATGCATTCAGCTCAGGCTACAGAGGAAGACTGTGCTTTGCAGCAGCATGCATTCCTGTCTGTATGGTATCCATATCTGATGACACATTAGACTGCAGAAAGGGCCTGTGGATCCCCAGGTAAGGTGAATGGTGTTCCTCTGGCCTGAGAGCACCTACAGGGGTGTCACAAAACCAATAGCACCTCATGTCTTGCACATGACCAAATTTGTCACTGTCTTTTTGGAAAACAATTTTAGACACGCACTGTCATTTTCCTAGATTCTTCCAAAGCTTGGCAAGTGAGGTACGGTATTGCAACAGGCACTTAGCTGAAGTCAAGGCAGAAAATTACTTTTCCTTTCACATGCGGACACTGTGATGACATCAGTTCATCAGTGATTGATGAGCCAAGGTTGTTTTTCATCTCTTCTCCTCCAAAGGCGTCTAGTTACCAAGGCACCTGCCAAGGAAACAACCACTTTATTCATAACAATCCTAAATTAACGTTAGGATAGAAAACTCCTGAGAGGATATTTGCATTTACAAAGGTCCTTACCAGACAATTTGCTTCGCTATTTTTTTGGGACAATAGTTATTCCTTCAAGAAAAAGTAAATACTGATCTGGTGCTGCCACCCCAAACACAGCTCTTGAGGCAGGCAGCTACCATGGCAGCCCTCCTGAATACCAAAGCTGTGGGAAACTCAGGCTACACCTTTGTAGCCACAAGTTTCAGAGAGTGCGATCCCCAGTGCAGGACACTACAACTCTTTCACAGTTGTGATCTGCAGGCGAATTTGGGGAAGAAAGGAAGGCTGCCTATGGGCTGCGGAAGTTGGAATGGAAAAGCCTAGGCCTGTATAATTTAAGTCACAAAAAAGTTTGCAGTACAGCTCTGTTGCTACTCATTACAAATGCAAGTTCAAATTTCATAGCTTATGCTTTTCCTCCAGGTTACACACAAGTATCTTCCAATATATTAGCAATGTTTTAAACATTCAGCACAAATACATTTTAAAATAGTGCTTGCAAAGTATTCAAGAAAGGCATATTCAAACTTTTGTATGAGGAAAAAGCACGGTATACATCCAACACACAACTTGGCTTGTCCCCACGTTTGAGCATCCTTTCCAACAAGATGCATGTGGCTCCAGTGTATCTGCCACTGGATTTCAGTCACATTTGTTTGCCTTTATAAAAATCAATTATTAGACTGCACAAACTGGCACACAAAGCTGATCCTGGCTCATCTCTGTACAAGTGGGTTTCCAAAGAGAAAATCTGCATATTCAAATAAACCCAAAATTTCCTAACAAAAGACTCAAAATCAGGGTTCTGGACCATGATCCTTTAAACCAGATATTTAGAAGCAGGAAACTTTTAAAGATGTGGAATTTCCCAGGATAAACTCTAGTCCTTTGACACTGTTCCCCACAGCATTGTCCTGGAGAAACTAGCTGCCCATGGTTTGGATGGGGGTACTCTTCACGGGAGGAAGAACTGGCTGAACGT
>Ga0181612_148899_pt1 | contig 13672 bp, 10 predicted proteins | sample HoacroProtozoa21_FD_119630 | JGI IMG/M metagenome (GOLD analysis project Ga0181612, IMG submission 119630) | Hoatzin crop microbial communities from Cojedes, Venezuel. Combined Assembly of Gp0051906, Gp0051904, Gp0051908 | reverse complement strand
GTTGGAAGCCAGATTGCCCTAGACAGGAAAGAGACCTACTTTAGCAGGACTTCCAGTGAAGACAAGACTCAAGCTGGGGAAGGGAAAGTTTAGCAAGGCAACATACAACACTCCATCTCGAAATACGCACATGGTGTGATGATTAACACTTAACACAATCTAGCCAAGCCACAGGAGAGATATGGTTACTGTTAACTAAGAGAGGATTTTGTGACAAAAGATCTATTTTCACTAGGTTTTATATATCAAACATCTTAGATGAAACATAAAACAACGAAAAGATTCACCTCTTGAATTCCCCCTCCGTCCAAGCTGACCCTCAGACCCTTAGATTCGTACCCCAATTCCTGTTCTCCACTGACAAACCCAGCAAGGGAAGGAATAGTACCACAGTCTTCCCCAGCGCTAAGATGCATCTGCTACACTGCAGAAATACGAAAATAGCAAGTTCTTCTACCAGGAACAGATCTGACACTTCTGTTTCCTGCTGGATAGTCAGGTGGCATAAAGGCGGCGATGGCACCGACCAGGCTGGGCGTACCGCAGACCGCACAAGCCACGGGTGCCACCTCAGCAACCACTTGCGTGAGCGCAGGAGCCTAAAGGCACCTGCACGGTTTCCCTTGGTACTGACTTGGGGATTTAACTGGCAGATTTTTGAGGCTGGGCATAAACAGACTGTTACTTTCTAAGCCCGTTTAACTGAGATGTCTAAGCTAGGAGCCTATACTTTCTAAAAAGTCAACAGAGAGAGGTAAAACCTTCCAGGACACTTCACACCCATAACTGCTCCCAAGCCTTCAGTGCTCTGAGCCACCATTCGGAGGGAGCTTTCTCTCTCTCCCAACAACAGAAAGAGCTTCCTCTTCCAGCACAGAAACCCAAAGCTGCACACACAGCTCTAGCTTTTGGTTCCTTTAAAACTATGTAAAAAAATCTATTTTCACCAGGAAAAAAAAAAAAAAAACCAACAAACCCCACTCCTGATTTCCCTTCTGAGCCTTATTTCATCCCCTAAGCGTTCTGAAAGATCACACAGAAAGAGACATGTATTCGAAACGAGATGCTGCCAAAACACAGTGAGCTGGCGGTGATTTGCTTTCTGGTTGTCCACAGCACTCTTCATCCTAACCGAGCTGCTCAGACAGCAGACTAATGAATTCTGAACAAAAGCTGCTAAAACAATAAATGAAATTTTCCAGAAATACAAAACCTTAATTGATTTTCCTTAATTTTACCTTATATATTAAAATACCTTATTTCCATGCGTTGAAGTTAGTGGGTGGCTACACTGCCCTACGAAACACAAGCAGAACACAAATCCCATTTGAAAGGAAAAAGGAAAATCCACTGTGGTGAAAAGGGAAAGACAAAAACATGAAGAAATTCTACAATGTCTTCAAAAGAGGAAAAAAGCAAGAAGCAGGTATGTCTATACAGCTGGTTTTACCTCCGTGTACCTACTCCATTCCTCAGCAATTCAATATCCTGCCTCCACAAAAGTTGTCGTCCGGGAGCAGTGCAATACTACGGGACACGCTACCAAGAATGGCCCAGATCAGTTACAGCCTGACTCAGTTCCAGCTGGAGCCACGGGAAATCCTGGCGATAGGAATGGCCAACAAACTGCTAGAGCTGGAATCGGGGAAAATGTAACAAGTCACCAGCACCATCCAGCAAGGGACAGAAAGGATGGCCACCTGGGCAGGAAGATTCTTTGCTCCTCTTCAAGAATAGCAGCAGCTAGAGTGAGAGAGAGGGAAATACAGAAAGTCTTGATCTCGGTTTGATTGAAAGTCAGTGCAAATAAATCAACAAAGCTCAGGCAATATTCCGAATTCCACGCGCTCTACAGCTGAGCCTCACAAGCTGTGGCTTGTGGCTCTGCTGTTGAAGATTTTTCTTCAACTTCTCTGCTGCTGCTTCTTCACGCATATACATCCGCAGCCACACCAGCTACTCGCCTACAGCCCTGTGCTTCAGCCTTCTCTTACCACTTTATTCACCCGTATTATGTGCCAATCAAAACAACAAATGCATGCAGATTCTTATTCCCTCTACTTTCAGTATCTGGGGTTTTTTCCCCCCCTTTAAGGCAGCATCTTTTATTTCCATGTGAACAACTGCTGTGCAACATTATCAAGTCTTCCCTCTGCTTCTTCAATTTGTTTTGGTTTAGGGGAGGTGGTTGTATTGCGTATTTGCAGCTAATAATAAAAATAATAAAAAATCTCTACAGTCACCAGAAACTTACTCAAATCAGAAAAAGCCAGCACTGCAGGATGTTTCTTTATAGCTAATCTGCTTGTACATTTCACAGAAGGATAAATTCACCTGGCTTTAGGATGTTTACAGTGGGACCTCAACAGTTTACTTAGAAAACGTTGCAAATGGGAATTTTTCTCTCCCCCAGCTTCACATACAGTACTTGCCTATACACTAAATTACGTGTGTCTAGTTAAATCGAGGTGATGGTACAAAAGACTTGGAGCGATCAGCTAATGTTTTGAGAGCTTTACGATGATGCGAAAGGCAAGAGCCACCACCGAGGTCTACGATTCGCTTGGTAAAATTCTCAGTGACATGCGTGGCCGTTGTTGGTATGATATCAGCAAGTACCACATCTGCTGAAACACGCCAGACTGAAAACACTTCAGGTTTTACTCCATATACTACGATTTGGATTGGAAATGAAAATTTGCCTGAAATATTTCTACTAAACGCGTTACACCAATATTAATGCCTCTAGTGCATTTGCCTTCCTGCAGCCCTAAGACAAAGAGTATAACTAGGTCTTTGGGACAAGGGTTTGGTTCCTGCAAAGCGGCGCTCGTCCCTTAGACACCCTAGCCCTGCTTAGCTCGTACAACTGCTCCTAAGAAATGTGAGTCTCTCTAAGGGCAGTTAAGGATCATCTGCTTGTAAAAGCAACGTCCAGTGAGGAACCAGAAAGCATACCGTGTGAATCAGGGCCAATAACTGTGTCCCAATGTTGAACAAAGAATACTTCAAACCTATTTGCTCTGAACAGATATGCTTTCTCAAAAGACTTATAATAAAGTACACTGAGATTTTTGGAAGCTGGAACGAGACTTGGAAGCCCAAATCTCATTACATTTCATTCCTTCAAAAATCTCATCCTTCACCATCATGGTGAACATACAAACACAGCTGTAAACACCAAGAACTCCTTCTAGATTGTTTGGTAGTTAAAGTCAGCTTAAATCTGTTTAATAAAAAAAGCTGTAAACAAAATTCAAGAAGCTATATTTTGTCTATCCCTGTACATCATTTGTGTCACCTCCCATTTGTGACCCTGCTCTGCAGTATGCTATTCCAAATTAAACAACTTGCATGCTGCACCTCTGGCCCACAGACACTGCAAGTACAGCCGGCAGGCACGATTCTATCGAAAAGAGCTTCAGTTCAGAGAAAAGTTAGGGTAATATTCACATTCTCCAATTCACAGTGGTAACGGTTTCCCTGCTCGCTGTTCTTCAGTGGAATGTAGGGAGTAATGCTTGAACCATCTGAACTTCCCCTACAGAGAAAACCTAATGCAACTCTCCGAGTAGCAGGGGAATGGCAGAGCACCACCTGTTGAAGGCTTTCAGTATTTGAATATACTAGCCATTGAATTTACCTCTTCAGACTAAATTAAATTTACAGCTGTATACTCTGTTCCTGAAAGACTTCCTCTCTGCCTTTGCCCGCTCCCTTGTCGTTAAAATCTCGTGGGCTTTTTTCTTTTTCCAGTGGCGGTGAGGAGGGGTGTGCAGCAGGCATATTATTTGTGAAATCATCTGATTAATCTTTACCAGAAGTCACACAGCAACGCATCCCTGTTACGTGAATATCTTTGCATACCAGTTACAGCCTGATGGTAAAGATACTGTTCCTTAGCTATGTGTGCATATATATTCAATTTATCTAACAGACTTGATTGGAGAGGTTAAAAAAAAGGCCTGATGTTCAACAAATATGCACAATATTCTGGAAGGAAGAAGTCGCATAAAAAGTGTTGATCCTTCACTGTGTATGCAAATAAATCGTATTGCGCTCCTCACTGATTACACTGAACGTATGGCTGTCGGTGTTTGATGCTGTATTAACAGCTTTAATAATATTAATATACAATTAATTCGCTATCACTACTACGCTATGAACAAAGAAGTACAGTGGGGTGGGATCTGGTTTGGGAAGTGAAGGAATGAAAGAAATACTATACAGCCCTGAGTAATCACCAGCACGGGGCAGATGCAGACTGACGCACACGTTAGGCCTCAAGGTCACTATAAAGTCCACAGCTCCGTAGTAAGTGCCATATAGCGGTATCTAAAAATATATACTCTGGGTTAGGCAGCTGTGAAATTCCTGACGAGATGACTGCAGACTTTTCAATGAGCTTGGTTTGTAATGGTAAGGGCACGTGAAAGAGAAGAAAAGCGTTTGTGCAGGAACGCTAGCCAGTACCCAGGGGGCTTCCTTTTGGTACACAGCAGTTCACATGTTTGGGCCTAGAGCCGTCCCAGTTATGGTCTAGCAGTCTAGAACAAACAGATTAACTTTGTGCTAACATACTGTATTCACTTATTAAGGTCCCAGGCTTTGGGGATTTTTAAATTTTTATTTGGCTTTGGAAATGATTATGAAGCTAAAATATATTTTTGAAAGTCTAGCCTTTTGTTCCCATCTAGAGACTTACTTTCAAAACTGTGCAAATGCATTCCTAATTCTTTTCGTCTGTGTCATACTACATGCATACCATATTGCTTATCCAGTACTAGCAAATCATTAAACATTTGTAAGGACAAAAGTACATTGAATGATATTCAGCAACATAAATTAGAATAACCGAAATAGGAAAATAATTAGATACAAACAGCATAGTTGCCAACATATATTGGGGCTATTTCAGTACAGCTTGCCATTTATATATAAAGCATACATAAATGGCTATTTTTTATCCTTTTCAACAAGACATATTTTAAAAGGATAGTTAAGAGCATACTAGTTTACCTATTCATGTACAAAAGTACACTGGGAAAGGGAGAGGTTTACATATCATTTACCATAGCAGGATACTGTTAAAGGAGAAATTCTCCCTCTAAGATGGTGGCAACTGTTTTTTCCCTATAGATAACGTGTTCATGGAAAATTTAAACATCTGATTCAATGCTAGGCATTTTCTTATACACGCGTCTATTGCTACAGGAATTTAAAACCCTTGGAGTTGAGTACAAGCTATTCCTATTGGCAACGTAAGGCAAAACATGCTCTGAAATGTACATGTCATTACGGATCTGACCATCCCTGGAACAGTATGATGCTGTAGACTTTATGGATGACCTTAAATAATTGTCATTTCTTCCTCTTGTGGGCAATGAAAGTTTATAGAGATCAGCTGGACTTCGCCTAAGAGACAAGTGCTGGTCATCACGACACGAGTGCAGAAAGGGGTTATCGTCTGAGTGCAGAGGATACAGGGACTTGCTCCGCTTACTGTCCTCTAGAGCAGGAGTTAAAAGTGAGGCCTTGTTGCTCAACAGTTTGCTTGAGGGAACACTAAACATGCTTGCATATGGACTACTTTGTAGAAATTTCTCTCTCTCTTTCAAGCTTATACTACGAGAAGGTCTTCCAATATCAAGTTCCCTGGACTTATCAGCGATATTATCAAAAGAATGTTGCCTGCTAATCCTCAACTTATTTTTTTTATGATATTGCAGAGCATTATTTTGTGACCAACTGTGCCCATATATTTCTTCAGGAAGTGATAAGTTCGTCGTGTCCTGCAGCATCTGATCTTCTTCGATATCATAGAGGTTCCCCATCCGCAAGCAGGCGTCGCATTTATAGGGAGATCTGCTCGAATAGTGTCCCGCATAAGTGGGCAGATTGGAAAGGCAGCTCCTGCAGTGGGTGGAGTTCTGTCTGTATCTGTCGTTCGCGTCAACTAGGGAAGCATTTTTATCTTTTGAAGTGTAGTGCTTTGCATAAAGTTTATACTGGTCATTGTTTGGAAGACTGTCTTCATTATGCAAGGGAGCCCTGTTAGCATGTTCTGCTTTCCTGTAGTTGTCGTTGTGGTCTTGGTAAACATCAGGAAACTCTATTGTTTCTGGAAGGACAATGTTTTCGATGTACTGAGGTGTGTCCAAGCGGAATCCGGGCTCCTTGTCAGCATCAATCGTGTAGATTTTCTCCCGTGGAGAGCTCTGTTTGGTTTTCAGATATGTCAGTTCCACTTCACTACAGTCTTTTGGGTATTTCGATGCTGCTGTCCTTTTTTTAAAATTGTCCTTGGTTTTGTGGTGCTTGTTGTTGTTTTCAGGTTCCATGTGGCAAGTAGCTCGGCTTGATGTCTCTGACACATCTGAATGGACAATCTCTTCAGGAAGGTATCTTTGGCTTTTCACTGAAAGCTGCCTGTTTTCATCTGACCCGTTTTCTCTCTGGGAACCTTGGCTCTGACGTACAGACTCTTGACGTAAAGATTCAACAGATTTCCTCCAAAGCTGCCTGGGTCTGGAGTTCGTTTTCGCTTCTGCTGTTACTGCAACCTCTACTGTGTTTGGATTGGACTCATTCAGCGTGAGAGGATGCTGACCTTGGAAAACATAGTTGTTAAGATTGTCCTTGTGTCGATTGCCAGGAAGCGTCTGGAGTTCACTCACGTTGTCACCAAAAAAGTTGGATCTGTTATCAGAAAATATCAAGTTTCCCTTATCCATGACCATGTCCATAATCAAGGAACCCCTCTGAATAAAATCAGCTGTTCTTTTGGGGGAGTTAATTCTTGAAGGATTGATATTGGTCATATTTTTTGCTGTTCGCAGTAGTTTTAACATGTTGGTTTGGGAATTGGTCAAAGTAAAGTCAGGAGACTTCTTTTTTTCTTCAATGTGTACTCCATGAATGCAGCTGTAAATACCCTGTAATATGAGTAATATAAAATTAATTAAATCACTAGGTGTAAATTTTAAATACTCCCATTCTATTTTTATTTAGCAATAAAGAAAAATTAAACATTGCTTATCTAATGACTGGAAAGATCAAAAGTACATATCTATACTTTTAGCATTTCCTTACATTGATAAGGAAGAATAATTTCTGTCTTATCTGTTGGAATCATAAAGGAGAAAAATTGCCAGTATTTTACAAACCAATGGTCTGTGTTGGCCTCCCCTCCCTTACTTATTCCAGAAAACAAGATTAGAAGGGACCCCAGAAGGTTCCCTAGTCTCATCACACAATGTAACTAACCTTTAGGCAACTCTATTATTTTACACCGGTGACTAAGTTACCCCTCTAAACAACCCTGCAGTCAGGCCATTTTCTTGGAAGTCAAGGTACTCTTCACTCCCACTGAAATAAGAAGGCTTCTAGTCATTGTAGTTTAGCTTTTCTGTTTCCTATCCTAGTACATATTAGAAAAATCCCAGCTCTTTCTACAGCCTGAATTTGAGTTCATTCTGAGCCAAAGGCTGCAGCCCATCTTCTAACTCCAACCTCTTTTGTCAATCCTGTGAGCTCAAGTGACATTTCCAACCCTGTGAACTTGTAATTTGCAGAAATCTGCCTTTCAAATAGGTCCTCTTCTCCCCCTGCATTGGTTAGGAGAATTTCACACGCAAAAGGCCACAAGCAGAAAATTCAAAATGTGGAGGTTAAAGCGTATATGCTTTTTTAGACAATCCCCAAGAGGGTAGAGCAGAGTATTTTTAACGCGGTCCCAACAGAGTCCAATTTACTCAACAGGGTAATTTCAGCACATTTGAAAGCAATTAGACATTTTAGTACCATTTTCAATTCTCCTCAGCTATATAAAAAATCCAGCAAAATCAACAACCTAATGAAAGTACTATGTGTTTAAAAAGGAAAAAGACAGACAAAACCCAACTAATTTGCCAAAAATACAAGAACACACTTCCCTTATTTCATTACCAGTATCAGTTATTCAGATATGTAAACACCCAAACTTCGGGTTTGGTAAACTCATCATTAAAACCTGTCTTAGTGTCTAACCAAACATAACTGATACTTGAGTTTGACCTTTTTTTCATATGGTTTATTCAAGTCTGCTATCAAGAAAAGCTTATAAAAATATGCCAGTATATATTCCAGTGTATTTTTATCACTGAAAATCCACTTGTTTAAGAAATACACAAAACTGAGAGCTAATGTCTGTCATGACTTTAGTATTTATTTTGTTTGGATTTTTTTGCGGAAATTCATCCATTTGCTGCATCTGAGCACCTCTACCACTTCTTCACCCAGACGTCCCCTAAACACATTTGTTTTCAGCATTGGATTACTGATTATCCTGGCACACGCTACTTCATACCCTGGAATAATCCAACGGAGAAAAGGCTTCCCACGGCGTGCAAGCACATCCCAGGCCCACTGACTACTCTAGAGCGTCACACTGATGCTCTACCATGTGTTTCAAATGTCCGGGTGGGAATAAAAGGACAGGTAATGTTTTAGGGAGGTAGCATTTACTTTGTCTGTTGCCTGAAGGGGGAAAATGAAAGTAGTACTAACCCTACTGATTGAGAACAGCAATCCCGGCCTATCTGAGCAGACTCCAGTGAAGCAGAATCTCAGTTTCCAGTAAAATAAGTGCTCCCAGACAAAGGTTATTAAACTGAGCGCCATGGCTGCTGCCAGCATATAAAACACTCCTGCCATGTTGTCGATGTCCAGCTGGCTGCTCATGACTTCGTTCTTCTCATTGTGGCAAATCCCAGTCAGCCACAGGGTTTCTAACTCTTCCATTTCCCCTAGGGAGAGCAAAGAGTCAAACCAGTTAGAATGCAAAAAGTCACTGCTCCCAGTATTCAAAAGTCTTGGCAAGTTTAAAAACGCAGCACCATTTAACGTTTGTTTGTGGAGTACTTTAGTCTTACCTCCTTGGGATTTGCAAATATAGCAGATTTCAACTCACAGCGCCGTGGTTTCAGATGTCCTCAGATTCCATACATGGCATGGGAAGCTGGCTGCTCTAGAAAGCAGGATTTGTGATTTGGGTAAAACTTCCTTCTGCATGCTGCGACTAGAACCGCTCGTTACAGCCAGCGGAATTGGAGGTTCCCATCCCAGCCCCGTCCACGAGAGCTGCATTCAGGGCACGCCCGGAGGGTCCCCCTGTCCCCATCACACGGGTGCCACCGGAGCTGCTCCCACCCGCAGGTCCAGCTGGCAGCACGCCCGCCGATCACACGCAGACCCTCGCAGACGGCAGCGTCCTCGGCAGCACCCACAAACGCAGCTAAAGACAGCCCGACCCGCACGCTGCCACCCGTGTGATTCACAAACACCCCAGTATATACAGAAATATATATGTGTATATAGATATATACACCCCTCGCATGCTGGCATGGGCCAAGTCCGTGCCCAGACCCTATACGCCCCTCACCCAGGCACCGGCTTGGAGCTCGGGTCTCTCCAGAAGTCCCCTAACAAATCTCATCTGCTCCCCCCAGCCATGAACACCTAGCGGAAAGTGAGCTCACATTGCAGCCGGCTAGGAGCTGAGTTCAGTGAAGAGCTGGGACAGGCTGTAGCCACCAGACTTGGTCAGACAGGCACCCTGACACACAGCCAGACCCTGCCATGCCTCCTCCTCTCCACTTTCCCACGTCTGATCCTCCGACCCCTGCCTTTGGCCCTTCGCTTAAACATCGCAAAATAAATCTCACACATTCTCGCAATCCCTTTAAACCACACCAGAAGAAGTTTGTTCTTTCCTGTGAGACTCCGGGTAACCCCATTCCTCCTTTTTGGAGAAGTTGCAGGGTTCTGGCTGAACCTCTCCTGACGTGTCTGTTCTCTGCTATCATCTCTGGTATCTCCTGTTCCCTAGGGCTGGGGGATCTGGGGATTTGATTTGTCGCTGTCCTTGCCTCTTGTTCTATTTTTTCTGTTGAACAGCCACTAACCAGATAACCTTACAACCCAGGTATCTACAGACACTTTGCATCCACACATCCCTTCCATATTCTTACTCCAGCCTCCCAGCCCGAGAAGATGTTTTTGCAGGTTAAAAGACAGACCACCCAAAGATTAAACAGCAAGTTTAAAAACCCAGCATGAGCAGCAGCACCCAGGCCATGCCGTCGGCCGCCCCTGAAACTGCCCGGGCCACTGCTGCCGTAGCCGTTCGTCACATACTCCCCTCGCAGCTGGCTGCACTGCTGTCATAGGGGAACCGAGTCCGAGATGCAGCTTTGAACCGCTTTCTGATCTACAAGCACTTTAGAAATTGAAAACATTCTTTATGACAACTTTCTGGGTTTGTCCCCGGTACTGCTTCTATTTATGGCAGTGACAATCAGCAATGCCAGATGCAAGAGCACTCAACGCATCACGTCTGGAGCTTGTAGGAATTTTACACCGGGAATGGAAACCCTGACTAGCTTTACCCGGATACACACAGAGCAAGTGAGGAAAAATAGTTGTATATGATGCTGTATTAAGAAAGTCTATTGTGTTTCACACACCACTTGCTTTTCTGTAGAAAATAACTGTCACTTAATGCCTGCATACCTGTAGGAATACAGGATGGCCCTTTTCCTGTTTAAGTTTCTTTTTTTTTTTTAATTTTTACGTAATTAGCAGTAGCTTTCAAATACAGCTCTTCTCCCGGCTTTGTCTCTTTTCACTTTGTGTTCTCCCCCGGAGATATGGGTGACGCAGTAACTGCAAGCCCTTCCCACATCACGCACCCCTGGCATCACCCACCCTTGCTCCTCGCCGTCTCCTCTGGCCTTTCACTGCCACCACTGCCTGCCTCCTGCGCAGGGGCAGAGCCACCAACGGCATCGCCACGTGCCTGAAACCGAGCGGTCCTGGTTTCTGTTTCCAGCCACGCCACGTCCCCACTGCCACGGGAACCCTTCACCTCCTCGCAGCGGGGAAGCAGACCCACTCCCTCCCTCTGCCGCCCAGCCGCAGGCTCCCAGTCTGCAGCTCAGCGGCGGGATGCGGCCTCCGACGAAGGACGCTGTCGCTTCGCAGTGGCTGCCACTGCCAGCACGGACAGAGGTGTGCAAGCAACTCTCACGGCTCCTGCCAAGAGTTTTTCTTGCCAGATATATTACTTTTCAAACGTTTAGTGTTGTTCTCACTGAAGCACTGCACTTGCCTACGTGCCTCTTTCTCGGGGATATAGTCAGCTGAGTAACCCTATTCTAATTTTTCACGACAAACATCACTGTTTCTAGAAAATCCAGGAGGCAATACAGAGGGCCAATATAGCATCAGCTGCTTTGGCGTGTTCCCCAGTTTAGGACATGGCTTCAGTTTAGGGGAAGAATTCCCATGCTACAGATCCCTGATCCCTACCCAGTGATTAGGGAATACATTTTCAGTATTATAATCCAGACGTCACCTGAGTAAAGATCAGAAAAAAATGGCTATATTGACATTTCAGCTACCTTCAAGCTAGAAGAGCAGACTGACGAGCTACTGCGCAGGGCCAGCGCCAGGGCAAGAGGAAAGCTGCGGCCCGCTGACAACCTGGATGTGCCAGCTGGAAGCTGAACACAAGACTGCGATGGAGAAATTGCTTCTCACCAAACGCGAAGGAAAAATTGAAGTAGAAAGGACAAGTACTGAGGTGCTTTAGCAAAGGCATTTGACAAATTCGTAAGAGAGATTATTCAGTTGCTAGTTAATTCTGAGTTTAGTTTTGGGCTTAAAGCATGAGCCGGACCTCCACATCTGAAAAAGGCAGCGCATCTTCTCCCAAATTACAATGCTCCATCTTCAAATTACCTAAGAGCATCCCCTAAGCAGAAAGTCGGTCCGAATGAATCTTTAAAAGTCTTCTAATACAGGACACAGAGACAATAAATTATTAATTGTAACAGTATAGATATGGCACACTGTCGCTACATAGATAATTAGGGTTCATTATTGCATTTCCATATCTTGTAACATCTGGATTTCTTGTTGTTCTGCTAAAGCTCAACGGCCTGTTCCCCTCTTCTCTCTCTCCAGCCCTCCCCAAGGTCCATGGATAAAACTCACAGAGCTATGGAAGAGCAAAGCACCCCAGTCCGAAGGGAGAGGGATGTTTCTGGTTTGTGCATTAGCAGCCGAAGCGCTGACAACCAGCCCTCATTGCTTCCCACAGGAAAATTCCCCTCTCCCAAGACTGTCAAACAGCAATTTGATTTGGCTGCTGTGCCCTTTTATGATTCATCACAAAACTCACAAAGGAATTCAAGCCTCTTTTTTATTACTGTTTCCTCTGCGTCTCTTCCCTTTGGCACATACATCTAAAGCGACTATTGACAATCCACTAACCTTTCCAAAAACGTTGCTCCTGACACCAGCCAAGCTCCTTTCCAGTCGAGATAAACGACGGCGCCCTGGCAAGCTACCCAGAACAAAGCATCCCAGAGTCGCGCAGACCCTGCTGGTGCCACATCCCTACCATTATAGCCGGCAATGCCAGAAATCACTCTTAATTAATACCCAAAAGTAATCCACAATTTTATAGATTGCAAAGCACTGTGAGTCATTCCATTGTCGTGCTTCTGAAATTGTATTATCTGGGAATGGGCAGTTTCGGCTGGTAACTCTGGTCCATACAGAGCAATCAGTTACATTTCAGTACATCTGCACATATGTGTGGGTGTGTGCACACAGAGACACAGACAAAACCGCTGCCAGCGGGACTGTAACAACACTTCAGCACAGCTGCCCCTATAGAACTGCCAAAACTGCACAACCTATTTATTACTCCTCCTGCCCATCACATTTTACCCAAGATATTTACAGAAGGCATAACATTTTTATCACAGAATCCTCAGGTATGAGGGATTTTTTAACTGGGGTGTCAACTCATTCCTTACAAACATCAGCCACTTCCAGACTTGGCCTGGAGTTGGAATTCCAAACACTGAACTTTGAGGCCAGTTAAACTTTGGTTCAGAAAAAAAAATTCAAAGAATCAAGTCCTTTTGGAGGAAGGTTGTTGCCTTTCACACCCCTCTGGGTGGTCTAACTTGTGAGGTGAACGTGTAGGGTGATGACACCCATAGCAATATGGGCAACTGGAAGGCCAGTAATTTGTGGTTACCAGGCCTCAGGGAGTCCATCCGTCTCCTCGGGTGCATAACTGGCAAGAAAGAGCTCCCAGTATTCCGTAAGACAGACCTTGGAAATCCAAGGCAGCAACCTCAATCTATGCCAATGCCAGGCCTCAGCAAACCAAGTGATAACGGAGTTCAACTCTGCATCTAATGGGGGGGGGTCTCAAATTACTTATAAATATTAATGAGACTTCTTTTAAGGCTTTTTGTTTTCACTTCAGGCACTTACTAAAAGTAATGTAATGCCACAATCATTTTCTACCTCCATCCTTGTGCGGACTAGATTAACGATTAAAGGAACTGTTGCAGACTTCAGCTATGAGGTAGATCATGACACTGGCAGAAGATTAGAAAATGAAGAGCTCCAACATATTTGACCAAAAAAAAAAGTTTCTGTTCTGTGCAATATCTTCACAGTATCTATGCTCCTCCAGCGCATCTGACACCTGATCACGCTGGGAAGGGGCGACAAACTGTCCAGTGGGCCCTCTGAAATTTTTTTTCTCCCTGAAAACATGATCACGCAGACCCAGCGCAGGTCCAGCCCGCAGGGCAGCAGCCCCCCC
>Ga0181612_172264_pt1 | contig 13673 bp, 6 predicted proteins | sample HoacroProtozoa21_FD_119630 | JGI IMG/M metagenome (GOLD analysis project Ga0181612, IMG submission 119630) | Hoatzin crop microbial communities from Cojedes, Venezuel. Combined Assembly of Gp0051906, Gp0051904, Gp0051908 | reverse complement strand
GTTGCCCAGAGAAGTTATGGATGCCCCCTCCCTGGAAGGGGTAAAGGCCAGTTTGGATGGGGCTCTGAGCAACCTGATCTAGTTAAAGATGGCCCTGGTTATTTCACGGGGGGTTAGACTAGATGACCTTTAAAGGTCCCTTCCAACCCAAACTGTTCTATCATTCTATGATTCTATGATTCTATGATACAGTGTTCCTGGCTATTGTATAACTAACAGCCATTTGAGGCCCTGGTGACTACTGTCATTTAAGCTGTTCTAATTCAGGGTCAGTAGATTGGATCAAGGCACAAATGATGCTCCAGCAGCGATCATGTGTGAGACACCTAACTACAATTAACACCTAACTGGGGCTCCAGGTTTCTTGGATGAAGGACCTCAGCAATGTGTCAACAGAAGACACCGACTACAGTTGGATTTCAGGCAGAATTTGTGAAGCACCACACTTAGAATGAGGTTAACCTGCAACTAGAAAAAATATAACTATGTGAAGGCAGCACTCAGTCTAAAATAATCTTCCTAGCTACTTAGCCATTGTAAAAACATTCAAGCATCACAGCACTGCGCTAACATAGCGATATTGCTTCTGGGACCGTCTGCAGAGAGCTGTATTGTGTCATAAAGACATAGCAACTACATTAAAGCAGCTCAAGTACCTCTCATGTGCTTATGTCTTCTGAGGCATACAGATTCCCAGACTGCAGACAAAGTGGATGATCAACGCCACAGTGGGATTTCTGGAAGTAAGGAGATAAAGTCAGCAGCTTCAGCTCAGTAGCACACAGATCTATTGTGATTGTGGAAACACACAGTTTCTGTTCCTGCATTTAAACCAAAAGTGGCAGTGATAAGCAAAAGAGCTATATTCAGGACCCCACATAATCTGCAGACTTTTAATTTTGAATTTTTTTCCCTTAGCAATCTTTTGCTGAAGCATCAGACTGTGGTATAGAAACCCATATCTAAGCAGTAAAAGTCCTTCTAGCAGAGAAAACAGGAAGAAATGATGAACCTGAGAAGCACGTCTTCCTAAACCTCATGTTCTGTACCATCCTTCATATCAGATCTAACCTAACTAAACCTAACTAAAGGAACAATTTTGAAAGATGGGTTCTACAAGGAGTGAAATGTTTCTAACTGTCGTATTTTATTACTTAAACTTACATTTTGCATAGTAACATCTCAAGAGTCCGACAGAGAATGGAGGGCATTGACTTTCTGCTGTGTTAATACACCGTAAGATAGAAGTTTTGACTGTATCTTTAGACACAGCTGAGTAACAAAACAGAATTTCAGGAGTCTGCAGATAAAAGGAAAGGACAAATACAGAAAGGAACAAAATCTAGAGAAACAGGAATGTGTAATCACCTGTATCTTAGGTAAAAATTCTCATTACACAGCTAGTCTAAATAAATGGGACTGCCATGGTGTCACCGCACCACCTCCTCTAGCCATCTCCTGAGAGAATCCAGATGCTACAATTGCATATTCAGTGTTACTTTGACTGTTGAGAGGTTACCATTCTAGCAATAGATGTGTCTGACCTGGTGCCACTTGGCCTGAATGCTTTACCAGAGAAATGCTATTGGATCTGGGTGCAGAGCAGGATCTAAAATTAGTTTTGTCCTTGCCAGTAGCATTGTCATAACAGCTTGGCCCTTGACATTAAAAAAAAAAAAAAGGTGGCATCGATGGAGCTTAGGTACCTGTGGTGAGCTACCAAATTAATAAAGAATTGCAGGACTGTCATTTTGAATTTGAAAGCCTATTTCACCATACTGCCCTTAAAGTTTTTAACTTGTCCTCCCTATATTGGACCTTGACATACATCTTCATGTTTCTCTTCAACCTATTTCTGCTAATATGTTTTTATATTATTCTTGTTTGTTGCTCACTGTTTCCTGATCACTCTCTCCCACCTCCTTTATTAAGTTTTTTACTGACAGAATGATTTTCAGGCCTTGCGCCCTGAACGAGGTTTCTGAGGACTTGAAAAGATCCACTTTCTATTTTACTGGGCAATGAAACTATAGAGACACACATGTGTAGAAGTGCTAGAATCTCTTTTATCCTCTTAGCCAAGAAGTCAATTTGTACAGGTAGGTCAGATCCTTTAGTAAATTATTGTTATGCTACATGTCCTAATAGAAGTAAACTTCATCCTGTATATTCTGAAAGGTTCTTCTGACAGGACCTGCATTTATGTAGACTGCCTGTTTTAAAATAATTATAATTGTCTGGAAATTAATGTATCTTATCAAGTTATTATTCTTTACATTTCCAGAATGAAAAACATATCTACTCTAATTTCTACTTCTGCACTTGTCTACCTTTCAGATTAAGATCAAATCAAAGGCAAGTCTGAGAATGAATTGAAAAAGATCTATATGTGTTTTTTGTTTGGATGAAATATATAATAAATTCTCATGAAGTCTACATGTTAGAGCCATTGAATGAAAAAAAATGAGGGGAGAGAAACAGGCACATAGTTTTGATTTTTCGGTTTCTTTCTACTTACGTTAAAGCTAGAGATTAAATGAAGTCTCAAATGCTATAAACATTTGGCAGGCTTAGGAAAGCTGTGGTCTGGAAAAGCAAACCAGGTATTGATAGACATCTAGCAAAGCATGCAAGCTACTAATATCTTGTCAGCATTGGGCTATTGCAGTGTCCAACACTAGTAGTGCAACAGCCTCTGGAGCATAGAGAGATTGTATCCAGAGGACATCAGCTGGTGTCACTCTCATTGTTTTTTCCTACCTGAAATAGAGAAAACATGAAAGGAAAGTGAAATGGAGAGCAGTTGTAAGTAGACACTGAGTTTAAGCTACAAAAGCAGGAACGTCTCCGTGTTTCTGTGAGTAGGTTGTTGGTCAGACCGTGCTCCAATTCCATACCAAGAAAGGTATGGTTACGTGCCATACTTGTTTTCTCATTCCTGTCTAAGGGGTCTTCATGCATAGACATTGGAAAGGACAGCCTACTCTACAGTTCCTTCTTTGGATTTGTAAGAGAAACGCACTGTATAATATTTGCCTTTAGTTGTCTGATTAATGTTTTATAATTGGTACTTCAATATAAATGATGTAATGGAAATAAGTAAAAATCAGGGTAAAACCTAAAGTAAAGTTTTTGTTTGCCATGAAACCATGAAGTTAATGAGCAGCTGACTCACAAGGTATACCTATGTTGCTCAGTGATGTAGTACAAAGAGGAAAGAAGTGGGGTTTAGTTGACTGCAATCTGTGGCAGTTCTAGGATCATGTGTCCACTTCACGTCTTTTCTGGCATTGAACTTCGCACCACTTGCTGGCACTAGGTCCTCACCTTCCATGCAAAGAACATGAACTGCGAAAGGACCTTGCATCCATAGCAAGCATGGTACTCACTCTAAGTGCTGTCCTACTCTGTGTCTGAAACCTTGGATCCAAAATGGAGAAAAGCACTCTGAGCACAGCAGTGGTGTCCTCAGGGACATATCTCAAGACTTGATGTATAGACATAAAGTAAATATGCACCAAAAAGAGGAATCCCTCCTGTGCACTGAGCAGTTAATGTAGATGCATCCACTGTATCCATTGCCTGCAACAGGCACTGTTTGCCCTGAGCATACAGAGAGACTCAAGTCTAGTGTTGGATGGAGATGCTGTCAGAAGGTATATTTACTGTACTGTAGTCATGGCCTAAAGATGCTATATGTGGTGGAAGTTGAGTGTTACAGAAGAAAAAAAATTGGGCTTTCTAGAGAGTATACCTTGTATCTCATTTGTGCTTTTAAGAGGTCTGGAAAAAAAGGTTTTGTTGGTCTAGATGTAGCTGCAGATTGAGTGCCTTATGCGGGAGTTTGGACTTGCTGACATCTTGAGATTCAGTGCTAGATCTAGTATCTATTTTCTGAAAACCTCAACTGCAGTATGAATATATTCTGTCAATCTGTGTGTCCCCCGGGGAACTGTTCCCGCAGTTGTCCTTCACTGAAATTTCTCTCACACAGTTCTGTCTGAGGCTTGGTGTAATAGGATGCTCATTAGAATCCATTCACCTTCCCTCCTGGCTGGCCAATTTTCAGTCATACCATAGCTATTCTTCCTATGTTTTCTGTGCCTGTTTTACTTCATCATTTTATAAATTAAACTCTTTTTCTAATCAATGTCAAATATTCTTTTTTTTTCACAGATGATGCAAAGTCTTTCTTGACATTTTTCTATATCAGGAAACACCATGTTATTCTCAGCACTGTTGCAGGGCAATGCAATCTGAAGCCTGTAGAAGACAAATTGTTGCTGGGCTCACACCATAACTGCATCTTGTGGTTGTCAGAAACCAAGATCAACCCAGCCGTTGTACATTTCACTACAATATGTAACATATTTCATTTTGTTAATATTTGCACTGTATCTGAGTGCAAAAGGAATCATTAAGTCCCTAATTAACTTATCTGGTGAAAGTCAGCACAGTCTAATTGGGACTTCTCAGGTTCATTGCTGTTTTTTTCTTTTCCTTTTTTTTTTCCGTGTCATTGGGATTACACGTTGAATGTAGTAATATATGATCCATGAATAATGGTGACATGATCAGTCCATCATGGATGGAATATTTATGTGAGACACCTCTGACTATGCCAAATGTCAGATAGACTTGTCTTAATTTGCTACAACGCTAAGGACATCAAAAGAACCACACTTGCATAAGCATGAAGGAAGAGTTACATCTTGAATTCTTATGGCTGAAGTAAACTAGATATTTTTTTGTTTTAATCTTGTAAGGAAAAGATCACAAGGAATTAATTTTTCAGTGTATATTTAATAACAAAATTAAAGTGTAAAGAAGAACAACTAACCCATTTCCTAGTATCAAGTAGCTCTTCTCTTTTAACTCTGGATATGTCAATACTAGCTCACAGAGGTGACAGACAGCAACAGCGTGAAAGGAAATATAACCTCCCATACAGTTATAAAGTTTAAAATCTTGTGTTTATTCTTTATACTTCAAAGCTAACTCCATTTAGAAAGAAGGTCTTGTAACAAAACATGACCATAAGTCAATCTCTGGGTTACATAAATAAAGCAGGGAGAGAAACAATTATTTGCAGAAACTGATTTTTGCAGACATATCAGTTTTATTGACCTTAATAGTGAAACCAATTAATGAAAATGTAAATAAAACAAATATACTGTTGATGTGCGAACTATAATATTACTAACTTATTACAAACATTTTTTTTTTTGTTGGGAAAATACCCACTTCAGGTGACTACAACCACGCTTTGCTCAGAGCAATTGTTTACTAAATTGGAAAGCAAACTTTTTCCTATCTTTCTTTAGTGCATCACACATCATTATGGAAAGTCCCTTTTACTTATCATTCTCATTGCTTCTTTAACAAGAGAATATTCTGTTGGAAATATGACGCTTGGAGCAGTAGAGCGAGGCAAATTAAAGAGTGAGAGCAATTACAGGAGGATAAAAGGTTATTGTACATACTACTGAATGTAAAGTAGGGACACTACTATAAGACATCCTTGCAACAGTGCAGAGGCTAATGCATTTTGAGAATAGCCACCAAAATACTTCTCACTTTTTGACCCAGTTTAATTATCTTGAAAATGAGTACAGAATAAAGAATAGAATTTTGATACTCAGTAGTGAGAGGCATTCATGACAACCTATATTCTCCCTTCCAACTGAAGTTCCATTTCCTGCCAGATGAACCATGAAGTGGTAACAGCTTAGGGCAACATTTTTGATATGAGTGCTCTCCTAGAAACAAGGCTTTGAGAGAGAGCGAGAACCAGAGAGACCAAAAGAGAGGAGTATACAATGAGAAAAGATATAATAAAGGACATATTTTGTTAGAAGATTTAAAAAAATATTTAAAATGAGTTAATATATTACACAAATAAAGCTGATTGATTGCATTTGCAGTGCAGTTAAGCAATTTGAAGAGTGCCAGATCAGTGTTCTCGTTCTATAATGGCCATGATAACTCATCATCTTTGCTTTCCTACTTGTAATCATATTCTATTTTCTTTACCAGAATTCTACAAGTAATTGCTGGTGGCATATAGACTAAGTCACAGATGTTAGAACAAAAGATAAAACAAGTACACTGAATGTACATTTCACATTTACATCCAACAAAGGTTGTCAGCTGTTCCTTCCTTGCAGCTGCTTAAAGGTCTTGCTGTCCTCTCCCATTGGAACAGCTATCTGTTGAGGGACTGCAATGCAACAATGACCTTGTTAATTATTTCATCTTGTTTAATTGTAGTTAACATCAAGCATAACAATCAGAAAATATTTCTTATTAACTATATGGAGTCTTTTTTCCTAAGTGCAGTTTTCATGAGGGTGGAAAAAGACTTCTATATTGAAAAACTAGTCTGACAAATGTCTGTCACATCAACCCGTCATAATCTACAGGAGGATGACGTTAGTTTATCCAAGCGGTGGCTAGGGCGAAGTGAAGACTTTCCTTCCCATCTGTACCAAAAATAGATCAAAGACACAATTTCTAATGCTGTTTTTATGTTTTGAAATTTCACTAAGCAGACATATTTAAACATAAATTACTTCACTGATGGTCAAGTAAGAATCCAGAATGGATGTTCCCAGGACATTCCGTGGCAGTCTTTAATCATCAAAACGTGGTCTTTTACTTAACGGGCACTGAGTTCAATGGACATACTTCAATTCATCTCCCTGTCACCTTCTACAGTAATTGTCCCTCCCAGCAGAGCTCCCACGGACTGCACCCGAGCCACGATTTTTGTCCCAGTGGATCAGATGAGGAGAGAACCCAGTGCAGAGATGTTCAACCACCATGACAGAGTTGTCTCCAGACCCACCTGTCAGGTCCGTATCCTTACTGTTCTGGCCTGGCTGAAATTATCCTAGAAACTGCATAGCCAACAGCTAGGTGACCCTGGAAAATACGATATTGATGTGATATGTGGTGATGAGAGTGTGGTTGTGTTAGGAACTTCATCATCTCATTCACAGTGTGTTTATACACATTGGATCAAGCTGGACTCTGTCTTGAAGGTGAGGTCAGATTTACACATTTCAGAGGCAGCAGTGCTTCATCACACCAAGCACATCTGCTTGTCTTATCTAGCAACAATTTTTCTCTGGGATTAGTAATTAGGAAGGCATGTTCTAGAAAAAGAAGTATATTTAGTGGTGAATCTTGCCTCACTTTGTATTAGAGGATGAAGTGACAACCAGAATTGTATCTTCAGTCATGGCACTGCAGACTTCAATTTAAATTAAGTCGATAGGAAGGTTAACTATGACAGGATCTCAGGGCTGGACCCATAAAGTATATGACAAGCAATTTGGAAATCAATCTTAGTTCACTCCTGAAAACTGTCATTTTGAAATCAACAGTCTCAAGTGAAGAATACTTTTTAAATCCAAAGTTTATATTAAACTTTCATAATAAAACACTAGACAGCTAGGCAGCAATGAACATTGATTTACAATTTAATGACAGCATCATTATCAGAATACTGAACTGAAACCCCTCACACAATAGTCAATAATTTTACTGAGAATAGACCGGCAGTAGAAAAGAGCTGGCCTGATTATGTGAGATCCCAGATGGCTTCTGCTGTGACAGAGAGCCTGTAAATCAGTTTTCAGAGCCCTAAACTAGGAAATTCAAGGTTTCCCTGATCCTTAATACAAACTTCAATAGTAACAAATTCCCGAGCTTTTTCTCAGTCACTCGGTGACTCCTGCCGTAATATGAAGTGAATACTGAGTAATGAGTTTTGCAGTGAAATCGTATGGTGTCAATAGAGGGAAAATGCACATCTACTAGAATGGAATACTGAACAACTTATTTTCATCTGGATACTGATACTGTGACACAAATTAGATCTATTTTTTTGAGTTCATATATAGGTGATGAAGAGAACTAGGGAAATTTAGATACCCCATCCCTCTTTAAAGGAAATTAAAGTTGCACAATTAATGCCTCATTCTGAGTTATCATTTTCTTTGGGGGTTTCCTTTACATTTCAGTGGTTTGTTAGCCCCACAGTATTTTCGTAACTTCCAGACCAGATGTGCATATTAATTTGTATGATGTTGTAATTTCTTTTTATACAGTATTTGCCAGAGTGTACGAGGGGAAAAGATAGTTATCCATTTAAAAAATCTCTAGAGAGATTCTGTCTTCTGTCAGACACATTTCACCCATTTTTCCATTGGCATATTCTTCATGCACAGATTTAGAAATTCAATGTGTTGCTGTTGTTGCTGTTGTTTTTCGTTGTTTGACAGATATGTTGTTTGAACACATTTCAAAATTTTGATATTCAGAAATTATTTTCAGTTCAAGTGATTATCAACTACTGTACGTGCAACATGTTAAATCCATTAATAAGACATATTTTATATAAATGAGAAACACTCTGTTAAGACATAAATACTTGCTTAACAGTCATTTAAATTTGAGTGAATATAGTATATCTAGCTATAAATAGTTGGCATACAGGCTATGGCCTAACTACCTTGAACTTTCAGTCTGACCAAAGTAAATAACCTATCATCTAAAATATTTTGTTCCTAAATATATGGGATGAGTTAACCTTGCCCAGCTGCCAGACATCAACCCAGATGCTCACTCACTCCCCTTCTTTAACAGGACAGTGGGAGAAGAGAGGATGAACAAACTTGTGGGTCAGGATGAAGACAGGAAGATGACTCATCAGTACTGTGATGGGCAAAACAGACTAGACTTGGGGAAAACTCTTTTAACTAATAACTGCGTTGGATAGTGAGAAAACAAAGACAAAAACTAAACCACCTTCCTTCCGCCATCCCCCTTTATCCCAAGATGAACTTCACTCCTTTATTCCCAATTCCTCTACCTCCTCCCTGTCAAGTGACACAGTGTGGATGGGGAATGGGGGTTTGTGGTCAGTCCATAACAGTTCCTCTCTGCTGTTCCTTCCTTCCTTTTCCCCTGCTCCCATGTGGGTCCTTTCTATAGGCTGCAGTTCCTGCAAGGGAATATCCGCCTGCTTCACTGTGGTCTCCTCCATGGGCTTCAGGAAAATAATTACCTACTCCACAGTGGTGTCTCCACAGACTGCAGGGGAATCTCTGCTCCAGCACATGGAGCACCTCTTCCCCTCCTTCTTTTCTGACCTTTGTGCTTGCAGGGCTGTTTCTCACACTTTTCTGTCCTCACTCCTCTCTGCTATGCAGAGGCTGGAACTCACTATATCCAGCATGAGGTAGCCCCAGGTTCTCTGCATAGAGGCTACCCCTGCAGCTCCTCACTATCAAAATTTCACCATGGACATCCAGTTAAATGTAATATTCAACTTCAGGACAAAACTCACTCAACATTTAGTCTGAGGATTTGGAGAAGAGAGTCGGTAGACACCCTGTGGTGCTAGTCCTCAGCAGCACAGAAGGGAATGCTACAAAGTGTCAAGGAAAACTAGCACTGTGTGAGGTTAAGATGTTGTTATATGTCCTCCATAAAGTCAACAGGATAAGATACTCTGGAAAACAACTGATGCAACCTAGATCTTCATGGCTGGTACAATAATGAACTCTACCACATTTTTAGCCTTATAAAGGGTAACAGTCACACACTGTAAGAAGCAAGACTATGAGAGGAAGGGAAAGAAAAACTTAAGTGACCAAAAGCCTTGTATCCTTCAAATCATTTCTCCAAAAGGAGAGTAATAACTTGTCTCTTTATCAGCTCTTCTAACACACACATGCAGAGTACAAGAACCCTGACCAAGTTCATTCGTGGTGCTTGGGAAGGTACTTAAAGCTAAGTTAGACAACCCATGATGTCTCCACAGGGCTGAGGTGGCAGATGATAAGTCTTTTCCAGTTGAAATGATTCTGTGATGGGCTAATGAAGGTAAACTATGTGCCGTATCTTTTCTATCTCTGTCTTGTCTACAAATCGAATAGGAGTAAACTGGGGTCTGGACTAACGGGGCAAAGTAAAACCAAGCTTTCCTTCTGTGAGATTAGATTTATATCCAGTCAGTCAAACCCCAAAACATAAAATGCAGCATAGGTGCAGCAAGGAAACTACTTCGAGACTGGTTTGGATGTTCTAGTAAAGGGCACAGACTGAAGAGATGTCTCCCACAAACCATGTGGTTTACATGTCTGATGAACACCTGGCTAATGCTTGATGACAGTGAACAAGAACTCACTTCAGAGGATCAAAGCAACTGTGAGAATGATGTTTTAGACACATGGCTGCTTCTTTTTTTATTTTTTTCACCAACTGTTCAAATAAGTGTAACTCCAGCAAGAAAGTGCTAGTCATTGAGACAAGAAAAGGATGGAACCACTGCATGACATTGGGAAGGACCCGACCATCCGAAAATGATAGAACAATTTTAATGTCTCCCTTTCCAAGCCAGTTGAGGCAGATATTCCTGAAGCAACACTGGCAGAGAGAAAAATAAATAGGTGTTGTAACAATCTCAGCTACATTACATACATTAGAGCCTGGTCTCTAGGCTGAGAATTTGGGAAACAGTCTACCACTGCAATGCTGGTTATGCGGTTGCATAACAGAAGGAGCATCTGTACAGGGACAGGACAACTTGCCTCTGCTGTGTGCTTAAGCTAGGGTAGATTTCAGGAGCAGTCCAAACACATTCATTGTTTGCCAAATCTAGTGCTACAAATGTCGTGGTTTTGCTGGTGGTAGAACATAGTAAATTTTGTTACCTAGAATATACTTTTTGGAATGTTGCTTTATTCACTTCAGGTGACTTTCTGTTAATCGCGAAACCATTAATTCTAGTCTCGAAACCCATATCCATAAGCAATATTAATAAAAAGAATAGAAGAAAATAATTTCCACAGAAAAAATCATGTTAAGAAAATTCACGTAATGTGATTGAAACAAATCAGGCCTTTTTAACATGCAGCTATTTTTCTCACTTTACTTTCAGTTGTACACTGACTCAAAATTATTTTGCATTAAACTGCTCTGTTTGGATTTTTTTCTTTCAGTTTTCCCTCGCTGCTGTCCCGCACTTTGCTCTTTCCTAGACATGCAGCCATCTTGGCCAAGGGGCTCGGCTGAGCCCTGCGGTGGGCTCAGCTGGAGCGGGCTGGGCCTGGGCATGTCCGGCACAGAACAGCCCCGGCCTCTCCTCTCCTCTCCTGATGAAGGCCCCCACTGCAGCCCCCGCTGCCAACACCTGGGCATGGGCAGTGGGCATGACGGTGCAGGGACACCAAAGAGGCAGGAGGCAGCTCCTGCCTGGCCGGTGCCTCCCCCTGTGATTTCTGCAATTGTGAGGGAAAGCTCACTTGCGGAGACTGGGCAGTGCCACCCAAGTCACGGTGGATTTCTGAACATGATGTCCAGCACCAGATACCCACACTGCAACTAGAGCTCACAGTTATTATAGACTCCCCACCAAAGCAGGATGCCTCTACTTTACTGCTTTATCTTCGGGTAGGATGTTACACATATCTGGTGGGATGTTATGTTTTATTCCACCAGTGCTTTTTTCTGTCAGGAGAGGGTAATACTGGTGAACAGCTCACAACTCCGAACATGTGAAAGCACCTTTTCTGATGACGATATATTAATGAGATGATTTAATATGACAGAACAGGGACAAAAGTCGTAAATAGAACACCAAAATATCAAAACAGAATAAAGACCTGATGATGTTTAAACAGGTGAATATTTTCTTTCATTCTTGATGTTCAGTTATTGCAGAAAACAATCAAAACAATTCTTGTTGTTTAACACACAGCACAATAGCCCTCAGTAAATAAACTAGATAAAATAATATAGCACTCCAAACATGAGTTGGCAATGTTTGCTTTGAAATGTCAGGACACTCTTCTTTAAAAATCAGGAAAAAACTTCTTCTGGAACACTTGTGTCCTCGATTTTCTTACTTCCCTGACCTTCACAAGCTTTGTTTGGGGCCTCCATTTGGGAAAGCATTTAAGCACTTCCTTTGCACTTAATTTTTGAATATTTGTTAACCCATAAAACACAAGATACTAAAGCAAATACTACAAGGTGACAGAGTACCTAGGTGTTCTCTGGAGTACCTGATCAGAAACATATGTAAAAGGGAAAAAGTAAAGACAATCTGGACTTTCTGCTCATTAAGTCTAGACACCATCAATTTCAGATACCACTGGATGAGAGTCCCTATCATATGTATATCAGTCTTCATCTTACAAGCAGTGAGTCTGTGTAACTCAATGGCTGCAGCTGAGGACAGCTTTGGGAATTCTCTGTTCTCCAACCCCTAAGAATATTTACTTAACCTCCACCACTAAAAAGAAGAAGGGGAGAAAGTGCTCAGGAATTATTTTGTATGGATAGTAGATATACAAATAAGATATTTTAACTGTTCTATAGATGACAGCTGTACTACAAAAACAAGCCCATTAAATACATAAATTCGAAAGAAAATTTCCTGGCAGGCCTCTTTCTTCTCTGATCATCATTTTCTGCCTTATTTTAATTCTTTTATAAATGACACATAATATTCAGAAATCTTGAGAAATCTCAGAGACAAAAATGTATTCACCTGTCCCCAAAAGGAACAGTATTCCCTTTGTCCCTCCCTGCTTCATACCACCCCTCCCCACTCCCCAGGAAGATATCCATCTTTTTCTCTCAACAGAACTTAAGAGGGCAACTTATCTGTTAGGAGGAAAGGATAATCTTCTTGAATATTTTTATGACAGAGATCGTGACTGGATATTTAGTAAAGTTGCAAAAACATCACCAGTGAAAAATGTCAGGAAAAAATGCATAATCTGTGAAAAGCACAATTACAGAGTTCAAAATCAGTGGGGAAATATGTATCACAACATGTATCGGGGAAATATGTATTCCAAAGTGATCACAGAAAAACTTTGGGGAATGGGAAGTTCTTCCTACTTATTCTAGACAACTGTAATTTTTCTGGCTTTCTGTCCTCTTCACAGATGTGTGTGAAAGGAAAGGTGAATTCGCCCCAAACTCAGACCGTTTGGATAGACCTGTATTGCTTGGAAAGCTCAGTCTCCAAACCAAGCGTACAAGCCAAGTGCTGTAGCTTGCATCCCGAGGCTTGCTGTCAGAGACCCTGCAGACTGCCTTCTGGCATTCTCCTAAGGTGTGTCTTCTGGCACTCTAACTGCTCCCCACATCCTACCAGTTTGGCTTTTAGAGTGGTCTTGGGGTCACTGTCAGCAAGCAATCTGTACGTTCCCTAGGCAAGCTATGAAACCGATTTTCAGGAACCAGACAAAAGAACATCAAAAAACAATCAACTACTACAAGTGGTATTTAATGAGAGCACAAGGGCCTTGGAAAAGCTTCAATTTCAGACAATTTCAGAACAGTTTTATCTCCAAGGCTAAGTCTTCAGGAGGCATCTGTAGCCAAATACATAATTTGTCACTAAGGCAAGAGGGAGGCCCTCCTCCCATTCCTCCCTCTCTGCAAGTTTCTGCTGCTTACTCTAAGCTCAGCTGATCACACTATAATCTAGTTCAGCTGTCGCTGAGTAACAGGCAGTGCAGGGACGTGAACTGGCTCATGTGCAACCACATGAGAGCTCAAGCTGGCATGAAGGAAGTGCAGTGGAGGATGAGGGCAGTGGAAAAGGAGAGAGAATATGGTAGAAGAGTGTCTGCTAACTGTTTGAG
>Ga0181612_136557_pt1 | contig 13673 bp, 8 predicted proteins | sample HoacroProtozoa21_FD_119630 | JGI IMG/M metagenome (GOLD analysis project Ga0181612, IMG submission 119630) | Hoatzin crop microbial communities from Cojedes, Venezuel. Combined Assembly of Gp0051906, Gp0051904, Gp0051908 | reverse complement strand
CACCCCCGCGCGCCCCCCCCCCCCCCCCCCCCCTCCCCCCCCACCCCCCCCCCCCCCCCCTTTTCTTTTCCCCCCCCCCCCCTCCCCCCCCCCCCCCCTGTTTCGCAGCTGGCAGCCCTGCCATAGTGACATGGTGTGTCAGATTGCATCAGTCACATTATCCTCTGTGATATCCTGGCTCAGAAGGAGATGTAACTGATGAGAGGTGATGGTGTCACATCACAACTGAGGCCTCAGCTGGAGAAGTCTGAGCAATTCTCTCAACCATCATTAAAAGGGACACGGGATGGAGAAGCAGAGGGCTGACTTACATCCCTCCCTTGCTCTCCAGTCCCTTTCACACCACTTGTTTTGCTAGCTGTGTCACCCAAGTTAGCTGGGATCAAGAGTCATAGCTGAAGAAGTTTTAAGGGAGTGTAGAAAGGAGCTATGTGACATCTGTATTGGTGGCATAGATTTATCCGTGGGCAACTATAGTTGCTCTGAGTCTGACGAACCTTGTCCTCGTGCTGTCAGCATTGTCCTAACTAATTACAGCCTTCACGTTGCAAGCTATTCCTTACAATCAGGGAAATGAATTAAAAAGCTCACAAGCTTCCCTCAGGCTCTGTCAGCGAACTGAAGTACAGGTTTTCAGCTTGCTGATGTCACTAAATAGCAACAGGCAGCTGCAGCTTGTTCCTGCGTCAAAAGAGCAGAAGTAAGTTCATTGCAGAGCTGGAAAGGTGAAGGTCTGAAACAATAATAGCCCTTGTTAACCTTCCAGTTGTATCGAAAATAAATACCTGAGATTCCCTTGCTGTCTCTTTGTGCTTGCCTGCAGCAGCTGTAGGAAGTACTCTCTCTACTGTATGTCACAGATACATTTTCTATGAAAGGGTGTCAGTACTTCTCTGAGCAGTGTTAGGCAAGACGTATTTCACCACTCAGATGAGTTTCACCTTTTCCAATGAGTCGTTGCGTTCTAAACTATGTATTTCAGCTGCTTTTCTGATTGACAGCAATGCTGGCAAGTTGCCCATGCTGGAAAAAAAATTATTCCACAAATCATCTAATAAAGCAGTTGATTTTTTTTATTAATGTATCACTGGTAAATAAGACAATTATGAGAATAAGGAGGCAGAATAGTACTTGCTACTACTAGGAGAAACTGAACGAATCAATATTTTTCTATTCCTGAATCGTGGCCCTGGCTGAAAATTCTCCCCACCCTCAACTCCAAAGGCAGCATTTAATTAAGACTTTCCTTTAGCTTGACATCTATTTTTCCTTCTCCCATTTCCAGCTTCTTCATTTGTGCTTATAGAATGAAATATTTCCCATTTTCTGTGTCTTCATTTTGATGCTTTTCTGGAACATGATTTTTGTTTTGGTGTTTATGTTTTTTTAGTAAAAAAGTCTTAATTTTTTTTTCCTTTTTTCTCATACATTCTTTAATCTTCTTGTAATTAATTCTTCCTTTCTTACACCTGTTTCTTTCTTGATTTAATTGCTGACTTTTTTCTGTCTCCAACCCTGTTACTTCCTCCTTCACCCTTGCTGCCCAGTATTTAGAAAGAAATTTGAAATAATTAAGTTAGGAATGTCCCTTTGGAGGTTATCTGGTGCCGTCCCCCAGTCAAAGGCACTCTAGGGTTCTCTGAAGCATGATTTTATTAATTTGTTTCTGCTTTTGTACATGTACGTGTGTGTCTACAAGCCTGTGATATAGCCAGGAGCAGTCTGTGGTCTTGATAGTCAGACTGTCTTCAGTCTCCCTCACTCTCTGCCGTGGGGCCTCTTCAGACTGTCCTGGCCTCCCAATCATCCCCTTTTTGCCATTTCAAAAACATTTCTTCTTCCAGTCATGCAGCAGCTTTCCCAGGTCTTTGGTCCTTTCCCTGCACACATGAAGTGCTGAGCCATTGAGGAGGCTGAAGTATCCTGCGTCCCAGAGCTCTCTACCAAACTTTTTTCCTCACCCTTCTTCAGCCTTCTTTAGTTAGGGTTTATCTCTGTATTCTGGAAGGAGTTAAGCTGTCTATTTTGCCCATATTTCCGGGATACTTCCATGTTTATGGAAAGTCACTCTTTGCTTCTGCCTCTCTGCGTTAGCTTTTGCTGGCTGCTGAGCTATTCACAGTCTGGAGAGTTGGAGAGAGGCATTTCCTTACGAAGATACTCCCGGGAGCTGGTGCATCTCTGTGACACCCGCTAGGCAGACTAAACTACCGCCAGGATGGATTTATTGAATTACACTGTCAAATTACTACAGCGGGCTCAGCTGATAAAGACTTCATAGCTCAGAAGCTCTTGTAAACAGTACTTGCGGTGATGAGTGTTGTTGGTTTTGATGTTTTCTCTTAGACTAACCATAAGATGCACTTGACTGTTGGCAGATTTCATGTAGGAATCTGCCTGGTATGACGGGGTTTGTTGTGCTTGCATGGTCATGCAAGCTGAAGCAACAGTGTTTGTCCTGTTTTTGAGAAACTGAAGGGAAAGGTCTATATGTTGTCTGATGTTGCTCTTTCCTCATCTCCTCCCTAAGAGCTGTTTCTCATTTTTCCAGGACTCTGACAATTTCTTTTCCCAGTAAAACATGACTTGTGGTTTACCGGGCTCTGTGGAGTCTCAGGCTTAACAGAAAGGAGCAGTGGAAGACATACTGGTGTACTCTAGCACCTCCTTTTTTTTTTTTGGCATTTTTTTCTGTAACCACATGTATTTATGAGCCTGTGTTATGGATATGAGCAGGCTCCCCTGTTGAGAGCTGGACTGCCTTTGGTCTCTTCTCTGGGAAGAACTCCGGGGTGATGGGTGGGGGTGGGGCATGGGGTGGTCCTGGCGCTTGCCAGGGAGGAGATTTGGTAGGGTTGTGCAGTCAGCAAGCAGACTGGAAAGTGAGGGTCCATATGCGGGATACCAGTCTTTCTCTCCAGTCTGCAGCTTCTGTTTTCTGCTTGACTGCACTCACCGCCTTCCTACTGCCCCTTGGGGAATTGCCCTCTTATTACCACAATTACAATCTGTACACATTTCATTAAACTAATATCGCTGCGCATAGGCTTTCTCCACCGAAGTGCACAGCTGGAGGCCCATTTCTTTTCTTCAGCTTAAACACTTTGACAGGTTAAGAAAGCTATTATGGTTGAATAACAGGTGTTGCAAAACAATGTGCATTTGATGTTTAAATGAGAGAGCTTCTTTATTGACTGCCTTTATTGCAGCGAAGACTCTCCTTTTTCAAGATGACTGGATTTTTATTGGTTTTACTGCTTTTTAAAGTGTATTCTGTTGTTTCAGAATAGGTCCGGAGTGACTCTCTGCAGTTAGTTGTTATTCTGTTGTCTTTTTTTTATTTGCACTTTTTTGCCTTCTTATCCAGGTGAAGGATACCAGTGCTAAATAGAAAAATTTTATTTTGTCTCTGCCTCATGCCAATACTTCTTGTTCCTGGGCAGCTCCCGATGGAGCTATAAGCCATTCTGCTCCATTACTTTGTCCTTGCTTATTATTTCTAACCAGACTTGATTCACTTCCTACCTATCTATATAGCAGCCTACATATATATATAGAGAGAGAGAGCAGTTTATATATTTAAGTTCTAGCTGGACTTTAGAATGGCTTGCAGGTAGTTCCAGACGTTGCAGGAGACTTGGGCATGTGTTGTTTGCTGGCTTCCAGTGGTCCAAATTAATCATGTTTGTTTGGGAATCTCAGCATTTGTGTATAGTCTGTGGTTCTATGCGATATGATTAATATAGTGTGTTCACAGATGATCTAAAGAGTAGCATGGCTCTGTAAAAGGAGTCTGTGAGAATCAGGAATTCAATGCAATGTGACATTTAATTAAAACACAAGATATATATTATAACTGAAAGAAATATTAAAAAGAGGGAAAAGTTGGATTTCTCAACATTAGAAGTCAAAGTCCTCTCTAAGAAAAATAAATCCATTCCTGAGTAATCTTTTCATAATCTTCCCACATGTCCCTCAACTGGAACTGAATTTTAGTGAAGCTTTCCACAGACAGGAGGGCACTTTCTCTCCTACTCCCGCAAGTAGATTTTACCTAATACAAGCAGTTTTAAGAAGGACCAGGGCAGAAGAATATATAGCTATGTGTAGTAGTTGAGTAAGGACATTATGTTTATGGCCTCCTGTATCTTTTCTGTCTTGCTACCTATATTGTGTTCCAGAATTGCAAAACAGGAAACTAATAATGTGAAATTTTAGCAGCCGGAAGTGTGGAGGGGCTAAAACCTTATGCTGAGAAGGAGGAGAAAAACCTGTTCAAGCTAGCTTCATTCATATGAAATCTTTCCCCTACCTGTGATTCCTACCACAAATTAGACACTGATGCAAGGTCTCACACACTGAGAAGGGAGGGAGAGCAGCCGTCTGTTTTGGGGGGACTGGGTGCAGTACCAGGGAAATCTCACAGGAGGTCTAGCTAGCTCGCCTTATTACACCATTTTTCTTTCATGACTGATGCGAATGCCATATGAATTATGTGCAACACCAAACTCCAAGTAGAAGGAAAATTGTGTGTAGATGAAGAAGGTGGGAAAGCAACTAGCTGTCACCACCACCATATATTTTTCACAGTAGGTAATAGATTGCTTCTGTGATCCTCTGGAAAATTACCTGTAATAGAGGAATTAGCTGTTTCTCATTATTATATAGATATTTGGTATATTTAAATTTCTGACAATACCAAAGAAAAGTGAAATGCTAATTAGTACATAATTTTTCTATCAATGACTCTGTCTGCAACAGAATAATTCTGTCAGGACATTAACCAGAGAGAACTGTGCTGTTTCTTTTGTTGCCTCTTTTTCCTCTGATGTTTCACAAGTCAGCTTCTGAATGTTAATAGTCTTCCACTGTTGCCAGCCTGCATGTTCAAAAGCTTGTATCTCATCCATGTATAGTTGTCTTTAGTGTACCTAACATCTAACCCGGTCCTTACAGAGTACATTACTAAAAAGGAGAATTTTTGGACACCTAATGGAATCATCCTCCACTTTGAGTAACTTCTATGAACAGACTAGAGCTTATCTAAATTGGTAATGATGTGAGTGAGTTTAGGTTACACTGCTTCTTCTTCCCCTACTTCTAAATAATACTAAAATAATCTTTTTCTCTTAGCTAAAGTCATTTTTGCTATGTAGCTATGCTTGTTTTCTGAAAATACAAAACCCCTGAGTTACTGTTGGTGGATGAATCACCATGGTGATCTGCAGTTATTGGCTGCTCCATGCATTTATTCCATATTGGAAAAGGCAGGAGCTAGGATCAAGAGGCAACCAGGGGGCTAATGAGTTTCCAGTTACTCTGTCCTCTCTCAACCTGTCTTGTCTGTGCAATGTAATTTCAAGACAAGCAGGACAGGTGCTCAAGCCAGGAGCCCAGGGCAAAGGAGTGCCTCACTCTGTGGACATGGGCCTTCAAGGAAAGGACATCTGAATTCACATGGGAAGGAAAGTTGGGTGGAGATGAGACAGTGAGAGTGGAGATGGTAGCTGTATGGTGGTGGAGGGGTAGCAGTATATAGGAAGGAGAGAAGGTAGTATGTGTACGTGTGCAAGTTTGTATTTCAAATGAGAAAGAAGGATAGAGTGACCAAAAATTAGGATGCAGGCTCCGGCTATTGAAAAAGGCAAAGAAACAGACATTAAATTTAAGAGTTAGCTAAAAAAGAAAAAAAATATAGGAGGGAGGAGAAGGATATGTTACCCTATGTAGGGAGCAATGGAGAGACAAAGGGAGAGGACTAGAAAAATTGAATGAAGGCAATAAATTCAGAAAGGTATGTTGTTATTTGGCTTTCACTTGTATTTATTTCTCTTGTTGCTGGCTGGAAAGAGCAAGTTATAGCAAAAAAGGTGAGTGGAATGGCAGAAACAAAATGTTGATAGGAAAATCTAAATACTGGAAATATGAGTATTTGAAAATAAAATAGAAAAGATCTAAGTATCTCTATAGGAACTTAGGAAAGAGTGAACAGTGGGAAGGAAAAGAAATGGTAATTTCAAAGTTAGCTTTTTAAAATGTCATTGTTTCTTTGGCTTTTTTTAATACTTATGCCACTACATTTCTTCAACTTTCCCCCCTTCCCTATCATCATTTTTGATTCTGCCACAGGTCTCTCAAATCTCTCGACCACTAGGGTTTTTTTCCCACCTCCCTCAAAATACTTCCCAACTTGGCTTACAGCCACCTGCCCTGTAACTTGTATCTCCAGCGTCTTCTGGGAGGTCTGAAAATCATCGTTCTTGTTGACATGATTCTCAGTGTAAAAGAGCCTTGTCTGTGGTTTAGATTTCATACACTTACTCCCTTTGTTAACCTCTTTTTCTCTGACCCTGTCATTCCCATACGTCTCATCAGGTTCCTTTTTGGCTTTTGTTGTTTGCTATGAGAAAGCGAATTGTGCTTGGGTGGTGCGTTACCTACACCTCTGTCTCTTTAAAGCGCTTGTTCCACCAGCCAGCTGCACCTGCAGTGACCCACGGGTACTTGCTCTGTTTTTCGGTTTGGTTTGTTTTCTTTTGGAGAGAGCAGCCTCTGTGACTTATGAAGGTTTGGAAGCAGGTTACTTGTCTTGTGGCCAACAGGATAGCAGGAGTGCAAGGGCAAATGGGCTTCAGGATATTTGCAGATGACGCGGGCAGGGGGTGGATGCAATGAAGCAGAAAACATTTCTGTGCCAGGGGACAGAGCTTCAGAATTTCCCATATGTGTACCTATGAGCAACACAAGGATATTTGCAGGTACAGGCATATTTAAACTTCAGGTACCACACAGAGGGGCTGAGGTTGTGTTTTTGAACTGACTCGGTTGATTTGACAGCGTGTAGCCAAATAGGGTGTCTTGTGTCTGGGTTGATACATAAATTGTAAAAAGTAGCAATGGTCACATGAAGATGGCCAAACTCTGAACTCTATCCTGCTGCAAATAAGCTGCACAGACGATGTATAGGAAAGAAGAATCAGGCCTTGAACTCACACAGCTGAGAAGAGGAAATCTGTGGATTCATCAATGGGATTTTTTTGTGTCAGCACCCAGCAATAGGTGCCCCCAGAAGTATGGATTTTTATCTTTATAACACTGTCCAAAGCAAGGGTTTGCTGATAGCCTCAGCTGCTACCATGTAGGAACTAAACGTCTTGGGATCCTTCATAATCATTCCAGTCAAGGCCTGGACAAAACATTGTTGCTCATAAAAAGAATCTCCTACAGGCCTTCAAACTTAATAAGCTTGTATATGGAATTATAAATTTATAAGCATCATAAAATCATAATGGAAAATCAGTAAAAATACAACTTCAAACTGTTTTTCACCTTGCTTGCAAAATTCTTTCCATAAAAGAGAGAAAACATGGTTCTGTGGGGCTTTGCTAGGCATGTAGATCTCGCATGTATCTATAGTCTGAGATCAGGATAATGGAGAAGTAGAGAAGTGAATAATGATCGAGAAGTTTGGCAAAGGGCTGAAGTCTTCTTTACCCTCTGATTTCAAACAAAATTCTGTAGTAGTTGAAAGCTGGTAGTGTTTGATACGTGATGTGAGATGAAGTAGTGGATTCACTTCAGTATCTGGTTGTCCAATAGAAACACAAAATACAGATGGACTGAGGGGATACAAAGCCTGGCAGACGTCTGCTCTGGATTGCAGGTGGCTGTGAATTTATACATTTATCCTGGTCAAACAGGAAAGTGCTCCTCAAAAAGGGAAACCAAAAGTGTTTAAAGGTGTGTTATTCAGCCAGATGTATGTAACTTTTATATGTTTCCTGGGAACAGAAGGATACTTGCGGTTTGGTAGTTTATGTCACAGGAATATGTATGTTGCATACAGTCATGGAGGTTTAAAATAGCTTCTTAAATAGTAGAAGGCAGAGTGCTGTGGAGTAAATGTGTTTCACAAATCCGGCTGTAAAATTTTTAATGGTGAACGAAATGCACGGATATCATGATCTGACATCTTTCAAGTACAGTCCTTAGAACACACTTTTCAGATGTTTCTTGCTGTCAGTGTAAAGCTATGTGAAGGCAAGTGTTAGTATATATCTATGTGGATGAGCAAGATCCAGCTTGGGGTTTTTTGGAGCCGATCTCAGGCATATTGCCTTTTTGTTTTAGACGAGACTTACTGCTCAGAAGCTGTAAGGAAAGATCCTCTCGGAGCACAGATAGTTTGTGTAAGTTTGGAAATGTCTTGCTAAAAAGCCTTTAAATTAAACTTAACCATGCTGGGAGAAGAACAATACCCAGAACCGTAGTCATCAACTCTCATCTTCCTTTGTGAATCACCATCCCAGGAGTGCATAGTGATTCTTTTTGATTCGTTATTGTCTTTTGCCTCTTGTCTAGTTTCCAAATGTGCATTATCCTGCATGCTAAGCATCCTTCTCAGTTAAAAGAGAAGCAGAAATGCTGTCTGTTGTTAGAACTCAAGAAAAATATTTCGAGCTTCAGGTAACAGTTGTGAAGAATGGAACTTCTTTAAACTGCCTAAAATATTCACTGGGATACAATTTAGGATTTTGGCTGTAGATGATTGACAGGAGTAAATAAAAGTACTGTGAAAGTCACCTGCTTTTTCTAACACTATCTGACAGTTATGAAAGGACAAATGAGCTTTGTGGTGAAAGTACTGAACTATATTTTGGTTATGAAGTGTCTGGCTCTCCCACAAACTTCCAGTGGAATGTAATAAATGGCTTTAATCTATTTTTTTTTTCTTATTTTATTAATCTCTGCCTGCTTCTGTTATCACACTATAAAATGGGGAAAATGTTACTTCTATAACACCTGCATATCTCTTTTGAGATACAAGCTTTTAAAAGAGGCATTTTCTTTCAATTTGTTGCTGAAGCATATTGGGGACTAGACACAAGGTAGGTTTTTGGCACTGAAACCAGAACTAAATATTTTCTTAGATTTGTACAGTTAAGCAGACCAATTACATCTTCTGAACGCAACCAAATGCAAAGATGTGTCAGGAAAGGAATGCATTAGAGAAATCTTCAGTTTTAATTCAATTTAAAAACAAATACACAAAAAAGTCTATACATTAAATGGTAGGGAAAACATTAAGCTCTCTTCCTTTTATTACTGTGAGATTGAAGGACCATGATGGTAAATTACACATAATAAATTTGTCAGGAAAATAAAACACTAAATAGTGGACATCAAAGTTCTATCAGAAGAATCTTCTGTCTAGTGGGAATGCTGGCACTAGCGAAAGGATACCTGTGATAATATATCATTTTAGTTGGACTTTGTCACGACAGGCTGACAAGATGCCAATAAAAAAGACTAGGGAAAAAAGATATGAAAGGAAGGCAAAGTAACGACTATATCTATATATCTTGCCATTCCCTTTAACTGACAGGTTTTAATATCTTTAAAATGTTTTCTGTTTTTTAGGATGCAACATAGCAGTATCTTCTATGATCAGTACAGGGTCCTCTGATGAGGAACTAGGTAAAGGTGGAGAAAGAGTGCAATGCTCCCATTGAAAAGGAGGTAGAAAGGGTCTGTCATAGGATTTCTGTTGAGGAATTCCCTGTTAAACCTCCAGTGTCATAGGCAATTGTGCACATGACTGTGCAAAACTTCAATGAAAACACATGAGTTAGTCTCTACATGGAAGTCACAGACAGTCTTACATAAAGCAAGCAATTTGCTGTATAATCACTTTCGGGCTTTAATGGTCTTTACCTCATAGACAAGGGACCTGAGGTGTAAGCACTGGCCTCAGCTGTTAGTTCAAACCCTCATGCAGAAGCCTACGGGGATGAGTCCCGCACCTCAAGGACCGGGGAGCTAAACCCAGCCTAATCGTGTAGAACAGTTTGGTGACAAGTTTTTTCAGAGCTCCTACTCTTGCTTCCATTCCCATGCAGCAACTACAAGTCATTTACACCTTGCATCTATTTTTCAGACTGTTGAGCCTACTCACACATGAGACCCAAAGTCAATCTGATGCTCTCCTTGAGTTAAACCTGAATTCTGAGCAGATATTCATCTGTTCTGCCTTTTGTGAGCAGGCACCGCTCTTGATGTACAGCATTGGTCAGAAACTGCACAAGAACAAAGAAAACCAATTTTGTCTTTTTCTGCTTTCACGCAATGTAAACTAATAACTTCAGCAAAAAGTTGTGTCTGTGGAGTGCTGTTTGAGAATATCATCACTTTATTGTACACTCTGTCCTGCAAGTGCTGCAACTCATCCTGTCCACAAAATTATGTATGCCTATTGATTGGAAAGCTTGTGCCTCATTGTTTGTAATGTTGGACCAGGATCAAGTTTTATGTCTGCAGGATGAGCATAACTACTTAAAAAGGAGCCCTGCTTTATCAGTTGTTGTGTGAGTGATGTCTGTCAATTCTGATGAGGGTACTTGGTTCTGTTCCAGGTTAGGGAAATAAGCATGTACATCACTGTATTGAGAGGTTTTTGAATTAAAATTATTTCTAAGAAAAAGAAAATCAGATGTTCTGGAGCCCCAGAAAATGGATTGGAGACTGTAATATAGTATAAAGAAATTTTCTAGCATTTGGGGTTTTTTTTCAAAACAAAATGTTTGTAATTTTTGTAGTTGCAATATTTTTAACTAATGTGTTTATTTTGTTTTGAGGCTCGACATGGGGCAAACAGAACTTGAGGAGCTTAAACAATCGCACTGAGATGGAGAGTATTGAAACAAGGAAAGCCAAACAACAGCAATAATAATAAAACTTAAATTATTGATAGAAACTCATAAAAAATCTTCAGATATACTTCTGTGTTGATTAACGCGAGACCCTTTTTGAAGCAATATCAGAAGTAACGTTGAGAATTTGACCCCAGGGCTTGAAAACACGCCTGTTACAGAGTCAGCCTGCCCCTTCAAAAGTGCACACATTACGTGCATTTTTCAGAAAAAAAATTGTGCTAAAGACAAGGGAAAATGATTTAGAAGTATAGTTTCAGACTCTGACACCACAGAGAAGGGAGGCAGGAGTTGTGGGAGTCTTCTGCCTTTCACTCTGGTAAGATGAACCTTTTTCTGTGAGAGAATATCTCTTCTTTCTCATCAAGCTCCCTTCTGCCTGGGAGCATCTTCTCTTGGCTCCTTGTAAGCTTCCTCCAGTGAGGATGCCATCGCCTCTCAGAGGACTCATGTCTCACAGTCAATCTCTGTATTTGTGTATATATATGCATATACATATATACACTTCTAAATCTTCAAGCTTGCAAAAGAGGCTTTTCCCCTTACATTAATTTCTCCTTGCCAGCCTCTAACACTGATCTTTGAGAATCCCCATAACCTTGTCAATACTGTGCGGTTAGCCGCTGTTGTTTCTAGCTTTTAACAGTGTTCCATCGTGCAGGAGTAACTTCTTGAACACGGGTGCTGTTGACTTTTCTGTTGCAGTGGCAAGGCCATTAGGTTTGTTGAGTGATCTGATCTGTTCAAAGATTCAGGGGAAAAGACCAAATATCCCAGTGGAATTCTTGAGGGGCTGGAACAGCTTACATTGTGCCGCTGCTTGCCTATAGCCACTTCCTCTGTGGGTTCCAGGTTATGTGTGAGTGTTATGCTGTGAACAAGTGTTGAGGACTTGGTCCTGGGTTTCTAAGCTTCCACTGATTTCAAATAATTATGAATCCCTTGGAATTTATTTCATAAAGCACTTTAAAAATAAAAAAGGAGTCGTCTTCACTAAATATTAAACACTGCAAAAAGCATCCTTAATATCGTCCGCTGTAGTGAAAAGAGAAAACTGGAGTTGCACAGTGGTGTTTATTCTTGGGAAAGGTGTGGAAGGTGAGAGGGCTGCGCTTCACCGATTACAGTGTTTCTGCCTCCCCCTCAAGCAGCACATGGCAGGTTACCCTTGGCAGCCGTGAGCCCTCTGCCATATCAATTATTTTAAAACAATTGTTCCGCTCGGACTGGGTAGTGCGGCACAAGTGCAGGTCCCTTGTTGACATGACATTCAATTAAAAGGATGCAGATGAGGCACTCGGGGGGCCTGCGGCGCCCTGTCTGATCTCATCACTAGGCAGAGCCACCCTGGGGGCTGATGTATCACTCAGACCCGCTGTCAGGCGGCCCGTGCACATTGCCTATCCTAGGGTGGCTCGGTGCCCAGTCCCTGTGCCAGGGCAGCGTATGGCAGCACGGCGAGGGGTGGCAGCACAGCGAGGGGCGGCTGCAGCGGGGCTGGCAGCTGGCTAGAGCGTGGGGGGGCAGGTGGTGCCGGCCCGGTCACAGTTGGGGTGGCAGTGAGGTATGACCACTATGACGGGCTTGCAGATGTCATTTTCCACGCTACCAGTTATAGCATGTGACAGACACCTATCTCTGTTGCACAGCCAGGCATGGATTTAGGAATGGGCACAGCAGTCCAAGGACTTGTCTAAAATTGTGTCTTCTGCACAAAGCCATGTGTTGAGGATGGTACATGTGGACGCATGTAGGGAATGAGCGTCCCAACTTTTCTGCTTATCCTTTCTCATTTCTTGTCCTTTTTTTTCCCCCTGCCAATTACATCCCACTTCTTCAAATCTCATCTCAGAAAGTGACTCTGTGAGCCAAGATGCCTCCTGCTGATACATAGAGTGGGCTAATGCTGATGAGCTGAGCATTCTTCTGTGCTTATTGTTTCAGATTGGTGCAGAAAATTTAAAAGTGACTGGTTAACATCGTGTCAAGTTAGGGGGAATTATGGTGACTTAGAATGGAGTGAATGTTTTTTAGAAAACAGTTTTTTTAGAAATTTTTAGAAATTATTTTCTTTGTCATCAAAGTGAAACTCAGAGCAGAATTATGCACACGGGTAACTCTTTTAAAGTGTTTGATAAGGAGTAAAAGGAGAGGGGAAAAAACTGAATGCGAACATTGATGAATTTCTTAGCTTTCTAAGCTTTGAAGAGTTTAGGTTAAGATGTAAATTTTTGGCTATACTTCAAGTCATTGGGTTGACTGGTATGATTGCCATGACATCCATTACTGTTATGTGGCAGATTCGTCAGATTAGAGTCTGCAAAATGTCACTTGGAATAGTTTTCTTTCAAAACTAAAAAAAAAAAATTGGATACTGTAAAAACAAATCCAAAAGCACTGCTACCTGATGTGAACAGGAAGGACAGAGACATTTCCATAGATAGAGATGTACTGTGCTTTTTTTTTTTTTTGTAATAGGTGATTTATAGTGATATCTGTGGTAACTGTTGGGAAGGTAAAATGAACATATTGTAATTTGTTACTAGAGCTGGCAACTGAGATTTAGTCTGTATTTCAGGATTTCTAACCTGTCCAGTAACTCGCCAATATTAACTTTATTAGTACTACTGTGCACTGTAGTACCTGCCTATCAAATGTGTGTGTTTTGTTGTCTTTACCTCATTTTGGAATACTCTTGGCTTTATTTATCTTTACTAAAAAAGTTATTGGAGATCCAAAAATGGAAACACTTTGGAAGCATTTTAAAAGGCTGTACAGTACCTGGTCAATCACATAAAAAATGACCATAAAGAGACAATTCTTCAATACTCATCCAGTGTTCAGCAGATTTTATTGCTTTAATATTAAACGATTTTTAATTAAATGAGTTTGCAAGTTCCAGTGCACGTATAGTGTACAATAAGAGCAGTGGTGCGTTTTTAGAAGAAACTCTTGGGAAAATAT
>Ga0181612_134848_pt1 | contig 13673 bp, 6 predicted proteins | sample HoacroProtozoa21_FD_119630 | JGI IMG/M metagenome (GOLD analysis project Ga0181612, IMG submission 119630) | Hoatzin crop microbial communities from Cojedes, Venezuel. Combined Assembly of Gp0051906, Gp0051904, Gp0051908 | reverse complement strand
TACATGTGGCACTTCAGGATATGGTTTAGTAGGCATGGTGTTGTAGGGCGGATGGTTGGACTGGACAATCTTAGGGGTCTTTTCCAACCTACGATTCTATGATTCTATGATTCTGAAGCATCACTAGCATACAAAAGAAGGAGCTGAATTTACATACCTGACACAATGGAGTTCCTCTGATATTCTTCAGAGAATGGAGAATGATCCAGCACATGCTTCCCTATGTGAAAGAGTGAATCCCATAAAAGACAGGCTTTCCTGGTATCCAGCCTAATGCTCTCTGTGTCAACTGCTTTGTGGAATATCATTACAGATTTTTACCACATTTTTTTCCACTAAGACAATCAAAATTGTGTGTTGTCCTTGGAAATATCTGCAGCTGTGCACAACATAAGACTATTGGTTTATAATCCTCAGAAAATCAGGATAAGACAGTGAACATAATTTTGGGTAATCGGAGCTGTCATCAGATTTCATTGCATTATAGAACTAAGGTATACATGGAGGAATTGCTGCCTTACAGAGGAAGAAATAAGGGGCATAGCAATAGGCAATTATGTTTTGCTTCTTCCATTTCCCTTTGGTTAACAGCTTCTTGTTTACTTCAGGAAGTCTGCTTTTAAGATGTTATTAAAGTTTCTAGGCCTGTCAAATGTATCAACATAATTACAAGAGATGGCATGGCACTCAGTTCTTTAACTACTCTATACCTGTCGGCGCTATGAGTCATTAGCTCCTCTATGTGTCCCTGATTGAAAGGAATGTTAATGTTGCAAGCCCAGGAGAGACACACTGAAAAGCTCCGGTGGACACATACAGCCTGTGGTTTCAGTGACAGTCTTAGCAATCTTTGCAAAGCAATGCTGGTCATCTTAGCTATGTTCATACAGCAAGATCTGAGAGTGTTTTTAAGCTCCTTGGTCTGGCTACATGCTCTGTTCACATCCAAATCCTGTATCCATGGAAGATTTGAGTGTATTCCTCAATCTTTATCCCCAGGTTCCTTACTTCTTGCAGGAAAGCCAGCCTGGAAAGCAGCTAAGATGTGCTTTACCCAGGTCTCCAGGGTCAGTGCTCAGGGAACCAGGACTACATGTACAGTTATTGATATACCTCTGCAAGAAAAAAAGACAACTCTGGCTTCTGGAATGGTATCACTGTATAGTCAAAGAACTGATACATAACTTTGTTGTGTGTTCTGTTGCCCCTGCTAGTAGCCATTGAGGAAGTTCTCTGAAAATAAGGCAGACTTCGAAAGAATTTTCTCCTTTTTCACCACATTAAGAAAGGCTAGGGAGTGTTTGTAAATGCTAACTTTAGTTTGGTGAGGTAAATCTTCTTAAGTTACCTCTTTAATAACAATGAGAGAGGTTCCGCCTTCTTTCTCCATGGATCACACAGTGAGTCTAGGAGGATTTAGCCTCTAAAACACACTAAATTTGGACTCTGCATACAGGTCCCCTCTGCAGCTAGTTCTCAGGTCACCAAGGATTTCACAATTTTTCAACCTTTTCATTAAGAAGGACTGAAGTAGTAATGAGAATTTTAATGAGGTGACTGGAAGCAAACCATTGATCCAAATTGCAGCAAGAAACATCTCCGCAAAAAGTCTCTAGTACCAAAACCAACTAAGTACAGTTTCTCCAGAAGTTCAATTTATACATGTCCGTATTAGCTGCTAGATGTTAGAGATGCTAAGGCTTTTTATGATGTTTTCCTTTATCTATGCACTAGACCAAGTTTCAAATTCAGTCTCAAATAGCAGAAAGCTGTTATTTGACTTCCGATTCCCTAACTGCTATATGTGTATTTAATACATTGTTTAGTCTTATGTTGGATAAAGTCACTCAAAGAAGTACTTGGCAAGATCAGCATTAATTCTTGGCATAGCCACCCCTCTTACTTTTCCACTGAATCTTAAATACCAAGAAAAACCCTTCACTAACTTCAATTCTGGCATATGCTTTATGCAATTGGCCAAAACCTTTGCGTATGGACGCCTGCGTTTGTTCTGGTATTAATAATGCATTTGCAATATTTGATCAACAGCGGCAAGAGTTGCAAAGCAAATTACTCAGTTCAGCAGAATCAAGCAGTCTCTTAATTAAAACCTTTTGCATTAACTACTTGAGCATCTAGGGCAATCTATATAGAGTGCTCATTCAAAGAAGGAAGTTCATACAGCAATTTCTCTAGAGCTTATTCACTACTATAGCTCTTATGCATGTTTCAAACCCTCTCATATCACTGAAAATCAAATAGAGACTTAAAGCCATTTTCATTTCTGAGCTTTGCTGAAAAAGGAAGTATCTGAACTTGTTTGTTAAACCATACCCAAATGTCAATATTTCCCTATGATACGAGCTTAATTGTTCAAAAATATGACAACAAATGAAAGTGGTAACCATCAGTTAAATAATTTCTCTGTCTAGAAATCAAGACAAACGAAATACCACAGATGTATTCTTATTGAAGTATTAATAGTAAATTTATATCTGGTAATAACCACAAGAACTTCCATGTCCAAAAGAAGAAAAAGCCATTCATACTTTCTTAGTGGTGCATTTAATGCAAAATCACTACACAAGACATAGCCCAAGTACTGGGTCTAACTGCTAAGTAATGACAAGCATTATTTCATGTTTACATCTGTGAATGAGGTTCTGAGAACAAGAATTATAACACAACCATAACCTTTGGAGGGGCATAACATATACTGACCAGTGTGTTATGCCAATTTATAGAAAATTTTGCATTGTCACTGTAATTAAAGATTTAAAAATTTGACTCCAGTTAAATATTGAAGGCATATTTCAACCCAAAGGCTGTACCCTTAGGCACTAGTTAACATGTAACTTTTAGAATAACAGAACAAATTGCTTTTCTTACTGTATCAAAGCAAGAAAAGTCAAATGCTATCTTCTTTTCAGACTTCTTTAAATATCAGACATATTTCATAGGTGAGCTTATCTTGTCAATTTTATCAGAGCAACTTGTAGGTTAAATTTCTCGTTGCCTCTCTAACGTCAATTCCTGGTAAATTCATTTGGAATTCCTTAGAAAACTACATTTAATTCCTCAGTGAACTTAAATTCCTAGAAAACCAGACACAAGTCTGAGATAGTTGCTGTATTTTCTGATTGAAGCCCACATACAGTCAAATTTAATATGTTTTCAGTGTTCTTGCTCTTATAAGACACAGTGGAAGCTATTGCTTACCTCCTGTTAAAACCTTTGCTAGTCAAAACTGGAATAGCTTCCCTTTAACAAAGAAAAAATTTAGAACTCATCTTTCTCTTTGTTTTTTCCCGAGTCTACAGAATATTTATATATTTCCTATCTTACTTTTGAAATTCAGCTGTGATTCCAGTTTTCTGATCTATGTCGTACAACTGTTCTAGAGTAAGAGAATGCCATAAGGAAGCAGAAGGGTCTGCTGTCCGATGTGCCCATAAAAGTGTGGAAGTAGGGAAGGAGTGTCCTGCTAAAGCACGCTCAAATCTGAATTTTTTTTTTTTTTTTTTATACAGAGCCGTTTGTTTGTAGTGTTTGTGTCTTTGTGTGTTGGGCAGAAACTTACACAAGGCTGAGTACGATGCAGAAAAAAGAAAGGGTTGACTTAGACCATTCTGACTTAATCCAGCTCAGTGAACACAACCGTTTTCTTTCTGAAAATAAATATTCTAGCAATAGTTACTAACTATTGCTATCTCCAAACAAGTTAGCACTTCAGTAACACCCCTATAAACAGCAACTTCCAAGGAAAGTAAATACTACTGAAAATTGTTTTGACTTCAAAAGAAAGTTAATTAACAGCCATATCCTACTAAAGCAATGGATAAAAGCTTAAATTATACGCACAGACTCTGTATTTCACAACTAGTCTGTATTCTAAAGAATATTTTAAAATGTATGGCTTATGCAAAAGTAGAAAAAGTATAAGTATTCCGGGGAAAATGGCAGAGAAGGCGGCATTATGGTTGTGGATCTGAGAACATGAGTACACTCCTAATTAGCTTTGATGGCTGTGTGGTACTATGCATAATCCAATTTAAAACAGAAGAATATTTTTCAGACTTACATTAACTATACTGCAGGTTTCTTTTAACTCTTCCCCATCAAAATGACTGGATAAGAGCTTCTACTATGATAATAAAATTTTTGCAACTTCTTTTTGTAAGTCTTCACTGATTACTTTAGGTTACATGAAAGCTAAGGACATCTATTTTAGGTTAACACAGCAGCTTTAAATTGGATACATTTCATACCTTGAAACTTCTGTAGACAAGTAAGATGTAATAATTTTTTTCTACATCCCCTGAATTCCTGAATTACTAGTCAACAGGTCTTCCATGAAAAAACTTAGTTTTTCCTACGTATTTCAAGTTTTATGTTTCTTTCCATTAAAGTTTCCAGCCTTTCATAGACATATTTAGTTTGGCAGGAAGAATCGGGTGACTCATAGACTGAAGAGATTTGAGAGCAAGCTACTGAAAATGTATCTAATTTCTTCTTGTGTAATTTGGGAGCAAGCTACTGATAGTATGTCTAATTTCCCTACTTTAATCAGATGTATTACTGGCAAATATGTATCCTGAATAAAAGCATTCTGTTTTTTCTAATTGTTTCTGGCATTTTACTCTGAATCAATGGGCATTGAATGAAAACAGGGGTACTACTGAAATAATTTGCATTATAACCCTACTTATATTTTGAAATTCAGTAGTATCAAAGTATTCCTTGCTGACCTTTTTTTCGTGTTTTTTTTTTTCCTTCTTTTTTCAAAGGAGGATACAGGTTTAGAAAGAGTAAGTGATGCTGTTATACCTCCATGATTCATATAGAGGATAGATGTATTAGAAAAGCTCCCATTTGTATTTTGTTCTGGACTGTAATGTTCCTTGCACCTCTTTTCAGCCAAAGACTTTTAAATTTAGTTCTTTCTAGACAAACTGCGACAAACACCATTTTCATTTATCCACATACAGACTGAACCTTCTGAATGATAAAGACTAAACAGAGTTTGATCCAATATACACACAGAGATTCTGGTTCAGATTCTTCCATCTACTTTTGGGCACATAAATAAGGTATCTGAGTTAGGAGCCTACTCAAGCTCATTCTAGAGTCAGTGAAAGGAGTTAGAAACTTTCAGAGCTCTCATTAAATTCTGAATATCCCATAGGACATGCTTTTCCTTCTCCACTAAATTAAGCAAGGAAGCTTTGGCAATTGTATCCTTAAGTCAGTTGAGTCAATTGAAAAAGGACTCACCACTAACAGCCTAAATTTTGGTGGGATGAATCTATTTAAAATCCCACAGTGAACTTCAATGTTCGGGCTCGTACAGATCATATTTCAAATCAAAGCAACCCCAAGCTTATTTTAGCTGCCATAGTATGATACAGTTAAGCAAAGACCCAGCATGTGCCTTAGGCAGGTAACACCAGTTAGAGCTGCTCCTTTGGCTTTTAAGAACTCCCAGGCCTTAATCTGACGAAGTGTGAATGCTGTTGGAGAAAGCACTCAACTCTGAGACAGTAAAAGTAGAAGGGAAAAGCTTATATATCTTTTCTTTCTTGAGATAATAGATAGAATATACTCTTACATGCCATAATAAGTAACACTCCTTCATATTTCACTCCTGCATAATGAGATAAGGTGCGCTTATCCATGCATAAATAATGAAGCAATTTTTTACACTGCTGTTCACATGGATTAATTTCTATTCCCATGAATATACATGGCCCAGCAGTTTTTTAAGAAACAGAGACAATAATAATATTTAAAACCTACAGTGACATCTAAACATCAGACATAATTAAAGAAGCATTTTCTCCAATAGAATGTTGTGCATAAAGTATCATCATGGAGAAAAGACACAGAATGATGCTCAAGTACAGTTTTGAGATACTCATTGATAAAACAGGCATACAGTTTTGAGATACTCAAGCAATCTGAAGATTTTAAAAATAGCTACTGTTGACCTAATGAGCTCATCTATAAAAGCAATAGTATGACTGAAGTAAGACAGAACCCTGCCTGAGGTTTTTAGTCATTCAATGAGTTGAATCAACAGCACAAAGTCCCTCTGCCTTCCTCACTTCAGTTCCTCCCTTCATCCAAAGCAATACAGAAACAGCACAGAGCCACTTCAAAGATGATCGCATTCCACGATCTTCTCTAAAGCGATCCATTTGAAGGGAACAGTAATTGCTGTAGTTAGAATTTCCAAACCAGATATGGTGGATAGATATTATGCTTTAGGTTGTTCAGATGTTGACAAATCTTTTTCAGTAACTGCACTGTTTTGAAGCAGAGTACAGCACTAAAAACCAGAAAGGATTATTTATATTAGCTATGAATAAAAATGTATACAATTTAGCCGATTTCTTGTTATTCTTAATATTGTGCATTGCACCATTCCCAGTTTGTCTGACTTGAGGGAAAGGGGGTAGAAATGAGGGTAGTGTTTCCACAACATTCTCTCACTTCACCATTATCTATTGTCTTCTGCGTTTATAAGTGATGAAGGGTGATCTTGTATGAGTCTTGCATGAATGATTTTCATACACTTGTAGAGTTCCACCACTATTTCAGGCATGAGATACAGTAGATTTAATATAGCTATCCCAAGATACAATCATTTCAAAAAGTGGAGTGGTCAAGATAACATGGCCATTCAAAAAATTATAGGCAGATATTTTTGTAGAATTTGACCCTTCTCTTTCTTTTTGCAAACTGAAATTCCGCAAAATGAAATTCTACAACTTCAGCTCTAATGGCGTGAAGTCAACTACTATAATTTTGGTTACATAGTCATCTTATTTTAGTTTTTGAAAACAATAGGAACTGATGCAATAAAAGACAAGTCCTTCCTGTTATCACTAAGATGAAGACTAATAAAATGAGCAGAAATCGTAAGAGGTTATATTCTTACTCTGTTCAGGCATTAGAACAGGCTGCCCAGGGAGCAGGTTGAGTTCCCATCCCTGGAGGTGTTTAAAAAATGTGTAGATATGGCACTTCAGGATATGGTTTAGTGGTAATGGTGGTGTTGGGTGGATGGTTGGACTCGATCTTAGAGGTCTTTTCCAACCTGTGATTCTATGATTATTGTCTGCTGCTCTTTTCAAATAGAAATTTATACTCTGATATGAAAGAGATGAAGCTCAGATCTGTGGAAAAAGACAAAATTTGTTTTGTAAGTCTGTCTTGAACACCCTATCAAGAATGAAATAACCTGCACAGATTTTGAATGCAAAATTATTATTTTTGAATTATGAAACAGGTGGGAGTGCTCTTGGGGTTTTTTTAGGACATAGTATTTAAAAAAAGTGTACATCTACATGCTTGTGTGGCAAAGAGAAGAGAGATGTCAAACAAAAGCTGATATGTAGTATAATAAAGCAGTGACAAAGATGATGCCAAAGAAGGGGAAAATATGATGTCAATAATCCAGACTGGCCCTGTCCAGGAGTTTCTTCACTTTGTAATCCACAATCAGGAGTCCATGGATACTTACTCAAGGTTATCTGTTAACTTCAATTGGCTTTGGCTCAGTACACTGAGGATAATGTGAGTTTGAGGAATCCTCTATGCTCACTAAAGAAAACATTGATCATTGATTTTCCTCGGTCTTTTGGCCATAAGTGCCATTGCACCACAAATATTTTCCCTTGACTGGATTCCCACTGGTTTCTAACTAGTCATCTGTTTTTCCTAAGAACTACCAGCTGAACTTTTGAAATTTTTCCTTCTGTATTATAAATATAGCAAATAGAGGCTCTTCTGAGCAATCACTATGTATTACTTGTGCCTGATTAAAAAGGGTACATGAGCATCAAAAAAATCCTTATTTTTCACATGCATTCAAACCAACCTGAAAGGTTTATTGTGTAATTTTAAAGTTCATCTACCATTCATGGTACAAACTTTTAAAAATTATCAATTCTTCATACATAAGTGTTTGCTGAAGTGCCTAAATTGGTCTTGATTTTGTGTCAGGGAGATGGTTACTTCTAAAAGACTGAACACTAACTTTTTAGAAGTGTTAATCTATTTTCAAAAATTCGTATGAGTCTCATGAAAAGTCAGTGAGACCTTGGAGGCTCCTCGGGGCATATGAGGCAGATTTTCAATGTTTTTTAGGCACTGAAGAGGCAGATGGACAGAGGCAGATTTTTCAAAAGCAGTCATGCATCTAATTTCCACTGAAATCAATGATAGGTGGTCCTAGGCAGTTTCCTTTTAAATCCTTCTAGGCCTATGCCTGTGGTTTTGGTTGCCTCAGTATCTTTGGAAAGACAAGTCAGGGTCCTTCGCTACTTGTTTAAATTTTGCTTATGGATGTTATTGACTACTTGTGAAAAAGCTATCACTATTAAAAGCTCTTCAAAATAAGAATTGGCGTAATGACTTGGCTTCCTCTCTGACGTTAAACATACTAATACGCTTAGTATGAAATCTTCTTAATTCTAGCATAAATATGTGAGGCATCAGATGAAAGCTAATAATTTCCCAAGTGAGCTAAAAATAATGAAGGTTGAATTTGAATAAATATTCTAAGAGTAATTCTGGAACAGACAGTTATTAATAAGTGCTGTAAATGCTACCTTTCAACTAACCTCATTTGCAGGATGCCAAAGCCTAAACACGGACCACAAACAATACCAGATAAAGACTGAACATGAGAAAAATTATAATCATTGCAGGAAGTTGGAGACAATTAATTTTTTTTTTTTTTTTTGTCTTCTGATCAGAAAAATATTATTAAAAAATCTCTCAAACTTGTTCTGGATGTCTTATTTTGGAGTTTCATCTACTTGTGACTCAGACCTAGTCTCCACTGAAATGAGATCATCTGACAGCACTTAAATTTACTGCAATAATTCTAAATACATTGTCATATAAGGAGTAAGAGCATATGCAGGTTTTGTAAAAAAGTACTAATTTGTGTAACCACAAATAATGAAGGAATCTATGAATTAAACACATTTTTAAAACATGTTCTGCACCTCAAACTGAAGAGCTTAATGAAAGAATGAGTGACTTACGTAGTGGTCTTAAGAATCCCCTAAAATCAGGGAATATTAGCCTTAATATTGGTCACAGGCCAATCAGTTTTACATTATGCTACAGTCCATCACTAAATGACTACAGTCCTTAACAAAAAATTGTATCCATAGGTATATAGGTTGCACACTTCTTGGGACAACGAAAAAAATCATTCAAATATTTATTCTGTCTTCACTATGTAATGGGTGGTCTCATGCCCTATTGACTTCCAAGATCCAAACACTGCAGACAATAAGAATTAATATTTTCCTCATAAATTCCTCTAGAGTGTTCATCATAGAATTACTTGATTGCAGCACTCAGACAAAGACATTATACCCTAGAATTTCCCAGGAAATCATCTGTTCCTCTAAGCATTTGTAAGGGTTTTTTCCTAGTAATAGCATATCTAACTGGAGATGGCAAGCATTAATATTGCAAAGTAATTTTAACATTTCTGCTAGTACTTTGTAAGTTCAAAACATCATACAAATGTCAATGAATTTAACCTAGAGATACAGTGAAGTAGTACGTTCCCTTTATACAGGGCAAACTGAAACAACATGGAAAAATGCAGATTTGAAAACATGCAGCTGCAACTCTGCTGCTTCCTCAAAAGCAGCTTCAGCATATACCCTTATCCTACCCAAGCTACCAACGCACTTTTTTCCAAGAGAGCTGGAAACAAAAGCAATGTAATCTTTGTCTCTTTTTGTTCAATTCTAAGCACCTTTCCAAAAAACTATTAGCCTCTTGCTGCTTTCATAGGAGCAACAGAAATTGCCTCATCCTTGCGAAGTGCAGAAGTTCCAGAGCAGCTGCTGTGCAGGGCAGCAGCAGAGCACTGACTGGGAATAGTTTTTGTTGCCAGGTGGTTGGTAATGAGTTGAATTCAGTGCAGAATCATTTAAAATTTTAAGTGATTGAAATCTCTTGGTCTAGAGATCCATTTTTGGATGAAAAGTTTAGAAACAATTAAGAAAGATCATAAAACCATTTGTTTTCCTTTTCAGATAATGAAGGTGCTCATAAAAGGTGGTACAGAAAAGTCCTATATGTGTTCACAAAGATTTTACGAAGTGCTGTCACTGTGTATACACCTCTCAGAGTTGCATACTAAACCTTCAGCTGGAATTTCCTATCTTCAGTAATGACAACATAAATTAGGCTTATCCATTCATGAGTAGTCAATTGATATTACAAACTGGATGAGAATTCATACAAGTAATTTTATGATGTGAGTGCTAGCAGAGACCACCAGTGCATTTCTCACTATATATACATAATGTTTTTCACATATTAAACTTTGCTGGCAATGGGAAGTAATCCACTAACTAAAAAGCCACTTTATATGACAATTGGGTTTTTTCCTGCTTTCTCCACTCTGCATTGCCATATTTTATGCAACACTTGGAAAACTGTTTGTTCTGAACAACCTAAACAGATAAATATGATTTTGTTCATCAAGTCCATCCTAACTGTCCTTAATTTGACTTTTTCAGACAAAGTAACTGATAGACCATCATTACCATATTGCCAGCATAGATTGATAACATTTTGATAAAGTTTCCATTTTGCTGTTTCCCTATAGTCTCAAGAGATGGAGAGATGTCTCAGAAAATTAAGACCTAATCTGTATCAACAGTAGATTGTTTTCTTGCTGAAACCACTATAATCAGAGAAAACTTGTGGCTGAAGTAGGCAGTTGAAATCTGAAAGTCCCATTGTTTCTCATTTTAAGCCAGTACAAAAAATCCACCTTCTATTTGAACCACCTCTGCCTCTTCAGTTTGCATTATATCCTTGTGCTGTTGAAAGCAGTCATAATGCTGTTTTGAAACACTGCTTTGAATTTCATTTAGACACATTTAAACTACTGTAATTTAGCTGATGGCTGCTTGATTTCAGTGCAGCCAGTGAGAAAACAAGCAATCCAATGACCCCAAGTTCACTGAGACTGCTGGAAAATAAAACCAAGGGTTTGGAAGGCCAGTGCTTCAACACATAAAGAAATATATTGAATACTTCAAAAGATATAAAATTCTTAGAACTGTTGGACAGGATTCTGTGTGTGAACTTTCCTGTCCAAGCGGCATTGCTAAATACCATGACACCAATCAGAGGGCTGACATCATGGTGTTGTGTAACCCATAACCATAGCAATGTCACTTTTTAAAATGCATTATATGTGCACGCAGCAGCTTAAAAGCTCAACTGTGTCAGATGTTAAATAAAGCACAGTTCAGGAGATTTATTTTGAAATACGAGCTCTTATATTTTTTTATAAGGAAAGAAGAAAATACAAAGATTGTTAAGCCAATGTTAACATTGCGAGCTTGGATTCAGACAACAGGCACAGTAAGAACAGGTTTCATCACCAGTACAACTCATAGTGATATAGTCTGGTAAGAGAGCTAATCTTGACCATTTTAATGGATGACAATAAGCTTGAGCTTCTACATTACAAATGGGCCACGATGCACCTAAATATATGCAGTCAATAAACAGCATAGTACTCCCAAATTGCTGAGTCAATGGTCAATCTACCAGCCCAAGTTAGCTTAGTACAGGTGAGGCCTGACAACTATAAGCAATGGAGAACATGTAAGAGAAACTGGGAATGTAATCCTTCTCTCCTTTTCTTCAAAAGTAAGCATCCATCTGAAGAACCATTAGCCACTTTCTGCTCTCGCTCGAATCACAGATGTTGCCTCATTCTTGCAAGCTGCAGAAATTCCAGAGCAGCTGCTGTGCAGGGCACCAGAAAAGCGCTGACTGGGAATAGGTTTTGTTGTCAAGTGGCTGGTGATAAACAGAATTCAGTATTGCCAGGTACTAGTAAAGGGAATGTCACGTACACTTTGCCTCAAGTGACATGCAGTAGGGAGTGTCTGGTGTCATGTTACCTGTCCCTTTAGAATACCAGTATACTGGAGCTGCAGATCAGAGGCACTATGTCAGACTGATTGACCCTTTATGTGATCACAGTCATCAGCAGTTGTGTAATGTAGCTATTGCCCTCTTGATGATCCACTGAGGAGATAACTAATACTGTCTTTATGACGCATACAAATATGACATAAAGGCTTACTATACCCCGTAGGCTGCATACTATTCAATGAGATTTGAGGCTATGATTTCACAAGATACAGGGCGATATGCCCCACACAACACCATCGTCTGGGGTAGACTGAATTACAGCTTATTTGGCAAAGTTAAAAGGACTTGAATTTCTCTGGTAACAAATAACAAGACCACCATCTGGCCTTTCAACACTTGGCAATTATAACAATTCCTTAAAGTGCACAAGAAATCTGGCCACAGATTACTTCCAATATCAAACCCATATTCACTTGATTTCTTCATATGCTACATAAGATGATCTTGTTGCTAACCAATTTCTCGTACGTACAGAAAATCTATTTATAAATTTTGCACCCACAAAAATAAATGGTGAGTTGTTGAAATGTATGAGTCCAGCAGTACACAATTATGGCTAATACAGCCCCATTCTGTGCAATCCATGAATTCAGAAACGAGACTTCTGAATACAAGTAGCCTAACTGATGTAAACACTCTCTCACCTTTTATATCTCAGAGGATAGACCAAGGGCTTCTGTAGGTAGGCAATGGATAAAGAATAAATCATCTGGGGGGGCTATGGCTGTTTCTAGCTCTGAGACTAACTAGCTTACATAACCTTGAACAAACCAATTATATCTGTATTTGTCTCACATTCACCATGTGTGAAAATGAGACAATGATGTTTATCCACCTTTTAAATGCTTTTGAAATCCCCTGGTTCAGGTGATCATTCAGATCCATCCAAATACTATTTTTTATAAGCTTATCCATATATAACTCAACTGGAAGGGTTAAAGTTTTAAGCAAAACTCCACATTGTAGTAAGTATGATAAATTATAGGTAATAATCTATCAGACTCAGGAAGACAGTTCAGTAAATACAATAAAAATAGATCTGTTTACATAAGGGATAAAAATTGGCTACTACTTTCAAACTAGAAGTTAACGTATGCCATATTACTGCAGAGAATCCCTCAAACTGTTGTTAAACAATACTATAAAACAGTTACATAAAAGTTAATGGCAAGTTAAGTAGATCGCCCCAGCAGGCCCTCTGCTTACTGCAAGTATATGGCACAGAGTTCATAGGTTACTTGAGACTCTTTCTCCCAGCCAAACGAGTCAAACAACAACACTTCTAGGCGAAGAAACACTTTTCCTTGGATTTCAGCAGAAGCAGATGTGAGGCTGACTACACACTGAACAAAAAGTAATTTGAAAAGAGGATGGCAGCAAAAACATAAGCTCAGCTTGCTGTTTATCTGTAATCATCCTTGCCTTTCACCTTGACACTAGCTTTCTCATATTACCCTCTTCATCTGATGATCAGTGCAAAGCTTCAATAAATCGGAAGCTCATTTCTTCATGTGTGCTTCAGATTCCTCCCCTAAACAAATTGGTGCAGTGTTTCAATCTTCATTTTGTTTGGGGTGTAAGTTCTGAGTCATCATCATTTCATTTTCTCCAAGCCTACAGCTCGTGTTTTCTGTTTTTCTTCCTGGATGTGTCATAACAACTCAATTGTACCACCC
>Ga0181612_130741_pt1 | contig 13673 bp, 5 predicted proteins | sample HoacroProtozoa21_FD_119630 | JGI IMG/M metagenome (GOLD analysis project Ga0181612, IMG submission 119630) | Hoatzin crop microbial communities from Cojedes, Venezuel. Combined Assembly of Gp0051906, Gp0051904, Gp0051908 | reverse complement strand
TATGAGGATATTATGGGAGAAATGTAAGTACATCTCTTTTGTGGAAGCTCTGCACTTGCCTTTTTTTCATATCTCAGAGACACCTCATGATCATCCCTTGAACAGATAACGCACAGACTTTTTTCCATGTCTTTCTGAAAAGAAAATTTTCTAGTTTACAGCCCCTGCCTTTTCTTTTTCCTGTTTACTTAGGAGTGACAAACATGGAAGTAGGACTGAAGGACTATCACTGCACATCCAGCTCCTCTCTTTATTTACAAAGTCTGAAAACTTTGTATTGATATCTATTAAAGTATTTACTGGCTTTGCAACTGCTTTTAGCAATAACAATCAGGGAAGCAGACACACAGAAACCAATTAGAATCTTTCCAGGACTTGTTAATGGTTTTGGTTTTTTAATGACAAACATGAGTATAACAGAAAAAGTGTTTAACAGTTTGCCTTAAACTTGAAAGTGATGGTTTATGTTAATAAAGTAACAAAAGCCACTAATTTTTAAGGTATTATTAATTTGTTATTCTGAAATGTGTGTATAAAGGTGTTTTCGGCATATATTGTGGCAAGACAACAGTAACATCACACCATGCCAGCACAGAACATTTTAAGATACATACAAGTATAACCTCTCCAATGACAATGCATTATGGTACCCTGATGATCCACTAACCCTGAAGTGATACACGTGCAATGTTAGCCAATGCATTAAAGTATCTCCATTATGGGAAAAGTGAGTATTGCATATTCTAGGTTACTTTGGAGATAAAAAGTCTTGCCTTTACCTATATCCAGATCCAAACAGAACACCTCCATGTGCAGAGGGAATCCATGGAGTAGAGTGTAGCTTTCAGGAGGCAGGAGGCAGACAGACTTCTGAGAGTGTGGATGCAGCCGAGCTCCACCCTCTGTACTGCATCTTGTTCAGCAAGCTGAGGAAAGAGCAGCTCCGGAAACAAAAGCCCAAACACTGGTCAGGCACCTGAGGGAAGAAATCCTTTCTTGGTAATGAAAGGGGTGAAGAAGAAACGCTTTCTGGGGCCAGGGGACAGAACACTGCAAGGGGAAGTGAGGAAAACCTTCCTTAGTAATCCATCTGTTCTGCATAAAAAATCACTGCATCTTTCTGGACTGGCATAATTAGTCTGGGAGTAAGGTCTGGAGGTCCTGTAAGTAACCCCTGATTTCAGGCGTGAGGACAACTCCAGCAGATTTGACAGCTGGGGGGGTATCACCCACTACCCATCCATGTTGGCCAATCCACTTTATGGGCACAGTATACAGTGGCTGCAATCTTGTATTTCCCTGTTTACAAGTGTTATTCCAAACATTGTAACTGAGTCACAGTGACTGCTAATGGACTCTATCACCTACAGATGTTAGCAAAAGTTTCAAAGGCTGTTTGTGTTGGAACAAAGATATGATTATTTTCCAGGTTTGGTGATAGCAATGTTATTTGTCTGCTTAATAATGCTTTGTATTTCCATATTTCTGAAATGTTACAATGTTGGGTTTAGAAGCTGAAGAATTGAATAATAAAACTGATTTCTACTAGACTGTACTGTGAAGGTTTTAGCAAGTCAAATAAGGAGGGGATGGGAAAAAGCTTGTTTGGATGAGACATGTTTGCTATTTGTCTTAACTTACACTTTTGATATGTTTAGTTAAGCCTTGAGAACCTTATCTTTATGACAGCAGTAATGCATGTTCAATTAATCCTTCATGATACCATCAACAGAGTGCACAAATACTATAGCCAGTTCATTGTTTTTTTCAGGGTGTATGGAAAGGAAGTAAGTATTCAGGAAGTTTTCCTCAGCTTATAGTCACTAATAGGCTTCTTGCATAGATTTTATTAAATATTTACAAGTTCATTTACCAATCTGCATTAAATATTTGAAGTAAACATGTACCCACTGCAGAAAGAGTAGGAAGGCACTTAGCAGAGAGAGTTTCAGCTCCCTTTTGTCTGCGACTATGGGCTATAAGCAAAGCTGGGATTTATTAAATGCTTTAACACTACAGTGAGGATACTTTCCTGAAGTTCTGAAAATTTGGTCTTTCTATCATTTACTGCTCATTTCCAGATCTGCTAATATAGTCCCTCCCCGTAACAGCAAAACTGATAAGCTTCTTAAGGTGCTGATGAAAACATCATCAGAAAAGGAAGTAACAAAGACGAGCTCCTCTTTGAGTGATTTCAGGATATCATTCCTTCCCCAATTACATTTCTTAAGGCATGGCACTAAAAAGGAGAAACAACTCATTTCTACCTCTCCCTTTTCTCCAGTTTTCAGTGGCTGGGGATAGGACAATAGGACTACAGACCATTCAAAGGAAAATATCTTATTCTTCCCAGGCTGCTCACTTGCAGACTTTATATGCCTCTGCTAATGCTTGGAATTTGTGACTTATAGCAATACATATTACATATTTAACTGTCTGTTGCATAGGTATTGAAGAGTCACAGTGGTTGTCCTGGCATTAGTAGTTTTGATAATGATTCAGTGTATGCCTTGATCAATATGTAAATGTAACTCCATGGGATGTGATGTGATTTTTCTTTCAGAATTTTCTCAGAATTGTTCTGTGCAGATTTTCTTTTACACTGAATAAACATTTTTTGGTTACCTTGAAGTTTTTCTGCCACCTGAAGATACACTAGACAAGTTGTCTTTGCCGAATTAATTAACAAAGCTCTGCCTCTCAGTGGTTTGATATACTTTCATTAGCCTAGTGGATGGCTGAGTGGGCCTATCTGCTGAAAATAACATAATACTACTCACACAGCAGTTCTATCCTTCCCCTCTGCCAGATGAGGATCACAGCAGGCTGGCTGGAACTCGCATGTGTGAAGAGCAGGTAACATTGGGCACCCTCACTGTGAGCCTGGGCACAGCGCAACACATCTCACAGATCTGCAAGCCAACTGACAAACATCCTCAGCAGCACAGCTCATCCCAGTCTTTGGGATGGATTCATCTGTCAGTACTTTACAGCACTGTTACAACATGAGGTGTTGTTTTACATGATCAGGATGACAGTGAAAGACAGAGACAAGGGCAATAGAAACTGTTGCCAATGATCACATATTATATACAGGTATAGCAAAATATAAAAATCTGTAAGTGTTTTGGTATTCTACATTGGTGATAAATATCCCTGCCTACTGATTTTTATAAAACAAATTTCATTGAACAATCCCTTGGCTAGGTGCTCTTCTCTTTCATGGGAGAGAAGGAGGTTGACGGATATTTCTTCCCTCTTTCCACTCTGGAGGGGGCTATTGTTGTTTGTAGTATGCTATTGACCTGTTAATTCACTTGAGTTGTACATACACGTGACTACTGCACGACAAGCCTTATCAAGACAAATGTATTTGGCAAGACAATGAAACCATCTTAGCTTCAGATCACTTTCCTATCTTCATATAAAAACTTCATAGCAACAAAAGTTTATTTTCAACAAGCTACTAAGATACATAGAAATCCTGTAAATGAGTGAAAGATGCTTTACATGCAGCAAAATGAAAGTTTGAAAGTTCATGCAAATGAACAAGGGGTCTATGTATTCGCCTGTGCAGAGGTGCAAACTTGTTTCAGGTTTGTATAAGTCTGTATACAAATTCGGCAATGCAACATCTATTTAGTGAACTTAGTGAGGTTGTTATCGTAAAGATTCTGCACAGGTTCTGTGCAGAAGCAGCAAGAGTTCTCTTCTGCATTGCTCTTTATGTAGATTTCAAGGAGTTATTGGTATTTGTGACACCAGCCTACATGGTTGACACTCCTTGCTGGACCATACAAGTTTTATGGAGCCTCTGTACTCCCCAGGACAGGGGAAATGGTTGATTACTGCTTAATTGGTATCTTAGCGTAGTATTCTCCTGCATAGCAGCAGCCAGGACCCTCAGAAGGATCCACACTAGACAAAAACAGTGCCATCTCTTCCCCTTTACAAATGTAAGTGGTGAAGGGAACGAGCACGACACTGTACAAATAGTACAGATTACAGGTGCCCTAGATGCTGAAAAGATTTCAGCTTGCAGATGTTCTCCTCTTATCATTTTGAAAGGCAACCTTCCACTTAGGTGCTAGTTGCAGCTGATATCTGTGTCTTTCTTCTTTGTTTGTGGAAGCTAGCAGAAGAGGGCAGAGTGTTTAGGCACGGCAACAAGCAGGGAGAATTCATGCATGGGAAGGGAGGAGGAATCTGTCCTTGTTAGTCTGGCACCATCACTGTTAGCATGACTCTCTGTACCTCTACTGGAAGAGAATCTGTAGCACAGCAGATTAAGACCTGAGTCTGGATGGGGATGTAAGCATAAATCCACATCAACAGGTTCTCCTGGCTTTTGGTTAACGAAAAGAAGTGCTCAAAGCATCCTAGAATTGGTAAAATGATCTTAGACCCAAGTAAGTCCTCATCTGTGAATGAGCTGAATTTCATGTAGCAGATTCAAGGAACAGGGGCAGGATGCTGCTTCTTTGCTTGAGGCTCCTATCTCTACCCATGAAGAGATCAGAGGAAGCAAGAGGTTGTCAGACCAGCTTTAAACAACGCTGGGTAAAAATGCACAAGAAGAGGTAATCACTGCTCTGGTGCTGCTAACTCATGGTGGTGAGGACCTAAGTAGCACATGCTGATTTCAAATAACTGGCTTGAAATGGGAATAGCAGGTTATAAATGAATGTGTAAACTCCGTGGCAGTAGGTCAGCAAAAGAAGCTGAGTGCTCTTTCAGATGCACGAGGAGAAAAATGCAACATGCTTGTTAATAAAATAGGTAGCTGCAGCCCTCGCCATACTGAGAAGAAGGATCCTGGGAATATTATTCAACCACTATAAGGGACATATTTGACAGATAGCTGGGTTTTCTAGTACAACCTACATTTCTCTAAGAGGTAAATGCATTAGGAGTGTATAGCATCCTGGGTGCTGCGGCTGCTAGCAGCAGATAACGGAGGGAGGACCAATTGCTGCTTATACTTGTTCTTAATGAGCCCAGTCTGGGAAGAAAGTTCACTTCCTCACAGGGTGAAAAGGCAGAATGAAATTGCCTTCATATCATTGGACTAGATTAGATAGCACATGTCATTCACAGTCCCTGACCATAGAGTGAGACGACCAAATGCACATTGCCCCTCCATCCATCCTTAAGCAAAAAATGCTTGACTGAACCTCCCACATGACCTGAGGTGTCTAGGGCTTATCCCTCCAGCATGGGATAGACAGCTTTTCTCATGAGTGACACAGGGACTCAGACCTGTTAATAGGTGTGATTCCTATGGGAGGATGAGGTTGCTAGCATCCTGCATTTTGTCAGGTTTCCAAACAACATGAGTGCCATGAGATCAGCCAATAAAGCTAGCAATGGAGTCAGTAAATCTCCCTCGATGGTCCATGAGACCTTGCACAACAGCAGAGCAGGAACACTTTTAGTAAATACAGTGAAAACTCAGACGACAGGAATGCAAAACCTGCAAATGGCTCCAGATGGCTGGCGGTGGGATGAAGATTTGTGTGACTCAGTGCTCCCCAGTGGCACTGTTTGGAAGAGGGAGAACTAATTGACAGCCTCAGAGGCCTCTATTAGCAGCTTGCCAGCAGTATGTTTCTACACCCCAAAGTGATTAGCTAATGATTGGCAGAAGTAGCTGCTCAAAACAAGGCTGCAGAACATAATTATTGTGGTCCTCATGACAGGCTCAGGTGCCTGGAACATGATGAGCTGATGACACTGGAAGAGCATCAGCTCTTGGCAGAGAGCTTTGGATGTCAGTGCTCCACTTCAGAAAAATTTGTGCTCACAGCTGTTTATATGACAGCGTGGTCCTACAGGACCATACTGGCTCTGCAGTGCAGAAGAGTATATTTTCCTGCTGTCTTGCATAACCTCAGTACAGCTGGAGAAGATGAGATCTTCCAGAGGTTGAAGTTCTGGTGAACAGAAGTCTCTGAATACTTTGGTATTGCTTTAACCTGAAAGCTATGCATAGTGAATGCATGCTCTCTCCTGGCAGATAATTAAATACTAAATCACTAAATAGATAATTGAATGTTAAATACTAACACTAAATTAGCAGACTGCATTCATTAAAGGAATTCAGAAACAAGACGCTTGGTTCAACTGGAAAAAAAGTAAACATTTGCAATGAAGACCCTCATTTCTCTTTCTAGACATCTTCATTAATGAATTATTCAGCTCAATTGGTTTGGGAGGCATGGGAGGTTTGTTTATTTATGCTGTTGAAAACTCCTTTATTAAACTACTATTTTGTTAGTTTTACAGTCACACTTCTCAAAAGTGTAACCCACATAATCACAGAAGCACACTTCTCAGTTTCCCACACCACTTAATGAAAAACACATGATTAAAGACAGGGAAATACTTTACAGAACACAAGGGCCGTGACTGCATCAGGACCTCTACAGGCTAAACCTCTGATCTGAACATAGTGTGTACACACATGTGCTTTTGCAGAAAAGGAATCATTACACACCCACTATACCCATCCTGCCAAGTAAATGAAGTTTTAGTTGTAAGTCAGAGTGGTGTGGTTCTGTTCTAGTGGCCACTACACCCAACGTCCCCATGACACGGCTGCCAATCTGTCAGTTTTGATAACGGCAGAATTTTAGAAGTATGGTTTCTACCACTCTCACAAAACGAAATTTGTTTAACTTCTCAGATAACTACTATTCTTATTTGAAATGAGCTTTTTCATCTTAACACTGGCCCTTGCCATGGAAGAAGTACATTTGCTGAGTGAATCCCACACAATATGCAGCTGGGTGTACAGATACCTTGTGTCTCTTTGCCCTCAGGACAAATTTCTTCCTGACAAATTTACACAGTACAAAGGAAGCTGATTGCTGAGAACTGTACACAGATGCTAAGATGAGCAGTTTAACTAGTCTTACTATTTGCAAAAGGTAATGTAAATAGTGATTCGTGGTCTTTAAATAGGAGGCAAATAATGCATTTTCTGCAAGGCAGTCACACCTAGCTTTTCATGTAGGACTTCCAGCGCGAAGGGCTAAGATAGTTTAGTTCATAAAGAGACGACGAATTCAAAGTGTTTCCAAGTGCTTTGTTTCTTACAAAAAATAAAGTCTACAGATGTAACAAACAATATTTACTACTCATGTGCAAACATAGTTGGCCAGATGATAGACACATATTGCTGCTGTCTTGTGGCTAACCAATTCTCAAACACAGTTTTTAAAAGCTGTGTCTAAGAGACTCACTCTGTCAAGGGATACTAACTTCTTATTAAACAGTGGAGCTAGCTAATCCTGAAGCCGAGAGAAATCAAGAGAAGGATTACCTTTTTTCTTATTACACTTCTTATTAGCTCTTGAGTAAGACCAGTATTATGTAAGAGATGAGAACAAAAATCCGTCCGTCCTTGCGAGGAGTTGTTTAGAACCCTAACTGAATCATTTCAGATGAGGACTCTTTTCCTACTGCTATTCTGTCCTGTTTACCAGGGTTGATGCCCGCACAAAGATTTTCTAAACGTCATTTGAAGATCTCTCTAGAAGGGTGATGTCTACCTGCTGTCCTTGAATAGGCATATAACTCATTTCCTTGACATTTAGGTAAAATAAATTGCATGTAAAAACTATACTTCCTGCATGCACCAGTTTGCATTTTTTGCCTGATGTTAAACAATCAAAGTACAGCACAAGAAATCAAATCATGCAAAGAACGAAAGAGCAGGAGAAACTCATTTATGGATGCAACAAAGTACCACAAAGAAGAGACAGAAAGCTCATCTGAGTAAAGTCATTAGGAAGACCTCACCCACACAGTTATTTGTGGAGTGTCATGATGCGTACTCAGACTCTGCATGATCACACAGTTCAGTCTGAATGGCAGACAGCAGAGTGCATGCATGTGAGAGAAGAATATCAGATAAGCATGAGTCGTGGACCACCACTTCTCGTTTCCTGAACAAAGTGTACTCATCTTGCACAAAAGTACCTTGTCTTTGAAACCGTCTTACCTGCAAAAAAAAAAAAAAAGATGGCCAGTGAGACCACTTGAAAGGACACCAATACTGGGAAATGAAGATGTTGAACAGGTTCTGGCATGAGAGAACCTAGCATTTCTGGGAAAGGGAATTGCTACCAGGTTCTCTTGAACTGGCCATGGCCATTGCTTAGCTGAGGGTCCCAGTGGGAATAAAATCTCTAGTTCACCAAACAGTAACAGAGAATTCATCTGGTTACAGGAGGCACCATGAGTATGCCGTATTTTAAAGTGTGCCACCACACAAGCTCTTTGGACTTCAGCCACAGCACTGACATCAAGCCAACATGAGGACCTAGAGGGGATTCAGGTGGGCAGCAATCAAAGCAGTGTTGGAGTAAGACAGAAAAATAGATGAGGATGTAGATAGTACAGTTGTATTTTAAAAGCCTTGATCAGATATTCTGCCTTGGCAGGGATGTGTTAATGCAGACAAAAAGCAGCTCAGGAAGCAGTGAAAGTGTGTCTTCACTGGAAGAAAGGTTCTCCTTTTTCCTGAGTAAAGTATATTTCACTTGTTTCACAGATTAACTGTATTTTTCTTGTATCAGGATACCTGCAAAGAATCCTACTTGCAATTTATCTTAGTAACAGAAAAGTAACCAAATTAGTGAAAATGTGGAAGATAACCACATTGTCTACGTCGGCGAGTAAGTCAAGGATCCTAGCTTCTGCGATATTTCCATTTTACAGTGGTTCTCAGCAACCACTCTGTGATTACTCTGTCACATAAAAAATAAGATGACTTCCCCTGCTCTAGAAATGCCACTATATGGTACCACTATGTGTCACTATAAATAAGCTTAAGAGACAGACATAAGTATCATCATAATCTAACCCCTTTGCACACAACTTTGAGACAAAATAATTTTGATTTTAGGTCTGTCACATTAGTTTTCTGACTTGAGCAACATTTTTCTTCAAATTCATACCATCAGATACAACAAAAAATGTGGTTATCGATGCAGACTTTCTTCTGTCAGAATAATGTAAGGAAAGTCTTTCAAAATAAAGTTTATGACATTATTTGCCTTTAACGTGGAACAAGTGCCACTTGTTTTATTCAACATTTATTTTGCATAGTCTGTTCAATGAGACTTTCCATGCATGTAGAACAATAAAGTACACATAAAGTATGTAAAGTACATACAAATAAAAGCTATTTTGAATACTTTAATGTGGAAGTACTGCGCTTACAACAATATAAAAAACCTTTGGGAGTTCAGATTTCTCATTCATTTTACAGCACGTCTCTTTTGGCCTGTTCTTTTGCTTATACTGCAGGAGGTAATTGTGGGATTCTGAAATAATCAATGTAATTCAAAATAGGCAAAAATATAGAACTGATTATGTGTGTTTGGTAATAGAAATTTTTATTTCATATAGCCACACGCACTGCAGCAGAAACTGTGTATTTGGTATTTTCAATTCCAGCATATATTACAAAACAGAAAACAGATATTACAGATTACACTGACAGCTTTGATCATGATGAAGCCTTGGTGTGAGGAATTCCTACTGAAATTAATAGCAGTTCTAGATATTTGCTAAGTATGGCTCCAACAGCAGCATGGACAGAGATTAAAGAGGAAAAAAATGATGCAAACTGAATGAAGAATGAAGAGAAAAGAGCAGTTTAAAAATGATGCTCTTGACATTTGAAATAGAGCTTCCAAAGCAGGGTGTTTAAAGTTTTAAACAGAAAGGTCCTTTTATAGAAAGGTAGTGATCTTGGTTATTAATTTGAAGTAAAAGTGTTCTTAACTTTAGAGGAAAATAGGCACAATTCCCATCCCCATAACTAAAAGAATTGGTGAAAAGTCACTTTACATTGTTCTTTTGAAACAAACATTCAGTAAAATGAATTGGCAATATTTATCACTCAGATTAACCACTAACCATCAGGTTGACCCAACAACAGGTAAGAATCACAACTTTAATTGCCGGCCCATGTACAAATATCCTAATGTGAAGCACTCACTTTTAACATGGTACATATGTTTAGGCTGAATTTAATCCATGAAGAGCAGAGGAATGCTGGAAATAATTACCAGGAATCTCCAAACATCACTTTTTCAACATGGTATTAGCAGATGCAAAGTACTTGAGGATATTTTCCCAGCTCACCTAAAAGCATCTTTGGTTTTTATTTGCACCTTGAGTAAAAGCAGCCATTTCCTCTGGAACTGTAAATCGTAAATTGTACATACTTCTTGCCATATAATTATAGTTGCTATAGTTTTATCACGGAAAAAACAAACTATAAAACTACAAAGTCATAGTGCATGTAGAGCACAGAATATTGTCATCTATTCTACCAAGTCAAATGTGACAATAACCTTGTAGCCACTTTGAAAGTTAGTATAGCCAACAGGCAAACTCAGAATATGGACACAGGCAATATTGTGTAAGAGAATAGTAGCTGTAATTGGAAGGGCATCCATTGTTTGTGCTGCAAAAGAAATCTCCTACCTCTCATACTTCTCAGATTCCTTGGGCTTATTTTCTTGTCCTCTGGAAAAGTTTGATCTTCTCAGCTATTTCTAGAGGACACATAATGTAACATATGATTGTATAAGATTACACTCAATGTCACTTTATGCACAACAGATGTTTTCAGTAAACATATAACAAAGCACAACTGATGGTGCAGTGTCTAATATCAGCACAAGAAATGACTATGAAGCTTAAAATTTAAATACCAACCCCACACACTACAGATAGCATCCCTACTGAATGACATTTTGAGTGTTTTTTTAATCAGGGCTATGACAGGAACCAGGAAGCTCATGGTTCTGTTGTCTGACTCAGAAGTGCACAGATGTTTTCAGAGCGGAAAGCTAAAATTAGGACCATTTACTTCATCAGGCGGTATCACCATGTAGAGTAGAGGATCTCTTTATTCTTGAAAAAGCAAGAGATCCCACTGCCCATCTGCCTTGCTTTACCCTCCAACCCTCTGGGCAACTCTGAATAGACTGAAGCAAGTCGCTGAACATCTTATTTAAGAAAAAATAAATAAATCAGTGTATGCTCTTGACCACAGAACAGGGTTAAATCAATATATACCAAAAGAATTGTTCATATTAATCCCTGTCCCTAATTCCTCTGTTTGTCTGAGAAAGACAACTGGTGCTCACACCATTTTCACACAAAGGGTACTATTAGGAAGTCCATACTTTCCCATCTAGGCATTCTTTCATCAGCATTAGAGGAAAACCTGTTACTCTGTGTTGACTACAGAAGAACTACTACTCCTAGCCAGAGAAACAATTTTTTGTTGTGTTTTGTTGTCTTCATCAGGTGCAGGGTTGCTCAAAAGATATTGTGCAACAACGCCAGTCACATCCAACTGTATCTTCTTCCAAATTAACCTCCCACAGCTGTTAAATCCTTCTCCATTGTCCCCAGTTTTGCTGATATTATTTGATATTTACTATATGGTTGCCCCACTATTTTCTGTGTTGGTCAGAAATTTCATTGAGTACCCCTCTTTTGTTAACTATAATGATTCTCGTTTCTCCCGTTTCTTATTCTGTTGATTTGTAGTATAGCCATACATCAGCATTGGTTATTTGAATGCATACCTAAACAGATACTTTAACTCTACATCAGCAGTTTGCACTGAAACTGACAAGTGTATGCCTTGTGCTGCTTCCATTCTTGAGGTGGGGTTTTCCTTTCCCTAGAGGGAAACTTAAATTGCAGTAGCAATTTGAATGAGACCTAAGCTACTTTTCTTGCAGAAATATCTGTCTTAAAAAAATCCACCACCCTCATTGAGCTGACATGCATCTCTGGTTTCAATGGACACAGTCTGAGTTTCTTTCAGAAGAAAGTGATGGGGAAAGCCCAAGTTCAAAGGTCTTTCAATTCCACCAGCAATGTCACACATCTGTGTATGGGCCACATCATCAGAAGCCACATAGTGGTGGCAATGCTTTGAAACAACTATGAAGAAGAGGTTCAGTGACTGGGAGAGCAGTACCAGCTAGCTAGTACTGGCTACCAATCACCATATCTCAGCCTTCAAGGAGCTCATCCTGGCAAAGAGGGCTGCAATCACTGCTAGCTCTAACTAAATAGACAATGATATGTTAGTAAATCCATGAGACACAAGATGGAGTTTTGCATACCATCTCCTAGATTCTCCACCCACGATTATTCAATCTTATTTATATCAACATCCAGAGAAAAATCAGGACTCCTTGCAACTCAGCGTAGTGTAGCCATACTTGTAGAGCTACACTGAATAGAAAGTTGTCAGCCTTGCATTCAACAATTTTATCTATTTCACCTAACCTCTGCTGTGGTCAAGCTGTGTATCTTTATCACTTCCATGGGCTGAACTCTGCTGTCATAGGTAGCAAAACGAACAGTATGAGACTCATTTGGTCAGAACCCTGGACATTTTCTCAGGTGGCCTTCTTAACTCACAGTGCTCTGGATCTACCATCCTGCATGATAAAAAAAGTGAAAGGGCAGCCTTACTGTCTCCTAATAAAAAACACCTGTATAGCATTATGCTTGCATCTGGTTAGGCCTCATGCATGGCATGGCAGACACAAAGGTTGAAGGCCATCTGGAGCAGTGACATCCCCACAGTCCAGAAGTGGCATGGTATTCTCTACACTAGTAAACAGAAATATTCCCTGAAACGTGAAATGGCCCTGGGAATTTTCAGGATAAAGTACTAGCTGGACTGGAACAAGTTTTACCAGAGAAAGAGCTTGCTAGTATATTTGTGTTCTATTGCTAAGAAATGTTCCCGGTCATGCTTAATTTACTAGAATGGACACAGCCCTAAAGAGTACTGTAATAATGATGTCTCTTTCCCTCTAGCTTTCTCTCCAGTACTTTCCCTTCTATGATTTCCCTTCAATACAATCCAAACTTGGAGTGTGGCATGACAGTGAAAAGCACGATCTCAGTAAAGTAAAAACAAAGGGAAGGAAAAGTTTTTGTAGTAGAACTGGTTATTGGCATACTCTCTGTTTATGAAGGGCCAGGAAAATAAGAAAGTGGTCCAGGCTTGTGTGAGCATAGAACTGTGGCAGTTTATTAAGCTGTGATGAAAGTAACAGCAACATATTATGAGGAAAAGATACGGTCAGGCAACTTTCAAAACCAAAACTATGCTGTCCCAACCCTAACAGAGGCACAAAGTGATCAACAGAAACTGTTTTCAGACCATGGTGTGGTTAAATTACTGTTAACATACTTCTACTGCAGACACTGCAGTATCCTGTTACATCCTGCACGTGGTTTTGTTCTGAGCAGGAGATGCCACCATCAGCAATGCTCACCACAGCCCAGCTTTAAAGACTAGCTAGATTTATCTAACACCAGTTTTTTTTCTGACACATTGTGTTATATTTTACGAGTGTTTTCAAATATATGCGCAAAGCATGGGTTGACCACACGTAGCAAATAACGTTAGTTACAGGACAACCTTGAGAAATCAGTGACTTTCATTATGCTGTGCAAAGAGCTGTAGCAACATCAATAAAACATTCAGGGAAGTGAACAGAGGAAACAATAAACTTTCCTGAACTGTCCACTGTGAAACAAAAAAAGGATTCAGAGTTCTGCAGCAGCTGCCACCATTCACAGAAGTCACAGAATCACAGAATAGAAGGGGT
>Ga0181612_173858_pt1 | contig 13674 bp, 2 predicted proteins | sample HoacroProtozoa21_FD_119630 | JGI IMG/M metagenome (GOLD analysis project Ga0181612, IMG submission 119630) | Hoatzin crop microbial communities from Cojedes, Venezuel. Combined Assembly of Gp0051906, Gp0051904, Gp0051908 | reverse complement strand
GAAAACCATGAAGGAGCAAGAGATAGCACCTTCCTGGAATACAAGTGAAAATGGCACAGAATTAAATTTATTCTCTTCTGCTGTGATCTAATTAATATTTGCATATGTTACAAACTGGAAATGTTCCAACAGTTAAGGATATGGGAAACAGCCTACAGATTTTTGTTGCACAGCACCTGCTCAGAAGTTCTTCATTTGAATACATATTCATGTGGAGGAGTTACTTCCTTCTTCACCATGGAGGAAGTAAATATGAATGTAGGATCTCTCACCTCTCATACAACTTAATCATAACTGACTATTTTTTAGCATGCAAACTCTACTTGAACAGCAATTTTCAAGACCTAAGCAGTGAGGACAAACTTGATTAAGGTCAACAGACAAAAGAGCAGAGGCTTCAGCACACTCAAAGGTAAGACTTGATCTGGCTGCATGTTTTCAGGAAGGAAGAAACAAGGTGTGTGAGAGGAACACTAAGACATGCATATATTGGCAAGTTCCAAGAATTTGTGTCTCATCCCTAGACATGGTTGTTGACACAACCCGAAACTATGAAAAGGAGAGAAAAAAACAAAAACCTCCTGAACACCTACCAAAAAATCTAAATAGATTAAGTATAAACAAGGTCAAGACCTTGCTCCTAGTTTAGGTATCTATTATCCTCATCAACAGTTTCAGAGATAATAATGACCAACCATACCAAGGGTCAGACTGAATTTCTGCATCCTTCACTGTGCACAAGATTAAAAAAAAAAAAAGACCTGACCCAAAACATCTTTGCCTAGTTGTCTCCTTCTCAGAGCTCTTGCTAAGAACATCAAGAGAGGCACAAAGCTGAATGAAAATAGGCAAGGGAGACACAGAAACAGTTGGCCTACCTACTTACTGAAGAAAAAATTCTGTTAGCTTTGTGTGAATAGGTTCCCCACATAACGAACAAGATCTCGTGTAGCAAAGGTTATGCAACGGTTTTTCCAGGGTTATTTTTTCACAGCAGTTAAAGCCAGCTATTACTAAATTAAGATTTTCCTGAACACCGAACTACCCAGTATGGCTCCAACAGTAATTAGTGTTTACCCTCAGTAAAACAGTGACAGTTTCAGAAAAGTATAGGTCAAAGGGTATTTCCTTCTTTCACACAGAGAAATCTACCCATCACATTGATTTACTTCACTTTTCAAGTCTAATTATCATATATAAATTTAGAAATGTCATCTAAATAACATGGTAGAAATGTAGGATTTCCTTGCTCCACAGCAAAACTGGATCTCTAGAACAAATCTTCAGGTGCATCTGAACACTTGTGATTTCAAAAAGACCAGTATTATTCTGCAAGGAAGAAGTAAAACCAGACTGAGGACAGCTTCAACGCGTACAGAAGGAATTTGATTTACACACAAGAAAAGAATAATTCTTGTCTTACAGAACAGAAAAAGAGAGACCATAAAGACATTATGCTGTAGTAAATAAAGATACTTTTTAAATAGCAAAAAGTGTTTGTACCTTAGAACACTTTTTGATGGTGTCTTTTATATTAATTGAAGAGTTACCCATCTGTATTTCAATAGAAGCCGCTACTCTCATTATACAGAGAGACAGGGGAAAAAATGTTGTCTATCTTCCATAAGCAACCCTGGAACACCTCAGACTGGTCACCAGATCAATGCAGGCACAACTGAATTTGATTATTTTACTATACAATCTCTATAATTTTTGAGCTGGTAGAAAAGTGAGGCAATTTTGGCTACATTCTGCTGACGAATTAAGACACTTGAATGTGTTTTGCAAATAGCTTTCTCAGCAATACTGAATAATCAATCCTGAAAACATAGTTTTATACCTTTCATTTTTTTATTTAGTGTTGTTGGAAGGAAATACCAATTTTTAATTTTGAATTAACTGTCCCATAACAATTCAAAATTCCCCTTAGAATTTACTGCGTACTGTTCCCTGTTTTAACATTACTTGCAGGATTCAATACAGTCCTATCTTAAAATAGGACAGTGACAAACATTCTCTTTGGAATTAAAAAAAACCCAAAACAATTAAGTCACCAGAGGCAGACATAGTCATCAAACTTTACCAAGCGAAACAGGAAAATAATTTGGAAATTCCAATAATAGAGACAGATTTAATGAGTTGCAGTCTAAAAATCTCAAAGCTGTTTAATCTTTAGACTTCCTAGTTGTATGAATACATTATCTAAAGATAATTTAAGCCAATCTAACTTTTCTATATAGGTATCTTCCCATCATATACATACACACACAAAATTAATCTAGAAGATGCTCTGTCATTATAGTGCAAAGACACTTAACTTATATTCCTGAATCTTTAAAGCATCTATTTTGGCTTAGGAATCTACTCTTGCCATTTATTTTGTCCCCCAGGTAATAGCTATACATTTCAAATTGTACTTGACTATTTTTAGTGTGCTGAAACCAACCAGAAAAAATGGATTAGCAGTTTGTTTATAACAGTGAGATTTAAAATTAGGTACTTGACATTACAGAATTACCAATAAGAAAGTAGCCATTATATACTATTATTTTATTCAGAAGAAATACTTTTCATTACTTTTTTTTTTCCGAAGGGCAATAGGACACCACTACTTAAGACCTACTGACAGCAGAAAGCTCAAAGCATGCACAGAACAACCTCTTTTACACCAACAATATTTGTCTGATAACTTTTTCAGCGCTCTGTCCCTTCCAACCTCTACCATTCTGTGAAAACCTTTCCCAAAACCAGGAACGTGAGAAAGCAGGCCCATATTCACCAGCTTTCCCTGTATATAGAGGGGAATTTACTGTGGCATCAGATACATAGATAAGAGACTGGTTCCCTACTACACTAGAAGGCTTTTGCTTTGCTCAGCGTAAGTCCATTTGCAGTTGCTAGCATATAACAAAATCTTGATGTAGCTAAAGCAGCGTGCAGTTTCTGCCAATAAAGTATTGCTTGTGACCTAAAGTAAAGGCCAATAATAAAGGCAAAGGTCTTGCCCAATTAAGGAAGACAGTTCCTCTTCCAGTCATTCCCTAACAAGATGATTTTTGAACTTTGTAGCTTGTTACATCTTTCTCTGCATATGTGTAATCACCCTTACTTAGAGATGAAGAAATTAAACACAAAAAGATTAACTGGAGAAAGCAGAGTCCAAGACCATAACGCATCTTAGTTACAAAACAATTACTTCTCAAATTTCCTCTACAATCCTTGACAGAGGCCTTAGAGTCTTATTCATGTATGTTTTTTTTTTCCTGGTACTTAGCTACTACAATGTAGATTTTAGTAAAAAATTTTAAACACAATGTATTATTATAATTGCTAGATTAAGCTAAAAATTTGTAAATGTAGATTTGTAAATTTAAATACTGTTGAAGATATTGATGTATACAATGAAATGATTTGGAGTTTAAAGATACCTCTGTGATATCTGAAACCTCACCTGTACTAGTGTCACACTTATGCATGTATAATCCAACTCAACCTCTCTATTGAGTTAATCAATCTTGAGCAATTCCATTATTTACAGACAGAAATGTAGATGTGGGACAGGTTCACCAAGACTAATGTGTTACATTTCAAATCACACTGACAATGAAACTGCGATGTCATAAAATTTAATAAGTTCTACTTGTTTGCATTTCATAGAAATTTCAAGGTCGAAGGATCAAATCAGTCATCCGGATTCACATTTATTCATATGTACAAACTTGGCAAGGTTTGTATTCCCAACGATGAACAATAAGGTTTTCATGAACTGGAACTTCTCTAGAAGTCTGGCATTTTAGCAGTTCTGGGCAGGAGATGCTTTGTTAGGATACCCATAGATGCATCTCAAAAGACCCCTAGAAGCTTGGCTAGTATAAAACAGCTCCAATGAAACAGGACAACGTGAGTTTGTGCCTGAAGACTTTTTCTTTCATTTAAAGAACTAACATGATACAGCCACATAAAAACTTCACTTGAGTTTCTTTTGAGCTTATGTGGAAGAATTTTCTTTTGATGCAGTAAATGACCTCCACAAGCAAAGCAGAGCATCAGGAATAACACTCTTTCCATAATCTCATTTATAATAGAAAGATACTTCCTCATTATAATTATTTTATGTATGCAAGGTGCTGTATTTGAGAAAATACACAGCTGCCTAGACTCATTTAAAAAATTGTAGAAAGATCACCTGTTAAGGAATTTGACATCTAGAAGTATAACATACTAAGCACTCCCTAGGTAACAGAAAATTAAACTAGATCTTCAAACCTTCAATTATCCACTACTTCTAAAAAACCAAAATATTACACTTTAAAGGATGTGATATGTTTTCCTTACAATTACAGCAAATATTACTCAAAGCAGTGTCATTGTCATGCGACTTTTACTGTAAATCAGTATATTCTCGCAAGACTCAGATTTATATTTAATATCAGATTACTGGAAGTCACTTTTAATCCTTTAAAAATTGATATGCAAAAGTTTTAGGTGCACAGTACTTCCTCTGTGCCAAGTAACAGCTGTGAGCATGTTTAACATGTAAGTTGTAGACTCAGAGAATTAATTTGAACTAGACACTAGGTGTCTGACTTGGTTCATGATAGGATATGCTTGTTCCTAAACTGATGGGAAATCAGAATAATCAGAGAGCAATTCACCCTGAAACAAAACAATTATTTTTTCATATATATAAAACCATACACCGCCTGTCTTTATCTCTTAGTAACAGGAAAGCCTGCAGGACATGTGTCTGAATCCTTTTGGGCAACACAAAGGAAATGGGGAAGGAAATCATGCAATTTTGTGGCTCAACTCTTCATATCACTGGCATAGCTGACCCTCTATGGAGAGCTTAGTACTAGACAAAAGTAAATGTCAGAGTCAGGCCTGGCATTTCAGGGATGTTCTCACAAGTCCCAAAGTGTAGGAAAAGCAATTCCATATTAGTCTTTTTTTTTTTGCAGCCCTTGTATCAAAAGCGCTATTGCAGTGCCAGCAGTTTTGTCTTTTTTGTCCCTTTCTTTCATGCTTCATTACCCTCACTGTCTCTGCTGTTGATATCCTTCTGTAAATGGAAGTACACAAAACAAATGGTACAACAGTTACCCCAACAGCAGGTTCTCCTTCAGAGACAGGACTGAATGACTGGTTAATTAACTGAATGTGGTATTACTCAGTAAAATATACCTTCACTAAAACACACCTTGCCTTGTCTAAAGAAGAGGGCAAACATCTGCTTTCATAAATCCACAAAATTAGCTAGTTGCTATCAGGAGAAAATGATTCTAACAAATCTTTAGGCCAGAGTTTTATAACTTCACACTTAATCACAATGGGTGATGAAGTCATAAGTTTAGCCCTGACAAATTTTATTGTATGTACATACATTCATAAATCTTTTTCCTCACATGACCAAAGCACACATGTTGTACAAGAACAGTGTAACTTTTCTTTCAGATGTGTCAGTTAAAGTCTAGGCAGTTCCACCATGAGTGAAGACAGTCCAAGGTCATCTTTAATAGTTTTAATATTTTAAATCTTCAGAGTTAACTGATGAGATTTAAATCTTGCTGAAATTCTTTTAAAGAAAAGACTTCTAATGAGGTAACTCGTGCACTTGGTTCAGTATAACAACTATCAAATTTAATATAATTGAACTAATCTTGAAAAAGGATAGGCAAGATAGCATCTCAAGAATTTCAGTGTTTTCTCCTATTCTGTGGATTTCTGTTTTCAAAAGCCATTACAGGACAAAAGTTGTCTCCAAGTGAAACATGTCTTAGATAACTGATAAAATAAACCCTGAAGTCAAGATCTGCTTTTCAGAAGTGCTTGAGCCAAAATTTACATCAGGCAGTCTTATAGCAATATTCTTTTCAAAATGTGTTCCTCTGTAACCCTTGCAGACCTGCCAGTCCATGTGTGCTGGCTGCCTGTAGCTCCCTCCCCTGAGCACTGGTACTTCTCCCTGTGAAGTGGGCACAGGAAGGGCTGAGGAAGATCACCAGAGCACACGCGGACACAGGAGACTGGTCTGGGCAGCACCCACAGAGTCCGTAACAGAGCTGCAACTGTAGGACGAAGTTCCATCTTGAGAAGAAATGGCAGGACCTTCATGTCCCTGGGCCTGGTGCTGCTTCGGCTTTCTCTCAGCATGAAACGATGCTGTAGCAGCCACTTTGGACAGGCAGCTCGAGCTTAGTAGTTTCACATAAAGGTGTGAGGGAAAAATCAAAATCCTCAGAAAAACTGCCAGATCTAGTCACCTTTATTTCCTCCTCATAGCACCTGCCTTTTTTTTTTTTTAAATACTAACCTCAAGAATTAATAGTGAGGTTCTTTTAAAGTCAAAAAGTGAAAGTGATTAGACTAACACATTTTCAATACCGCCTTAGTACCGTGAACTGATATTCTAAAGTCTAGTCAAAAAAATCGTTACTTTGCCCTTGTATTATAGTCTCTATAGTTTTCATGAGCAACCCTTTGATGGCAGGCATGGATCCCACATTGCAAAAAAATAAGGCCAGATCTCCTCCATTCTCACTCACATTCAATGGAATATTAGGGAATATTAAAAATGAATTGCAAAAGAAAACTGAGCCTGCAATTGAGGGTGTGCTTTTATCAAGAAATCATTATCTTGATTGCTCCCTTTCATACGATGCTTTTCGCTCTCATAAAGGATCTAATCCCAGGAAAGAGATGTGTTGGGTACAAGCAAAATCCAGCAGTAAGACACTCAGATTCAGAAGTTCAGTGTACCTTAGATCTTTATTAAGCAAAGGAGATACAAGATAAATTTCAATGACACAGAATCCTTCAGAAAAGGAGGGAAAGAGGTAAGCATTTCAGGAAGCAGAAAGACACCTACAAATAGCATCAGCCCTCATGGTCAATGTTAGTGAAGGAAACAACATTTTTCACAATAGAGCTGTAGAGGAAGAGAAGGTTATAAAGCAAATAAAGTATTTGTGCTGAAGCTAGGGTTATTCATTTGCATGAGAAAGGAAAAAGCTTTCAGGAACACAAAGCTGAATAGCTTGGGAGGGAAAGAATCAAAACAAACCTAACTGCTATGAATCATGTCATATTTATTGAAAACTGCCCAAGGCATTTCCTATCTGCTTAGGTAACCTAGCTAACCCCGTTCAGTGATAACGGCCTCCAAGGCAGCCACAGACTTGAAACAGAAAGATTTCAAAAACCTAGCCAATGCCTGAGGAACTTAAGTTACAGTTTTGAAACTTAAGACACCTAAGTTGCCTCCCAAGAGGATCATTGCTACTGTTGAACACTGTTTCAAAGCTACATCTTTATCTCTGCAGCCAAGGGAACAGAAAGTGGAGTTTGACAGGTTAGTGTCAGCAAAGAGTGATGTTACAAACCACCCACGTCGTCAAGCCTAGTCCCCTGTGGTCATGGATAGACATTCAATTTTGAGTTTTCAGAGAAAGACAGGGTGAAATAATAAATGAGGAACCATATCTTATATCACATATTAAAGGATAAGTCTTTCTTGACTCCTACACAACAGAAACTAATCATAGAATTACGTGGTGCAAGCAAGCACAGCCTGATCCTTTCACAAGCTTTTGAAGATATCAGGGCATAATCTTCAAATTTTTCTCCAGAAGTTCACTTATTCTGTTTCCCCCCCCCTCCATGAATTTACCTAGAACCTTCTTTACATAGCTGGCACTTTATGTACAGTCCCGCCTGAAATATTATTCAGCTGCTTGAAAATTCAGAAGACTTCTAAATGGCATGATAAACAACTTCAGAACGTTTACTCTCAAGGCACTAGTCTTCCTTAGCATAAAGGGAAAGAAGAATTACTTATAGTACGCATATTTTTAGTCAGCTTGCAAAATAATGTTCATTTTATTATCCCAAGATGAATGTTCAACTACTTTGATTTTACTTTTGTTCCCTTTGCTTACATCAGTAGTTTCAGTTCACACACAATTATCTTGAAAAAAATTTAACCAGGGTGTACACAGTATTTCAAATCAGATCCTGCATATCCCCAAACAGCAGCACTAGCACTTCGTTTCTTCCAACGGAAACTCCTTGCTCGATGTCCTCTAAAAAATCACATTAGTGTTTTTCACAGCTCCATCACATTAGCAGCTGAAAGTTACCCTTTGCTTAGCTTCATTCCAATTCCTATTGGAATTGGACAAAGTCACACAATCTGAGATGATTAGCTCCTCCTCAGCACTATAAATATTCCCAACATGTATTTTGTCCACAGATTTCACGTGCACATACCTGTTTCCTACACCCAGTCACTAATGAACATTCCTATTTCCAACACTAAGTAGCAAATATCACTGATTATTTCTCTCCAGATTTTAGTGTAACCTGTTGTTTCCCATCCAACCATATCATTATTCTTTTTGTATTAATCCCCTTTCTGTTGTCCAAAGTGGAGGTTTCAAAATCTCCACTTTGAACAATCATTTCCTGTAGGTAACAGTATCAAATTTTCTTGAATTGCAACACTGCATTTCTCATGTATAAGAATGGAGTTATAAAAACCCCAGAGTAGTCACTGTTTCCCTTTTGATAAAACCAAGTTACAATTTAATCCCACTTTCTGTTCATTTCTGCATGTGGATTATTTTCTTCAAAGCACATTCTTTCTTTCAAAGCATTGAGGGGGACCACCTCTCCCTTCTCTCCCCCTGTTCTTGAACATAGTTACAAGGTTATATATTATCTAGCCAGAGTCCAATTCTACAGATTAACTAGAAAACTCTTCTTTTGTATTTGTGACACTATAAATTTTTAGTCTTATGGAATTCATAAGACTACCTTATACAGTCACAGTATGGAGACTATGCCCTGTACTGCCAAGCTGTAACTGCAGACCTATATTTTGCTTGGATTGCAAGAACTAAGTTGCTAAAACCAAATTACCTGCTTCTGCTGATCCAGGCAGGTGGTATAGCCAGTACACACTGTAGCTGCTGCCCTGGGAGGTCTGGACCCTCCTCTAACCCTCTTGTCCTGGGCGAGCTCCCTCCCAAGTGATGGGGAGCAGAAGGAACAGCAGCACAATCCCTGCTAATAAATAACAGATCATGACAGAACTGCAGTGACACATACCTCTGCTCGTTTATGGTACCATTTAGTCTGATGCTATCTGTGGGCTCACTTCAGCTTGTTGCCACAGTAAGGGCAGAAGTAAGGTTTTGGGAGGATGGATCTGCACGCCACCAAGCCCTCACCATTTTCCTCCTCTCTGTAGAAAGTGTGCTTTTCTCCAAGGCAGATCATGACAGATAAGGACTAGGGATGAGTGCTGGAAAACTGGGAACCATACTTTAAATGCTTATTTAAATAGCAAGAGCTACCTTAATGAGCTGGGGAACAACCTACTGAGTGACAGCATATTTTAGTTTATTTTTCCAGAATGTATAAAAAACTCACATATTTGTCTTTTCTAGAGCTGAGTTTAATATGAGCAATATCACAGTGTTGGATCAAGAGACACAAGTACGGATGAAAAAACTTGAAAGCAAAAGCAGCTAATTGTGGATTAAAGAAGCCACAAATTTGTCTTTTCCAGAGCTAAGTTTAATATGAGGAATAACACAATGTTGGATCGAGAGGAACAAACACAGAAGAAAAATTTGAAAGCAAAAGCAGCTACATAGATAGATCTACTTCAATTATATTTAATGAACATTTCGCCTTACTTTTTCTAGTATCAAGTCAGCAAAATGCCATTTGCTCAATCCACTGAAGTTCACAGTTGCCACAAAGCAAAAGTTAACATTCAATGAGTTTTTCCTTCCCTAATAAATAACAAAAAGAATGCTGATAGGAAAGAACCTTCTACTGCTGTCTTGCCCCTTCCACCCACCCAAGAAAAGTCAATATGAATGACAAAAAGTTGTGGGGGATATCATTTGGGGAGGGTTATGGGGGATTTTTTTTCTTTTTAAATAAAGTAGAACTCCAGCTTTCAGTGAAAGAACTCTAAGCTAATCATCCTTTATAAAGTATCTGCATTTTTCAGGCTCTACTTTATCTATACCAGTACATTCAAGTCTGGCACAGTTTTTGGGAGGTCATAAATTTTGGACTTGTGAAAAGTGACACTCATGATTTCCCCTTGAAAGGAAAAAATCTAATACTAAATTATTCAAGGAGTTTGATTTATTCCTGATGTGTAAAAATCTTTAAATGGATAGTTGTATTCAAATATGCATTAGTGTTAAACACATGCCTAAATGTTATTGTGGTTTACATCTTACTGTAATAAAAGCAGAAAAAATCATCAAGATTTGTACATTTGAGGCAGAAAAGAACAGCTTCATGAATATGTGAATCACGAATATGACTGTACTGTGTTTCTCTAAAAATCTACTAAAAGATATGTTGGGTTATTGTGTCTATTCTTGCTCTATAATATGGTACATTCTTGTCCAAGGCAGTGGTGAAGCATATCAGTGACTGTATTGGCTTAGGTAGCAACTTCCAATGCAAAGAAATATCAAAGCATCTGCAAAGAAATATAAGAACTCCATAGTGTTTAGTCCTTAAAAGAATGGAAGATGAAGCCAGCCTACAAAGTTTTCTACAGGCAACTGTTATTGGTGAAGATATACAAGCCACACCAAATTAGTAAGGTAGGTCTTAGTCCAAAGTTAGCCTTTTTCCATCTGGATATTTAAGCACTCAAAATATATTATCATGCTGCTGCCTCTCCCTTTTTGTATTCCCTCCCTCTACCAAAATTTTTGGTTTAATTTGTCTTTGGTTTGTCCCCTCTTTTAAAGGTTAAATTGTTCACTTAATCATTTGCTTTATAAATATCTTCTGCTGTCACATTTATTTGCGATTTTCAGTAAGTCTGAGATATTTCACATAGAAAACAGAGGACGTAGCAACTCCATTACCTAAATTTGAACTTAGAAATACTTATTACTCAAAAAGCATTATGAATAGCTAGTCACTTGTGACTCATCTGAACCTATAAAACAGACACAATTTTATGCTAAAATTCTAAGTATGCTGTTTCTAATACCATTGCAGAAAGAAGAATTGTCCTGATTCATCCAAATAGTCCTGACTCATCCTAATGGACAAATGACTATTTGTAGCAAAAATTATAGGAGTTATCGGCTATGCAGCCATTAACATTTACCACTACTGATCCCTGTGTTAACACACTGATTATAAGCCCAGAAGTTTGCCTCTAGCATTTGGTGGATGCATTTTCTCTAAGATTAATCCTTAAGTTACTTAGTTCATAGCGTATAAAAGCCTTCTGATAATTTCCTCGCTAATGATTTGATCAGTTTTTTTGAAGCTGTAGAGTTAAATTCTTATGCTGAGAAAAGGTGTATACCAAAAGAGAATGAATGCACACATGCACATACTACACTCTTTCTACAAGAGCAGTAGAAAAAACAAACATGAATATTTAAGATTTTTCAAATCCATTATGTTGCTTTAGTAGTTTAACTTGCTCTGAGTTCTGGTCATAACTGAATATATCACTTATTCCGACTCTTAAAATTCAAGAGTAAGAAACACCAAGGACTGAGGCTTTTTAGTAATCAAAATTACTTATATATTGCGTAAGCTAATAAGAGAAGGTAGAAAATCCATTTCACTTCTTTCCTCATTTTGTTTATAAGCAACACCAAGTGCAGTGAAGTCTAAGTATATGATTGCATTCTGTTTCCTTTCCTACTAAAACTTTTATTTCCTTCAAGACTTGATAGAGTCAATCTGTTGCTACCAGTATGTGCTACATACTAAGGATTAGTAGATTCTGCAAACTTCCTCTGCAGTTAATTGTCATGGTGTAAATCTGCATTTCATTAAAATTTTACCTGCCATTTCCTGAAGAGTAACTTAATTTAAGCCCCTTGATCATATAATGCCAAAATAGAAACTTAAAAAATGAGTCAAATCCTGAGGAAAGCCGATATCTGGCTCGCCATGACTGCATCCCTGAAACCGCCACATTTTGACTGGGAAGTGTACACCAGGGAATTGAAGACGCCCTTGGTTACAATTTTAGAAAGTTAAGCAAAAGCAATTAGTGAACATTTCACATTGTTATGGGGCACTTTGATGTCTGTACTCAAAGTATGCGCAGGTGAAAATATTTCTTGTGAAGAAAATAAACCGATCTCCACTGGTTTCCATTTCTCTACAGACAGGATGATTTTTCCATCTAACAATTTTGTTTTGCCTGCATCATTTCCTAGAACAATACAAGCACAGAAAATTGCAGAAGAAAAATGACTTCCAATTTACATTACACATTCTTTAATTTGTACGTGTTTGAAGTGTACCAAGAGGTATATTTAGTGTGCTGATCTGCCTAGATTTCATTCCTCACTCATTCCACGCACCAGTTTACAAAATCTAGCGTATTCTATTTTTCTCAATAGCATTCAACACGTTTACTTCAGATTACAGATCTTTCTTAAACAATGCAATCCTTCTATTAAGAATCTGACATCCACCTTTAGTCATATTCAAGGAGTATTCTCCTTCACAACACTTCTTAAAGTAACATTAAATAACCCAGCATGATATTTTCGTTTGAAGTCTTGCTGCTGCTTGGTCTCCACTGACTGACAGACTTCAGCTCACTCTCATCTTAACTGCTGTCACAAGTACTCAGTAAGGACTTTCAACAAGGTTCTCACCCCGCCTCTTACTCACCCTGACTTTGCTGTTTCATAATCTTTGTCATTATCATTATCATCATGCTCTTGTCAAAATCTTATTCACACTTCTTTTATTAGCAAGCAATTTTACTTTGAAATGCCATTTTTTCTTCATTAGACTTTCAACGAAAATAAATCTGACACATTTACAAGTATTGCTGGAGGTTCTGTTAGCTCAGAACAACGCACCAGACAACCCTTGCTTTAAAGAGTCTGTCAATCATTTTGTATCACACATCACCACAGTTTCTAAAGGCTTCCTTTTACACACTAACTGTAGACATTATGGATGTACCAAGAGACAAAGAGGTATAATTGTAACTGTTTTGACAGAAAAGAGAATACTGAAGTGCTACATTTTTTAACCACTATTTTGTGAAAACATTCCATCAATATTTTCTGAAAACAGAAAATTTTTTTGCAGTGCTGTTTATCAGTCTTCATTCAGTGTATAAAGTCCCTCTCATCCTCTTAGAGACAGATTGCCCATCCAAAATATTTACTTTTTTGTGAAGTAAGGCTTGAGGGTTATATGCAAAGGTAATACTAGTGTACTCCAAGACAAGATAAACATTTGATTCTTACTAGAAAAAAAACAGTAGATTTAGCAAGAACATAGATATAAATTTGATAGAGAGTACTTAGCAAAATGATAGCTCTGAATTATACTTAAAGTTGTAATTGTACTCCAAGTCCTGTTAGGCCTCTAATGAGATTTGACAACAGATTCCACTGGGAAGATCCAGAGTACAATTCGCAGTAAGCTCACTAAGACAAGAAACTGCTGTTCCGTAATTCTGGTAGCCAGATTATCTTGCATACTATTAGTTAGCTTGTATCCCACTTTTTAAATTATTAAAGTGACCAATTCATCAAGAAACCATTGTGATTTTCATTACAGAAATCATCATCTGGTAGCATGCTTTTCTCTCCCAAGATGGTCACACAACCATGTCTCAGGGGACATCTAAACCCT
>Ga0181612_165718_pt1 | contig 13674 bp, 9 predicted proteins | sample HoacroProtozoa21_FD_119630 | JGI IMG/M metagenome (GOLD analysis project Ga0181612, IMG submission 119630) | Hoatzin crop microbial communities from Cojedes, Venezuel. Combined Assembly of Gp0051906, Gp0051904, Gp0051908 | reverse complement strand
CTGGACTGTTCCAGACTTCCCAGCCAAAGTCCTGACTCTCCCATCCCTAGCAGCTAGAAACCTCCTTTCTACACTGTGCATCCCTTGGCTCCCTCCAGCTCTTGGAAATTATCTCAACTACAGCTAAACTCCTGAAGATGAGAAATTAATAGCTGAGGAGGTTTGGATGGGAAACACGCTTAACCTTTGAGTCACTGTAAAAGCTCTTTTCTATTTAAAAAAGTCCATGAGTGAGTTACACGAAACACTTTTATAATGGAAAAGGGCAAGCAGCTTTGGAAGACTAATGATACAATTTTTCATTTCTTGTCCAACAACTTCAGCAATATTTCATCTTGCTGATTCTGACGGATGGCGTCATCACAGACATGGCTGACACCAGAGAGGCCATTGTCCATGCCTCTCACCTTCCCATGTCAGTCATCATCGTTGGGGTGGGGAACGCCGATTTTAGCGACATGCAGATGCTGGATGGCGATGATGGGATCCTGAGGTCTCCCAAGGGCGAGCCTGTGCTTCGAGACATTGTCCAGTTTGTGCCATTTAGGAACTTCAAACATGTAAGCTGACTTTTACATCCATTTAGCAGAAGAGTGAATATATATAACACACAGTGAATGGTCCCTGGGGATGGGCCTAACTTTCGATGGGCATGAAGTGTGTAGTAAACCTATGGCATTATTGTGACAGAAATGGAGAAAAAAAAATTTATATAGAATAAAACGTGCTCCATTAGTGAGATGATGAGGGTGGGGAAGGAAGACGTGGGGCAGAATCCATCTGCTTCTTGTTGTGCCAGTCCTTACCTCCATTTTCTCCCTGAGTTTAGTTTGGTTGCCCTCCCTAATATTTTTCCTGGTGTCTCTTTTCCATTCTCTTTGCATCTGTTCTATTAGGACTACTGTATTCTGGTTTCCCTCCCTTCATTTCCACAGGCAGCTGAAATGGACTCACAGTGGATTTGGACTCACAGTGTTCCCCAGAAGGCTGTTTCCTTATCGAAATTTAGGTCCCTAAATTCTCAAAGGCAAGCCTAGCCGCCCACAGCATCCTGGTTGCCTTCAAACCCTTTACCCAAATTCTGTACAAGGACAAATCCAAGGAAGTGCTGTTATTAAGAGTTTCCCTGTGCCCGCAGCCAGCTGTTCCTGTCCAGGCCCAGCGTGGTGTAGGAGACACTCTGTAAGAGGGGATGGGAGAGACCCAGCATTAAATTGCCAAATTTGAAATAATCCCTTGGCCAAGTACTTTGCTCCTCTGTCACCTGCCCTACATTGCAGCGTCTGTCCGAGGGACTTTTTAAGCAGCTGGGTAGAGACAGTGTTCACCCACAGAAGGAGCTTTCCCACACACAGCCAGGTTTTACAGGGTCCTTTTCCTCCTTATGGAGGTGTGAAGTGACTGTTATGTTCCTCTGCGATACTGATCACATCCCTTTCCCTCTGTTTTTCCATCTCTCTCTCCCTTCCTTCCCTTCATTCCTTCTGTTATTTGTAAGTGGTTCTCCAGACTGGCTTTTTGCTCACCCCAGTGTCTAGGAAGGATATCCTTGATATTTGATTTAAAAATCTCTTTACTGTGCAGTATAACTGACTCATTCTCCTCATGAGATTGCCCTTTCCAATCTGCTCTCATACACCAGTGATCCTTAGACCTGGATTTGTCACACAGTTTTCAGTTCTGGGTTAGTTTTGGTCTGCATATGGGCTTGCAGTGCTTACATTTCTTTAGTTTTTCTAAGCTTTTTGTTACCACAGAGGACTTTTTTTTTTTTTTTTTACTACTTCCATAGTATCTTTTACTACCTTCATTTTATTTTCGTCTTCTAAGCAGTTGTTCTTTTTTCTCTCTTCAAAATGCAATTCTGCCATATTTGTCTTAGATCTAGACACACTTCTTACTTTCACAAACCCTACCGAGGAGTAAGAGAAACAGACTTGTTCCTCTTTTCCCTCCACCTTTATGTAAAGAATGGATCCTCACATGAGGTAAAACTCACCTTGTGCTATTAGTTTGGTGACACCATGCCAAAAGGCTGCAGATTTGCCACCGGATTGTAGACACATGCATGTCTTTGTTGACAGTGCCACTCAGTCACCTCTCCGCTGCAACAAAGTATGAGCACGACCTGCTCATCGCCTGCGATTCTGCTTCATCAGACAATCACAAGTGCGTAGTGCTGCACTGTAGGCTATTGTAGAAGTGTCGAGAGGCAAGTTATTTACAGACTAGTGCTAGACCTACTTTCAATTAGTTGAAAATATGTTTCTGCAAGGGACTGGCAGAGCCAGCTGCATTTGTTATTTTTAGTTTCATTTTGTGATTTTACAACAAAGTTGAAATCATCCTTGATTGAATAGATTAACGCTGACAGTTGCAGTTCTGGGCACTGAATATATTGTGCCTCTGGTGTTAAGTTGTGAGTGATTCTGTGTGTGATTTTAATTGCTAGGATTGGTCAAATGACAAGCATGTATTATTTTTAGCTGGTTTAGATTAACTTCCCAGTACTAGGAGAGGATAGCAATCTTAAAAATTTATTGCTCTTGTTGAACAGTGACAGTGATATTTTTCTTCCCCTTTCTCTCAGTAGCAGAGATGATATAGATATAGAGATAGATCATGTATTTGCTGTATCAGGAAAGTCAATATATCTTATACAACTTGATATTTAGTCTGTTTATTGTGTTCTTTCAGCATTTCAACAAATGTCAGTGTAATGGATGAGTGCCCATAACAATAGCCACTTCTGGGTGAATTTCTTTATTGCCATATTTCAAATAATCTCTCTCTCTCTGAACAAAGTGACATTCACAGCTATCTTGCTTACTTACCCACAGCGCAAACAAAATATGCCTTTGGCATCAACTAGTGAAATATTTCTTCATGGTAGAAATGAATGCGATGTTTTGATTAAAACTTATTTTTTTCCCTACAGAAAAATGCGAATTTAACCCATATGGGAGATTTTTGTCAGATCAGTTCTGATCACACACAAGAATTACCATAAATCAGCATATACATTTAACAGCTTTAAGTAAAAGATGTATTTAGTTAAAAATCACATCCCTTTTTTCAATGTACCTTGTGTTTAGTTTTTGTATTTAGGATGTTCAACTATTGAGTAGACAAAAAAAGTTGAAGGATCTTTTTTTAGAAATACAACTTGATTTGTAGTCTAAGATTTATAGATTTCTCTGATAAATGAAGTATGTATTTATGCCTAAATCTGTATTACCTCTACTACTGATGGAAGGAGGGAAGAAAATGTTATTTGTGAGCAATTATTTGTTGTTTTGCTGGAACAGTAAACCAAAACTCATTTGGAGTCAATACAAACAATATTTTTTTTCATTACTTCAATTCTCAGGTCAGCCTGGAACTCAAAATCTTGTATCTATCCAAAGAGATTAAAAATACTATACCGAAAAGCTGCCCCTGTGAGAAAATTGGAAGGAGGGAGAAGGAAGTTGTAAAAAAAACCTATGGAGTGAATCCCTTTTATTTTATAAGTTTTACTTCAGAGAAAGTTCTGATCCTGCATGGCACTCATACAGGCATTTAACACATTTCAGTTAGTTACAATTACTCACATATCTAAAACTTCATACCCACTTCAATGTTTTACTGGCTCAAGACCCAACGTAGACAGAAGTCTTTATTATAGGGGTTTAATCTGCTACATGATACAGTGTATCAGGAGTATTTCAGCAAAGTATCCTACCTTTTTGATTCTCTCTTTAAGGATTATCTTTGAAGCTATCAAAATAATAATTGTAGTGATTCTTGGCAAATCCTGTAGTTGCAGAGGCTTGATAAAATCAAGGTAACCATTCCTGTTTAAAAAAAATTCCCATTGTATAGTGGGTGGCATGTGAAATTCACTACAGGGGAACATAACAAACAAAGGGAAGATGTTTTCCTTGAACCCAACTGAATTTCTTCTCTCTATAATTATCACCACCCCAGCAATGTGAGTGTCCTTCACCTGAAACTGTGGAACAATGATGCTCACAGTCACTGAAATGTAGTTGAAGAAAATCACCTGTCTCAATCCATTCATAGTCATATTTTAAGAGCTGAAATTCTCTGCCTTTAGGATGCATGATATATTTACTGTGCACAAATCTGATGCCACAAGTAGATTGTATTCCACTCTGTATTGTATTTAATCATAAAGGCTGTGACTTAATAACACGTATATCACAAATGAGTGTGGAGATCACAGCTTTAATCACTGCGAGGAGCTATGTTTTGCACTATGCATTGTAATTAAAGATTAAGCATGGTGAAGCTATAGAACTGAATCAACAGTCATTTGTAATATACACCAATTATCATCATAGGGGATTATTCTCCTGCTGCTGGCCGATCTGATCATTGTGTATTAGCCATCAGATGAGAACTATTCATCATGAGGTGTTTACTGCTAGGATGCTCTTCAAGCATAGCAGTTAAACAGTGGAGAAAACATTACAGTAAAACATTAATGTACCATCTGTGTTAAAAACCCTGTGAAGGTAACTATTACACAGCTGAACTGGGGCTGTTTTTTAGCTCCGAAGTTACTGGGTCTGATTCTTACTTACACAAATGCTGCTTTGCACCACCTGGTCTACTCCCTACTAGAAAGAGCCCCAGGACCAACAGACATCACTGGCATGATGAAACTCTGTCACACAACAGTTGTCCATGACCAGAATGAAGCACAGAGTCGAGCCACCTACCCCAGGGCAACTCTGTGTGGAGCCACACGTAGCCTGTGAGCCTGTGGGCACAGTAACTGTGTCAGCTTAAACCTCGTTGAAAGGCTTTTCACTTCACATGCACGCTAGGCGAGATGTGCGTAGCTTGGTTGACTCCTCAAGCAGCAGGGATTCAGCCGTGCGTCGGAGCCCCGACAGAGCCTGTCTGAAGGGCTGACCCCTCCTTCATGGAGAATGGATGTGGTCTCAGAAGAGAGAGAGGCGGCGATGGGACAATGATTCAGAGGCCAATGAGTGTTGGCCCAGGTTTCAGGCATGTGGACTACAGGTGATCCAGAGAAGGTGGTGGCAAGTGCTCCTGCCCAGCATTTTTACAGATAGAGCAGAGTGAAGTTCCCTGTGTCCTAGGGCTTGTGTGTGCAGCGATGGCCCAGAAGTTTTCCCCCACTCCCTGTTTTTACCCTTTATGTAGGGTTGTATTTTTCATATGATGGCACAGAGGCAGACTAAGGTATATACAGCTTTGGGAAGGACTTCAAAAAACCAGTAATTCTCAGTAGCAACACAGAAATGAGCCATTTGCCTGACTCCAAGGGGTATTTTCTGCTGATTTCAGTGAAAACAGGTTCAGGCAAGAACAGGGCAACTGTGGAAAACCATGCATTTCACTTTGAAGTATTAAAATAAATGGGTTCTGTTACTGTGCAACACCTCAGAACAGTTGCTGCACTGTCGCACAAAGTATGGGCTCTGCTTTGCCAGTTTGTTCATGCAGAAATGTTCCAGGCTTTTTTGCCTGCACAAATATTTTGGTATAAATGTCACAGTAGGGAAATAGCAGTTCAGTCTATTCGTTACTAAGTACTTATGTGACTCAGAATACCAAAATACAAAAAGTAGTTTTGTTTCTAGTTTTGCTAGCGTTATCTTTCTAGTGTTGTAGCATTTGATGCTGGAATTTATAATAGCCATGGGGCTTTCTGCACCCCTGGATTAGCTTGCCTATGAATAGTTTACCATTTACATCCTACGTAAGCCTAATTTTAAGACTCTGGAAGGGTAAGGATCCCACCGCATGAAATAGAGTAGGGCAATAATCAGTTAATACAACTACTTTGTGACATGGTAGTTTTGAAACTGGCTGACAATATTATGGAGGGAAGCGTTTGTTAGTGTGGGAAAAAGTACTTGGCGTGCAGAAGAAATGTGACCCAGCCACCCGCTGAGGTGTTCCCGTGCATCGTCTGAGCTGCAAGGTGTGATGCACATGTGCTCCATCTGGAGACCAACACATTAGTTTAAACCTCTCAAACTGATGTTTAAGCATTTGCATTTTCGTGGTGGACTCACACAGAACACGGTCAGGCAGGCTGGCTCCGGGGGGGGTTGGAATCAACCCTACCCAAATACTTAGAAACAAGCAAATCCAAAACACAGGGCAGGAGGGTGCTATTAGGCTGTATGGGAGAACAGGAGCCCACTTCTGTCACTGCTGAACACAGGGGCTGAGGAAAATCCCTGCACCGCGTGCACACAAAACACCCACAGCCCCACTGTTAAAAATGAAGCATTGTCAGGGTGTGAGGCAGCACGGTGCGTTGTCAGCGGAGGGCATGGTTTCTCATTGCACTGAGGGGCAGCCCACCTCCCTGTCTGTGGCAAAGGCCAGTGGCCACCTCTGTATCCATCTCTACATTTCAGGGTCATCAGTTCTTAAGTCTGGTTGACGGCCACCATTTACACATTGCAGGAAGAGCTCTAAAGGCTCCGCAATGCCTAGGATTGAAGCTTTCTCATGACCGTGGTTTAATTCCAATGAAAACAAAAATATTTTTTATTGGATTAAAAACTTCGCAAGGCATTAAAACACCATGCCAGATACTGAAAAGCAGAATGGTGATGAAAGCCTCCCTTTTACAGTGATGTCCATTCATGTACAACTGGAAGCTCTGCAGGGTTCCTCTCTGAGTACTGATGAATTAAGTCTTTGAGCCCTTTTCATTGGGATACGGTGCTGTCCCAGAGTGCAGGGAAGTTCTGCTACCCTGAACTTAAAATAGTCCCAATGGACCTGAAAAACATGCAGAGCACTTTTGGCTTTAGTGTACTTCAGGCAGCTGCAGCTACATGCCCAAATGGCTCACAAAATTAATTTCCAGCAATAGTGCCACTCACTTTGAGTCATTTTTGCCTTCCATTTCTGTACCATACTTCCTACCTTGATCTTATGGCACCAGTGCCTCTAAAACCCATGGCACTTCTAGCAGACAGGTTAACACTTCTGTTTTCTACCATTTCCTGCAGGCATCCCCAGCTGCTCTAGCAAAAAGCGTTTTGGCTGAAGTTCCAAACCAAGTCGTGGACTATTACAATGGCAAAGGGATAAAACCAAAATGTATGTCAGAGTACGAGTCTTCCAGGACACTAGCTCCATGAACCTGCCTGCACTCTTTTACAAAAATAAAAAAGCAAAATGCTACTGTCTACAACTACTGTACTTAAAAATGAAACAAAAATATAGCACGTTTTGGTGATTTTTAACTAAACTAACCTTTTTTTTTTGCATGTGTAGCCTAAAGGCTTAAATCTGTTAAGCGGTTGTATTGTTGAAAACTTTTTATGAGAAAAAAAATCCAGAAAAAAAGTGAACTCTTTACATTACAGCATGTCGCCTTGAAATAAAAAGTTATCTGTATCTGTTTTTTATACAGGTTTGTTGAAATTTTGCTAAATTTCTTATCTTTACACTGTAAAGCATTTTGAAATATTTATTGAGAGTCGATAGCCAAAATGTCTTTGGTTTAATCTGCTATGAACTGAGAGATTTTTCAAAAAGGCAGATGCATGAACTGTATTTTGCATGTTTAAAATAAAAACAACACAGTTTTGCAGCTGTTGTCTTTATTTCTCTCTCTGCCACAAGGCTGCCTGCTTTCGTATTCCAAGGAAAGGGTGATAAAGTGTTTCAAGAGATACCTGGCCTGGAGCATTGGCATTTTGAATGTTAGCAGCTTACAACGTGGGTACCCAAACATGCCCACTCAGTCTGTGGCCTGAGTAGCAATTTTTCAAAACTCTGACACATCCAGCTGTTTTGAAGGGTTCAGACCATAGCTGTAAACAGATCTGGCTCGGAGGGCATGATCCATCAGGATTGCATGTCTTAAAATATGCCTACTTAATCCAAACGATCTGGCTGGCTTTCAAACAGGTTGTATTTTGGCTACCCAAATTTATAATCTGTTATGTTTGGGAATTCTTATTTTGTTTCATTTGCATTTTTTGATCTCACACCCAATATCCAACTTTGCATGACACGTTTTCAGAAAAAAACTTTGCAGGTCCTGATTTTGTGACAACCAGTGATTTGTAACTTTATGCACACACAGATCACTTGTGTGTGATAGAAAAACTGGTTTTCTACCAAAAGAATATTCAAGCCACCTTTTTTTTAAAAAGAGGACTCACAAGAACAGATTAGCAGTGGATTGACCTTTCCATTCAAATATTTATGTATAAAAATGAAGAAATCATTTCATTGTCATTCTTAGTGTTTGAATTTGGCTGCTTCATTTGCTAAAAGACGACAGTGAAAGATGTGACTTGTTAGAAGTTAAGGATAAAATCTGACCAACAGTAATTTGCGTGGGATTGTCCGAGGGGCACAGCTTTGGACGAGTTGTGCTCCCACTGAACTGAAAACATTCTTCTTCCTAGTTCCAGAAGAAGCTGTTTTGGGCCAGTGCTGAATATTTTGGAAAATCTCACCTGTGAGCAACATTTTTTTCTTTTAGAAATATGTATTCTTAAATGAGTTTGCAGGTAATGTAGAACTCTAGCTCCCTGATTCTCCTTGAGAAGCAACTTCCATGGGATCAGCTTTGATTGATGATTTTGTACCATAAAATGAAGGCAGTGGGAGAGCCAAGATGCATGGGGCTGTCTCCCCCAGCACATTCAGTTCTGTTCCATCTATATCCTGCAGCGCAATCGTTCACGCTTGCTAGTAAAGATTCCTTCAGCTGATCAGATATTGAACAGCAGCAAGGATTACTTGGTCATAGGTATAAATTGTCTGAAGATGTCCTGACTGATAGATCTCAAATCCACATTTCCATTTAATGGTTGACTGTTCATTTGAGAGCTTACCGCAGCGGGCTGCGCATCTCTCCCTCTGTGGATGTATTTCAGCTGGAAGCTACTGTGATTTTCCCTTGTATCTCATACACCACTCTGCCAATGTATTTTATTTCTTATCTAAAACATCTCTAGTTTCTTATTCCTATACCCCCCCTTTTTCTTTCCTCCCTTTTCTCAGAAGGAGCATTTTCTAGCTGTTAAAGCACATGACTGAAAAATCAATGCCTCCATGTTTTTTGTTCCTCCAGTATCTCATTTTGTAATCTTGGGCAAGTTGTTTAACTTTTCTGTACCTCAGGTTCCTCATCTGTAAAATGAAGGTCACTGCCGTGTACTCATAAATATCTCACGGTGGTACTGAGGGACTTCAATATTTGAAAAGTGATTGGAGATCCTCAGAGGCATGATGGTGCTCTCACCACGTAGATTATTATTTTACCCTGGGCATGGATTTAGGGATGTAATGTACAGCTAAGGAGGGGCTAAGCCTTTTCTTTATTATTTGCTAGACTGAGGAAAGTAAAAGCAAGCTTTCAGCAAGAAAAATTAGGAATCAGACAAATTTTTCTTCTGGTACATACGATCTTTGGCTGAACTGATTTTTGAAGTGTTTGTGATTATATGGAATTGGGCAGTTACAGCTCTTCATTAGCAGAGGTGTTGCAAGGTGCTTCAATAATGTAGCATCACATAAAAAGCAGAGATCAACAGGTGATTATATGCTGCGCTACATAAATCACTCATTTTCATGTATGTGGGTGGTCTATATAAGCATCTCAAGAGAGTCACAGTAGTTGCAGATGTTTCTGTTTACTTCAAACAATGCAGATTATAAATGTTGTCTGCTTAAAAACAAAACATTATCAGTGGTAATACAGATCAGCAATTCTGTAGCAGCCCTCAAGGTATTTGAAAAGATACCTCCATGATATTGAAAAATCAATTGGAAATCTTCAATCTATACAGAGCCCAGCATGTAAAGCAAACACGTAATATTGTGGTGAGTTAGTGTAGGAGAATGCACAGAACACAGAACCATATGGTGAAGGCTTTCTAATGAGGCTCTGAATGTTATTTTCATTGCTCCAAGTTACTCAGGGCAATAAGATAGTATGGGCTTTGTGCAGGGTAATATCATTAAATATATGAATATATCTCTCAAATGGCATTTTTTTCTCCTGTTTTATCTACTTAGTTTTTTAGCGAGACCATTCTGCCTTTAGGCTGAACTGCCATCAATTTTGCTCATAGATTTCTTAATGCAAATTTAAACTTCTACTGCCTTTTGATGGATAATTTTAAATTCTGAAAACTCCTTTCTAATAAATTCTATTCCATCCTCTTGAGGTAATCGATGATCTAAAATATCTTCTCTGCATACTGCAATCCTGCTTTCCTTTCTACCGTCTCTCAAATCTGATTCAAAATCCGAAAGTCTCAGAATACTCAAAGATATTCACAATCCCTATTAGCCCAAAATACATAAACATCTATAATTCTTCAGCCAGATACTGAGTTGTATTTTTAGTTGTGTAGGAGAAACTAAGTCTACAATAATAAAAAAAGTGCTAACACACTGCTGATTGCTAATTACCCTAAGGTAAAACCTACCCATGTGAAGTTCTTACCATGATAAGCAACATAGTGTTCTACAGCATTTGATGAAAGAGTCTACAGGTATGAAATGAAAAGGAAATTATAATAATAGTATTGCTTTAAGACATCTATTTTCTTTTAGTCTCCAAATATCAAAGGTACACAACTGATGACAGCTAAAATGTTTACAGTTTGATCTGTTAGAGACCCACTGAGTGTGAAGGAGAGCTGTGGTCTATGCCAAGGCTTGCTGCAGGTTGCAGAGGTGCTATTCCCACAAATACACAGGTGGAAGGCCCCAGTTCAGAGCAGATTTCTGTGACAGAGCCCTGCAGCTCTGCAACGCTCAACAACATCCCTGAGGTTCACCCACACACCAAATGCTGTGATGGAAGGGCGTACGGCTTAGTGAGCCTCACTACTGTATTGCAGTAAGACCTGCACTGACAGGTTAAACAGAGCTACCTCCCGGCTGCACAAACAGGACACGGCTTACTCCCAGCAAGAACCCCACTGGTTTTTCAGATTGAACTTTCTCACTTGGGATCATGGGTCTTGCAGTCACACCTGCTATGTAAATCTAAACCTATATCCAGCCTTTCCAGAGTAAAAGAGGTACTAGACAAACTCCCTTTACTCCTAAGTAGCATGGACATTCCAGGCACAAAGCATTGGTACATTTACATTCACGTATTTCTGAATGGGAAGGATGAGCTGGAGGACTCCTAGGATAAGGTTACACTTCTCAGGTTGTTTTTTCCCTTTATTTACAGGAAGTGCCATTTTGCCACAAGGAAAATACAGTTTATAGCACCATCCGTCCTCCTTCACTCACAGGTCTTACTTCTGCCTGCAGTCCTGGGCTGAGGAGTTGCACTTTACCAGCAGCAATTTCAGCAATTAGAGAGTTCTACGAGCGATACTGGTCAGCCCAGCGGCACATTTGCTTGCAGCATTCACTGCAAACCATCAGCTGGACGCACTCACACCCCCTCTTTCCTGTTTTTCCAATTTCATTTCATAGTTGGGGAGATCTTCCAAACTGATCAGGTGAAACCCATGTGACTTCTCTCTTGTGAAGGCTGCCAGTTCAAAAGTGGCAATTCCATTTCCTCATTCCCGCAATTCTGAGGACTACCCAAGGCAGCAGACTGGCAGGGAAGGTTATTTTGTAATGGGCACTGGCTCTCTCTCTTCCCTCTCTCCAAAAAAGTGCTAGTCATTTCTACTACTGTGCAGAAAACCTTTCACTGCTGTGTTCGGGAGGCATTTATATTCTTGTCCCACTGACTAGAGCAGGCAGTCTGCAACCTGATTGCATTCAGAGTTGCAGCCATTTTGCTATACGCACTCCCCCACCACACACACACACAAACTGACAATAGTTCATGCCTCCGTAGCATCATGAAAAGCTGCATGCACCAAAAGGAAAAAAAAAGGTTTGATGTTGTGTCATCATATTAAAAAGGAGAAAAGAAGTACAGCATTAAAACTTTTCTCCCCAAAATGTGCGCATCTCCCCCGTATCACTTCCAAGTCATTGGTACATAAAATCTTGCGTCACTTCAGCTGTGCAACATGCTAGATGAGAAATGCATCATACTGTGGCAATAAGGCTAGGCAGCATCAAGAGAGCCCTCTTCTCTAGCTGGGAATATCCATCATGACTTAGCAAGTCACTTAATCTTGCTGTGTGCCATGGTTTCACATCTTCAAAATGGGATAAATAGCATTTTGCTACTTCCTGGGGACTTTGGCAGGCTAAGCACCATTGCAGGGTTGTCACAGTGCTTAGAGATTGGGAGGTATCACTTCTAACATTTTTCGATCCTTTCTTCCTCCTGGTATAGAAGGCCCTGTCAGAGCAGCAGCATAAAGCGACTAGTGGACTCTAGTAGAAAATATGACTGCATGAAATTTAGCAACACCCCTGTGGTGTTGCTGTGCTTGATGCCAGGGAGAGAATGAAAAGATGCAGAGGTCACTGTTATAACGGAGATGTCTAACCAGCTTTGGAGAGGGAGTGTCAGTGGGACTGTGAACTTGAGAGATGCATTTCTGAACGCACTATGTGTTTACTTCTTAAAAGGACAAGTAAGCCCAAGGACACGGAGTGTGCGTGAAAGCTGCTGGTAGTTTTCTGGATCATGGTTTTGGGTGTGAACAGCAGAAATCTGCTCAGTTACCCACTGAGGTGCCTACAGCCTCTTTCGGATCCGGTTAGCTGGCCACAAGCCTCAAGCGCAATGCCCACGCGCAGTTACCAGAGTGGGGAGGAAAATGGAGTGGCAAGGTAAAGAGGAGAAGCAATGACAGGCTTCAGCTGACCACACCGAACAGTCACATGTCTTTAAAAAAGATATTTCTGTTGAAACCAAGAGGGAATCTTGGGTTCATACCCATTCACTGTCCTACCTAGTGCAGATCTCACCGAAGCCAGAGGCAGAGGTACCGGCCCTGTGCCAGCCTGCCCAGATACCCTCCGCCTGGCCCACCCATGTGAACTTTACCAGCAACGTCGCTGTCTACAACTTTAACATTTGCCACAAACGTTGCCCTCCCGCCATTACGTGGCCTACCCGCTCGAAAGGTTTTATCAGACCCTGGAGCAGAGATTTGATCAAGCCAGGAGGCTCCCGCCCCAGCCATCTGCTCGAAGCCCGCAGGGTGGGGGGCGGTTTGGGACCCACGCGAGGGTCCCGCCACCCCGCGTGCCTACGCAGTTCTTGCCAGCGAGAAACCTCCCCCACCGCTGACGCTTCCCCTTATCGACACTCCTCTGTTGGATTTCGCCAGCTCGCGGCCGGGATGGCGGCGCTGGAGTGATGGCAGTGCTGGTGGGCTCGAGGGGGACGGGCGGCCATGGCAGCTTCTGCGCCTCCTCTCCCACCACTCCCCTTGGGTGAGGCCTTGCCTCCCCCGCCCCGGGCCAGAGAAGCCCCTCCGGCCGCGGTGCCGCAGCCCTGACCCGCGGGGCCTTCGGGCAGCAGAAGCCCAGCCGGCCGCCAGTCAGGGCCCAGCCGGAAGCGCCAGGCAGCGCCGCGGGGCAGGGACCTTCGCCTGCGGGGGAGCAACCTGTCCCGCCGGGCCGCTCTAGGAAGCCGCTGGGTCCAGCGGTGCGGGGGAAGGCTGACGCACGACCGCGTTTTGGGGCTGGTTCGGGAGTTTTTACGTTAACTTTTGCGTACACGGTCTCCCGCCGCCGTGAGCGCGGGCCGGAACCTTTCTCCCG
>Ga0181612_109074_pt1 | contig 13674 bp, 10 predicted proteins | sample HoacroProtozoa21_FD_119630 | JGI IMG/M metagenome (GOLD analysis project Ga0181612, IMG submission 119630) | Hoatzin crop microbial communities from Cojedes, Venezuel. Combined Assembly of Gp0051906, Gp0051904, Gp0051908 | reverse complement strand
CAAAATATAAGGTGATTATTAAGAATAAAATAAAAAGATTAAAGATTAAATCTTAAAGGCCCTGCTTATCTGCTGCATATTTCTCTTCCCCCTCTAAGACGAAACTACTTAATCTAGTCACTGGCTAAATAAATGCATGTGTACACGTGAGCATGGGTCAAGAAATCCACACACACTTCAAGAAAAAAGAGGGAGCAAGACATTTTCCACTACAAATACTCTCCTTCCTCCAAACACCTGTACCATTATTAATGAAGTTCTATTGAACTGCCTTGCTCCCCTCTTCTACAGAAACTTCTGTAGTTATATCTTTCTCTCTCTCTCTCACTCTCTCTCTCTCTCCATCACATAGACAGGAAAATTTGATAAATTGCTCAGACTCATTCATACATCACTTGAGGCAGATGACATCATTCTTTTTAAAAGTATCTGGTGTTCCACAGCAAAAGGTCATCAAACTCGTGAAGGGAAGATACGCAATAGCAGAACTGACTTCAGTGCCATGCCAGGTACTCTGTACCGTCACACCTTCCAGCCCCAGTACTGGGCCAGTGCAAAACACAACTGCTAGCCTGAAAGATTTGCCAGACAAGGAGCGAGGAAGATGAGATCTGAGTACATGCTATTTGCTCTGGGTGACAAGATTCAGAGAATTCCCCACGCTCACACAGAAACGTTTGGCAAAGCTGGCCCACTATTCCATTTGTCCTCCCACTGCTAACCAGCTGTTGCAGCAGCCAAAACTCTTGCTAGGCTGTAAGACACGTATCATGTGGGCCACAATCCTGGCATTAATATTTTGCTGATTGCAAAATACTTTATATGCTGTAGCTTTCCTATGGTCTACATTTTTTGGCCTTCTTTGCCAGATCAGAGCAAGGTGGAGACTGCTGTTTACTCAGAAACCATCCTGGCACAGGCATGAAAAGTGGCAATCGTAAGCCCATGAACAACAGCCTCACACTGCAAAAATAACCTTAGACAGCCAGTCTAGTTAGCCCTGGAAATTTTGACAGATGGCTCTTTGAACCAGACTGGATTCCCAATTTTGTTCCCATCTAATCAAATGCAAAGTCGATAAAATTTCTAGTGGTTTAAGGAACCTACAGTCACACAGCCTAAATATTATCTGTACCTGGAAGTACTTGTGAATTTGTACAGCTCTCTTCTGTATCCACAAACACAGACTGCGTGGCTGTCTGTGGCTATCATCAGTGAATTGAAAAAAGATGATCCGCAGAACTCCCTCAAGGACCAGTTCTTTTGCTTTTCATTTTTTGGCTCCACATTATGTATGAGCCCTTAACACGGATTTGAAGGGTACGATTCCCTGAATGCACCAAACAAAGCAGCAGCCTCTAATTTTGAATTTGCCTGGAGCTGGGGAGAAAAAAGGGTTTGTCAGAACTAATAACGGGTGAATCCCAAAATGGGCTGTGAAGAGAAATTTTCTAATCCTAGTCATTTCCCCTGACAGCCAACTCCACTTTTGCTGGGAGATTCTGCCTGGGAATATTTTATTCAATACCATGTTTTGTCTGTATGGATCTATTTTAATACAGTTCCACTCTTGGAGACCCATCTGAAGAATTGCAGCTCCACGTGTCAACCATTAGTCAAGTATGGAAATGTTAATTTTGGCTTTGAATTATTCTCTATTTTCACTTTAATTTGAGGAAATCCCCAAATCAATCAGTTACAAAGCACTTACCCACAGTGGAGGCTGGAGGTTTTAATGGAAAAGCCTTTAGTAATAAACAATAAATCATCACAATAATAAAGAATTGAACAGCAACGTCAGGGAACAAGTATGCAGCAAGATTCTTCCCAAAGCAGAGCAGTTCTCATCATTAGCGTCTTTAATATAATGTTGGAAAACAGAGTTTATTTCTTTTAGGAAGCAGACCTAATTCACCAGAGAAAACATATGTCTTCCCATATGATTTAGCATCTGGGTCTCTGCGGTGTAACACACCATTGAAGTTAAAAGTTAATGTCTTAGATCCACTCTGCTAAAAGCTATTACTTATTACGCTATATTCCCATGGTGCTTTCTCTTTCCTAAAAGTTGTACATCCACTGCTGTTCAAGATGTGCCTATGCACAGTCCTTTGGTTTTAGAGGGAAGCTCTATTTAAGCCAGGGAAAATAGCTCCTTAATTGAGTAGCTGGGACTGCCTAGCTGTTTCAGTAATTAAGTCTCAGACCACGTGGCTGGCTGGACCTTTCCAAAATTGTGTTTATGCTGTAAAACAACTCATGTGAGGCGAAATCTTCCACATTTGAGCATTTCGCCTTCAGGCTAATGCCGTAATTATGTGAAAATCACACTGTATCCCTGAGGATGGATCTTTTTATTCACAGAGCAAACAACATTATTTATTTCTTTTTCTTCACTTGAAAGAAAAATAAAGCATTGCTCTTTATTTATTTTATATTCAGTAATATGCTGAAGGCATATTTTTTGGATGAAGTATGTGCAAGGATACTTCCCTATGAAAAGTAAAGCAATACTTACAATAGAAGAATTGAAATAATCAGGTTTTTTGTGATATTTACTGAATTTTAGATATGCTGAATGTGGCAATGATCTATTCTATGGTTTCTTGAATATATGCAGTAGATTTGTGCCCATTAAAAGTACATTAACTCTAGATGAAGTTGTTCCACTAAACAGTCACATCCAGCTCCAACCTGAAGGTGCGATTTGCAGTTTAAACAGAGAGTGAGAATCAGAGAGAATTGAAGTAATACCTTAATGTCATGACAGACACTTGCATCTGCATTGCCTTAATTCCCCTTTCTTTAAGACTAAGGCCATCCCGTTGCAGACTGTAGAGGATGAATGCCTTGATGGTGGTAAGGTCATTGAGCAGTCAAATTATGGGAAAAAAATAATTTCTGTGAAGTGATAAATATTTGATGGAGGTAAGGGTAGGCCAGGTAAATAATTGCTTTTGAAGACATTTCATCCTTTTAAACAGTCACGAGGAATACTAAAAGCTGTTTTAGGAAATAGTTTCTTTTCATAGACTAAAATGAGAGAAAAGGTAGGTTACGAAATTAATAAGCACTATTCAAGTTCCTTCACAAAGACAAAACTTTAGCTGTCCTTATTGCAACCTCTCTCAAGTATAGTAGCAACAAGACCAAGAACAAATGTCAGAGTTTTTCCAGGGAAAGAGAGTTTTCTCTCTATTTTATCTAGAACATTTATTTTTTTATCTATGGTTTTATTTACAAGACTTATAACTACATATTTTATTTGTTTAAACTGTGTCAGTTTGCTGGATACTTTGATTGCCATTAAACAGTAATATCTTGTATTCATGGACATCACATTGCGAAACATTATTTGAAAATATCTGAGAACATACCATGATTTCTCACATCAAAAGACTCTTGGTGTGAAAACATCTTCATGATCTTATAAAAACTAATCAAAGGAACACAGGAATGTGGTAGTTAGTCCACTTACAGGAATCACGTAGCCTTTCCCCAACAAAAGCAAGCTGCTATATGCTCATTTCACTCCTATGTCCAAGGTTAATGCATTATCCCATCTGTTATAAAAACTAACAGTTTCTCCAGTGAATAGCCAGTTTCTGTTTTCATTAACATTAGTTGTAAAAAGCCTTGGTGTAAACAATAAGTCTTCTAATATATCCACTGTCACTTGGATGATTTCTTCTCTGCAAGGCAAGGCATCTCAGGGCAGGTAGGAAGTTTTAAGCCTGGAAGGAAAAACACAAACCTGAAATTACATTCAGCTGCCCTACTCTGCCACTTAGGATTCAAGGTATGATGCATATTAATGTCATCACCAGAGACCTTTTAACAGAGCATATGATTTGGGGACAAAAATAGGAGAACCCTAAAGCAGATCGCTTTGTGGTGTAGTTTAGTTACCGTTTTGGGGCTTCTTTCCACCCTTTTGATCTGTGCTGTTTTATCTGTAAGAGCTCTAACAGGTACAGCAAAAAGCAGACATGTTGTTTCTTTCCTACTTGAAAACCGCTCTGGTTTTTCTCTTTCATTGATATTTCCTTTATGATTTCTTTCTGATCTCTTTGCCACTAATACAGACTTCAAATAACGATGGTGTGAGAGATGCATTATGTGTTTCAAGAGCACGATCTCATCCATAAACGTATTTCCCTGCCAAGCATGATAGCTTTGCTACTCACCAAACACTAGGATGCTGAACACTTGACTTCTTTAGGTACTGGTAATTGTTTCTCCCGTTATGTGCCAAGACTGGATGACTAAATTGTGATAACTGGAAATACAAAGACAGTGAGTAGCTGTGCATAGTTTTGGTTCCCAACCTTTTGCTCCATCTCTGCTGCAGGGTCTGCAGAAACAAGTATTGCAAACAGGTCATTTTGCAGAAGGCAGTGGTAGTATTTCAGGAACTATAGATGGCAAAAACCCTGAACACTTTCATTTTCTGACTTGGGGTCTCTGCAAAATATGGAACAAAATAACTTCCTTTTCTTACATATCTTTCCTCCTTCTTCTCCCCATTCCCCACCTGCCACTCCTCCAGAGAAAGTAAAAGGGCATAAAACTGTCAGCTATCAGGTGACCTGAGAACTTGGGGTGGGAGGAAAATTTCTAAATAAGGAAGATGAAATCACTGAGTTTCTCCATAAAATCAAACAAAACAGCTGAACACACAGAATGAAGTCACTGAAGCTCATATGGAAGGAAATGCTAAGGTAAAGTACAGCTTGGTCCCACTTAAAAGAACTAAAGCCGGGTTCTGCTCTATTCTGGAGGTGCACAATTCAGCCACCTCTGTATGAGCTACACATTTAGATTCTCTTTATAGTTAACAGGCAACAGACACTGTAGCCAGGAGAATCAACAGAAATAAGGATGAGACTCATCTCAACAAACATGAGCATCTTCTTTTAAGATGAGATGAATTTCACTCACTGTCTATGTGAACTTCTCCATGTCTGTCAGGGAGCCCAGGCTGACATCCACCCCTGGGGTGGGACAAGCCTACACTGCAGACACTTACTTTTAAACACAACATTGAGGATTTACCTGCTTTGATGGGTACAGATTTCACCTGCCTGAGGCCTAATGAATTGCCTCTTGTCTCTCACTATGGCTTTGCACTCAGCTGCGTCACTACTGCACACTTCTAAAATGAGACTAAAACCAGGAGATGCACAGAGATGTGAAGGTTTGTTGGATTGTGTGCAGGGTTGACAGCAAGAAACTTGGGTTTGATTCTCAGTGCAGATGGGCTGAGGATTATGTCAAATTCGCCTGCTCTCCCGTGATCACTTTTGCATCCATCCTTCCTTTCTGTGTTTGTACAGGACAGTCCTTAGGGCTGAAGTTGCCTTTTAGAAAATGCGACTGTAACCCATAGCACTGCAGGGCTCTGATCTCAGTGGAGAGTGCCAGCTGCTATCATCATAATAGCAAAAAGCTGTAGAGTGAAATAAGGGAGCTCTTCTGTGTTGCTACCAGCAATATAAAAATAGAGGGAAACAAGCAGAGAGACAGATGGTGGAAACAACAGACAGGATAAGTAGCATTAATTTAATACACTCTAATAATATAAAATGTGAGTTTCTAACCTAAACGAGTTCTTCAGTAGACAACTGAAACAGACTGGAGCCTCCAGAAGGTGAATCTTTTCACTATAATAGAGAAAAATAAAAGAGGGTATGGATTGCACATGCCCCAGTAACAACTTACCTAAAATTCAGCGTGTAATCTTATCCCTGTCCAGTGCATCTTGGTCCTTTTTTCAAATGGAAAGGCTAAAAACTGTGTGGTTTTAGAGTGCTTTACAGGACAGCTGTAAACCTTAAAAGTTTGAGTTGAAATTAAGACTGCTTTTGAATTCAGGAATTTTCTAACATCGCATGCTGGCACGTTCGCCACATGACTGTTTTATTAGATACAAACTAGTTTACAATTGACGTTTTCTTCTTTAATAAAAATATGGTATTTCCCTGCTGTTCGTTTAAAAAAAGCTTTTAAAATTTTCATTATGAAAAACCTCCAAAAGTCACCACTCATTTTCCCCCTCTCTAGCTCTATACTGCCTGTAAATCAGATGCAATAACTTCCGAGAAGCTGGAAAGAGCATATTTATCTCCCTGGGAAAGTTATGAGGATGACAGCTCAGTGCTTCAGCAGCGTCAGAGCTGTTACATTTCCATTCATTAACTATCCCTTTTTCTATATAAACCCACATAATTGGGACTTCCCTTAGTGGAAACATTTCGTGTATCTTTAATGGGCAACGCAGGATCACAGCACTTTAAGCCTGAATCGAAGAGTTATTGAGAGCTTCCTGAGAGCTGCCAAGTGCTGCATGTTCCCATAGACTCAGCATCTTGCAGCATCAGATTCTCATAATATTTTTAGTGTTAATAATGTCAAATCCTCTGTAATACTTTCGTAATCTATTTACAAAAATGTCACATGCAGAGCTTCTCCAAAATTCTCTGACTATTCATTTTTTCAAGTACAGTATCTCCAAGCTGAAAGTTTTTACAATAATGTCATTTTTTTCTCCTTCTTCCAGATAAAGTTTCTGGTTAAAATGAATGAGAGTAATAAGTGCCAATTTTATACTGCTCCTGGTGAGGTCAAAAGTAAAAACTGTTATCTGAAGCAGACAAACAAAGTTTTTGTCGTGGTGGTCTTGATCCGCTAGTACCCCCTTAGTTAGAAATTTGGTAAGGAGTTCTGGACTTGTCAGATTTTCAGTTTCACACTTATGAGATAATTTGCTAATTTGTTTGAGGTGCACATGATCATACAGCCTTCAGAAGACAAGAATGGATCAGAGTTAGAGCACAACTCAATGGGACTCTGAGTTTTTTTATGTCATTGTGCTGTGCGTTTCATTCACAACTTAGGGTCTCAGAATTCATTACCCATAAAATGAAGAACACTAAGAAATAAAACGAAGAGCATATAAGGAATATGTATCACCGAAGAAGCAACTTGCCATGACCACAAGTGAAACGAGAACCTGTTCAGAAACAGTCGAGTACAATTTGTCTTAGAGAGGAAGCCATGCTCTGATTTCCTGTGGTCCCTTTCCCGATAAACTTTACCTCCCTCAAACACTACAGTGAATCCCAAAGACACAGCCTCCTCCTTACATCATCCTGTTACATCCCCAGAGCAATTTGGGAATTTTTCACAGAATAAAATGTGATATCGTGATGGTTGAGAAATGTTGGTCTGTGTGCTTGACACTTCAGCCCTAAAGTATTATTTAAATTTGCTCATCCTACAATGAAACAGGTAGAATTAAAATAAATCACTCAATATACCTATTACTAAAAATTGTTATTCCAGCATAATTTTTCTTTGACTTGAGAAAATTATTTCTTTTCAATTATATTCTCAACCTCTGCATGAGCACTGAGCCAAGCAAGACTGAAAATACATCTGTTTTCTGTTTCTGAAAGCAATAAACTAAATTCAATACTCAGTCACTTTAATATGACATTTTATTTTATTTGTTTTCTGTAGCTCCTGGTATTCAGATCCATTCCACATCCCCAGCTACCCCTTGCTGTGATAAACCACCACATAAAACAGGCCAACACAAGAGTATTAAATAACGGACTATCACTATGGACAGCTCAAGTTTCTGTTACCCGAACTGAGGAAGCCCTCTTAGTTTGGGCATGTTGTACATCTTTATCTATTTAAATACCATAGAGATAAATGGAGACAAAGGCATCCGCTTGCTGTGCTTGTGGGAAGTACAAATACATTATTGTCCTTACATATTCAGTTCTTTTATTCTCTTAGCTGCTTGGCTTCATGTATCCCTACTCTTCTTCTCTATTACTATGTGCAGCTCCAGAGGCAGGTAGGAGAAGGCAGCAGATACTCCTTGAGAAGACATAGCTTGACTTGAAAGAAGATGCTTTTAACTCCCCCTCTCTCACTACAGAGAACAGTCACCAAAAATGGCTGTCTTTATGGAACTCTGGACCATGTTTTCTTTAAAGTTTTCTGATGCATTATTCAGTATGTCCCAGAGGCTGACACTCTGAACTTGGCTTTTGCCACTGTTCATGGAGTGCTTGAAAATTATAGTGCAAAGGGCATTAGAAACATCTGGTCACATATTCCCCAGGATGTTCAAAGGATCAGGGATCTGCTTCTGCACAGAAGGACGTGTAAGGAAACAGTAAATCCAGAAGCAAAGATTCATGTCAGAATCATATGTCAGGAGGGATCTTTCTGTGCTCAGCTCATGTGACATTTATTGTAACATAGTCCATATTAATTCAACTGCAGCTGTTCTGATTCTTAGCTGACTACACCATTGAATTCACAGTGGAGGAATATGTAGTCCTGTAGTCATAGGATAGTGCAGACCTAGGAACATCAGCCTGACAACAACTGTAAATTGGAAATTCAGAGAAAGTTTCTAAACTCTGGAGCAGTAAAATTCTAGTATAGCCTCTGATCGGAAGCATGACAGAAAAAAACCTGACTGCCTTGAGACAGAATGTGAAGAGTTGTCAACAGGGTCATACAAGGTAGCTGTCTGCAATAATTGGGTCTGGATTTGATGACACTAGCAATTTCTCCAGCCTTATGCTCCTAATTATGCTGAGTCCCATGAAGGGCACATGATGAAGAAGAGTGGCAATGTTTTGTAGGAGAAATTCATCATTACGTGATCAGGCTTGATTCCACATTTTGACATGACTGGAGAGAAACATTTCTCAGTACTGATGACATTTGAAATAGTTCGGGGGGGGAGATAGTTATTAATAGCTGTTTCTTAAGTCTACATACAACAAGAAGCAATGCTATTTTTGAAATTATAAGTGTTTCAAAGACCAGATGTCTTCTGTTGTGCTGTAAATTTAAGTTTGTTTTGTTTATAAAGGTCAGTCTATCTTTAGACACATAATGGAGAAACCCCAAATGGGAGGCTAATCATCGTATGCTCCCTTTCTATTTTTTTGAAAGAGGAAGGCACAGCAACAGGATGAGTCTTTTCACTTTAAAATTGGGATTATACTCCAGAGATAACCCTCTCTCTCCACCGAAACTCAAGAGGAAATATGAGCTGAAACATGGTCATCCCAAATCCTGGAAAGAACCGTATCCAACTACTTTTTTTTTTTCTATTCTGATCAAAGAAGAGTTGTGTCAACAAATAATTTTAATATTGGGACTACTAGGTTTTGTGTCCTAAATATCTGAATCAAATTCTTTTCTCTAATAAGCATTGCACTGGCCTTATGGGTTTAGAGTTCTGAGGACCCAGAGGGATACAACTCTTGGGATTAATTTTTTACCATTGTGCCAAGAGGCTAAAAACAGGAGTGCATCACTGCTGGAGTCTGAAGGCAGAGACATTACACAGACCATGGGAAAGTCCAATTAGTAATAATTTCTAATTTCTTGGTTTGGAATCTGTGATAAAGGTATTGTGTTACTAGAGATCAGAAAACAGCGACCAAACTCACTTTGGTTAGCCAGTGGCTTTTATAATTGTCTACGAGAAAAGTGACTGAGAAAAGAAAATTAAGTTATAGGACATTTTCTAGAATACTGTAGGAGAACCCAAGCTTCTTGCTTCTCTAAGAGGACACACAGCGCTGGCTGATAAATCTTTATGGGGCTGAAAACTAAAATACATTCAAACTTTGGTAGAGCAGGTCACATTAGTATTCGTATTTCTGCTTACCTTGTCTATGCCATGTATCAGTCTCAATACAGTACTGAGGCTCTTACAGATTGTCACCTTATTGTCACACTTGCTTGTTCTTTTAGTGCACTCTGACTTTGCTTAAATTACTGCTGGATAAAATATTTTATGCTGCGCTCAGCCTCATCCAGCTAAATATCACTCCTGAAAATGTTCTGTCCTATTTTGCCTTTTATGATTCCAGACAAGGTGAAAGATGAGCTTATTTCCTCAGGTTTATTAGTAATATTAATAATAAGAATAATTTGCTGAGTTTTGGGACTTTTAGAAGCAATTTGCAGTTATTCTTTACACTTCCTATAAGCCTTGCAAGTAAGATTAACTTTATTCTGGAGATGGGAAGATTGAAAGGTAGAGAGGTGAAGTGTTTGACCAAGGGTGTTTCTGACAAAAAGAGGTTAGCATAGCTAATTCCCAAATTGTTACTCTGGACTCAGAGATGTTTGTCTGGGGATTTGTTCACATGGTAGTATGAACAACTTTGATCACCAGGAGCTGGGTTGAACTTTCACTCAGAAGTTATTGGAAATTTCTTACCTTGTTTTCTACAGGGAAGATAAAATATAGAGAATGTGGGATGTCAGGTTTCTGACCTCATCCACAGTTTTTTCAAAGCTGAGCTATATGAAGCTGGTGAAAGATGTTCTGAGAAGCTTTGCATTCAGATTTTCATTTCTATTTGATGCTCTTTGCTTCTTAAGCTGACTATTTTTGACATCAAAAGCGCACACTATACTCCATTCTCCAAAGCAAGTTCAGGGCTGCCTGACACTCCTATTTTTGTGAAGTATATTGGCAAAGTAAAAATAATAGTTTGGAAAAAATGGGAACACTTATCAACACATCTCCTAAGAGAAAAATAATGACCACATTATGGTGGCTCTTGTAGTCACTTTATTTAAACACAGTGTACCAATCCAGTGTCAAGTAATGAATGTTTACAAAAGAAAGCAACATAAAATGTATAAAAATGATTAAGACATATATGAATGAGGTCATTTTACTAACCACATACATGCTTTAAATGAAAAAACACTCTTTACAAAAGCAGAGTACTTAGCACAAGGATCAGGACACCAATTATTCTGTTTGTAGACGTCCAAGCTATAGCTACCTGCTGTAGTCTAAATTAAGCAGTTATTTTTGACTTTGGGACTGGTTTGGTTGTTCTTCTGCAACTCAGAGATTTTCCTTGGGCTGTGGAGGGAATTCTGCCAACTGTACAGATAACTGGGTTAATCATGAGTCTGCTATATTAAAGGCAAGCAGCTCAAAGATTGCAGCTCTGGATGTACAGCTCAGATATGAGAGTTTTCACATGTGACCTTAGCACGTGGATTCCCCTGGCTCTTTGTTGGTGTACTGTGATATTTCTCAATAGCCCAAGACTGAAGAATACAATATCCATTTGACATTTCAAAGAGAATTTAAGCAGGGTAACCTGCAAAATACTTGTGTTTGGCCAGGCTACATTCATTGACGCTTTATATGCAAAGACTGCAGGAAATATCCCTTTGCATTGGAAAAAAAAATAATAAAAAAAAACCCCACCAAACTAAAGCCTAATATCTCATTTATATCTCCTGACCAGAACACTCTTAGTGGCGTAATTCTATGTTGCTTTCTGTCAGACACCTGACTTGATTAACTTCCTGATAAACTACCACTTACCTCTAGATCTGCCTAAGAAGTTTCTCATTTAAACATAGCCCCACTGCAAGCTCTCCCAGGCCTGCCAAGGTCACAAACACATGAAAAAAATTGCTTGAATCCTAAGAAACACTTTATCCTGTTCAGATTCACTTAGTCAACTTTGCTGTGTAAAAACTCCCTCTGCTCTCCATTGCTTGCTGCAGCTAGCAAAGGGGTTAAGAAGTTAAGCAGAATGAATACGTAGTTGTTTCACGGGTTTATAATGGAAACTTCAAAGTAATGTGATCAGATATGTTCCAATATACCCTAAAATCACTACCGCCATAGCCATGATGAGTGAACACATTGAAATTTGAGGCTAAATTGTGTGACTAACTCTGAGTTTATTGAAATGAAGAAGGACAAATGAGGTGCTACTTTCTCTCCTAGAAACACAAACAATTTTAGAAGGGCTGCAGCACCTTTAATGTCAGTTTTAAGCTGCAAATTACATCAGAGATTAGACTTTTTATTTTGGCTATGGCTACTGTCAGGAACCTTGACTCCTGTGTAGACAGTGAAAAACACCAAAGACTTTGCATTTTAACACGATCCGCTACAGTACAAAAAACAGAAACACACTAAGATTTTGGTACCAGGACCCTCTTTGGCACATTTGTAGGTATGTTTCCTGTATTTTTTTTTATCATAAATCACATTCATAATTTACTTTTTATTTGACGGACAACACATATATAGCTCAGTAACATAATCTGGCTAAAATCTTGGGAAATGCTTTTGATAAGAATATTCTTCAGATTGGAGGGCGAGCCATCCTCTTAGGATGTTAGAGAAATGGTTTAAAACATCTGAAACCAAAAAGGTCCTAAAATTCAGGGCTCTCACTTCTTGTGAGTGAGTATGCAACACGTAGTGCTGGATTATTATGGTAAAGGTATGCACTGCCATTTACTTCTCAAGAGGACCAGTCTTGTAACAGTAGGTTCTAATTTAATACGGACTTCAAGGTGGGCTCAATGCTAAGCAAATTTAAGTCATCAGTAGTTCCCTTTACTCTCACTGGCAAGGTACAAGCTTAAACAGACTCAGAGTACAAGTGGAGGTCTTCCACGTATTTACTGAAATTATGGTGAGCTTGCTTTAAAATAATTTCCCTCTCCCCCAACTTCATCTGGGGGATTTTCATCTGAGATACATGCAAAATTATGTTTAAATAAATAGGGGTAGAAATTCTCAGATATTCCTGACTTCCCTCTTTAAAGACTGGTGACCTAAATGGTCTCTCAGTTTACTGGCTCCCTTTTCTGCATGCAAATCCAACAGCTATCAGAATTATCATTCTCTGAATTACGTCAGGTTACATATCTCACTGAAAACTGAAATTCCCTAAAGCCTTATTTATTTAAAATATGTAGGACCAGGACCATACAAGAATTTGATTCAGGAACTGTTCAGAGCAGCTTTTCATGTTCTAATTCATTAAGATGAGTTTTGTCCAGAAAAGCTTACAGAACAGGCCATGAAGCAGCAAGAACCTTTTGGCACAAATATCTCTTGGTACATCCGTGTCCAAAAAAAAAAAAGAAGTCACGCACTTTTGAATGCCCCAGTAAAAAAAAAAAAGCTAGCAGCAGACTCTGACCATGAAAACCCTCATTAGAAATTGATTTGGAGGAATCATTGAAAGGAACTGCTCTTGTAACTTTTCTGGAGCTGGAATGTTTTGAATATGTTTGTTCTAGAGCAGCATGTCATAATTTTCATTTGATAATTATTCTCAGGAAAGAAATCATTTTCAAGTTCCATTTAGAGATTGCAAGAAAATCGCACAGCTTTGTTGACCTAATAAATGTTATGAAAAACTAATAATTTCAAAAACTATTATCTGTCTTTAAGTTGGCTCCATATATTTTTATTTCCTTTTGAGCTTTACTTCACAGAATAGAGGGATGGAATGGATTTTAAAAGATCACCTGCTTCATATGTAGTAAGATCATAAACTACCCCAATAAAATGGAGTTCATATTCAAAGTAAAAATTTGAAAATACCAAAACTTTTAAAATTCCTTTTAGAATAAAAAATTTTACTGAACTTTTATAGAATCATAGAATCATAAAATCATAGAATGGTTTGGGTTGGAAGAGATCTTTAAAGATGATCCAGTTCCAACCTCCCTGCCATGGGCAGAGACACCTTCTACTACACTACATTGCTCAAAGCCCCACCAACCTGGTCTTGAACGCTTCCAGGGAGGGGACATCCACAAATTCTCTGGACATCCTGTTCCAGT